>ERZ842401.37-NODE-37-length-153087-cov-19.724188_pt1 | contig 153087 bp, 108 predicted proteins | sample MGYA00521270_ERZ842401 | MGnify/ENA primary metagenome ERZ842401 (study PRJEB31892, sample SAMEA3878208) | bioreactor metagenome | biome: Moose rumen | place: Sweden | collected 2011-10 | study: EMG produced TPA metagenomics assembly of the PRJEB12797 data set... | reverse complement strand
CAAGATTTCCGAGAAGTTTTTCATACGGCGGCGGATTTTGAAACGGATTTTGTGCGACAACTGAAAGCAATGCTTTTGCTTTCGCTTCAAGGCCTGCGCTTTTCAAGAGTTTTTTGTCCTTTTCCGCCTGTTTGCTGAAACGAATAACGAACATCACCATTCCTCAGATGAATTGTAAATCGCGCAATCTTCGAGTTTTTCTTTGCCAGCTTCAATAATTGACTCAGCCATTTTCGGTATTGAATTGAGATAAGCCGTTTCAGAAATTGCTCGCCAATTCTCTTCCGAAATCAGAACACAATTCACTCCATCATCGCTTGTTATCATAACATCGTCGTTTGATTCTGCAACAAAAGACATCAGACCTCGAAAATCAGCCGCCGCCTTTGTTTCTGTTATTGCCGTCATTTGTTTCCTCCGATTTTTTCCAGTCGCAGCACGTTGCGCCCAGACTCCTCCGCGATTGCGTCAAGCATTGCCTCCAGCGACGGAATAAAATCCTCGTCTACCACATAGCTCGCGTTTGCCAACACCGCGCCGCCGTCGCCTTTCACAAAGCTCACCGCCACAGGATAGCCCTCCGCGAATGTGTAAATATACGCGCAGGTTTCCGAAAGCTTATCGCTCACAAATGTTGACTGTGATTGCAAAACGCTTGCCGCCGCAACATAGAGTTCGCCCGTCATCTTTCCCGTCCACATCACCGCAAAACCCGAAATCAGACGCTCGGCAATGTCGCGCTTGAGGGCAGAAGAAAGATTTACGCTTTCTGAAACTTCCGCGCCCATCATATCGACGAGAAAGAAAAAATCTCCGCTCAAACGATAGACAGCCGTCGGCTTTGATACATCGCCCGCACCGAGTTCGCGCACTTTTTCGTCTAGGTCGCCGTTTGCGCCAAGCAGAATCGCACGATAATCGCTTGAGTTTGCCTTTTCCCTCATCAGCGCGGCAAGAGACAGCCCCTGCTCGTAAAGCGTCGCCTGTCGCGGCTTTGCTTTGCCTTTTGCAAAGACTGTCATCGCACAAAAGACAATCGTGATTGCCAAAAGTGCCTTTTTCATTATGCTTCCTTAACGGGAACGCCGCAGAGGGTGTGCTCCTCTTCCCATGCTTGGGCGAGCTGCATGATTTTGAGTTCGTCGAACATCTTTCCGGCGAACTGGATTCCGACCGGCATTTTTGTTGATTCTGTGAATCCGGCTGGAACAGAAACGGAAGGAATGCGCGCGAGATTGACGAAGACAGTGTACAAGTCGCTCAAGTACATGGCGAGCGGGTCGTCGTATTTCTCTCCGAGCTTGAACGCGGTCGTCGGGCAGACAGGCGAGATGATGAGGTCGTAGCTCTCGAAAAGCTTGGCGACTTCCCTCTGGATGCGGGCGCGCACGCTCATTCCCTTCTTGTACGTCGTGCCGGAGAACTGCTCGGAAAGCACATAGTTTCCGATGATGATTCTTCTCTTTACTTCAGGACCGAATCCGTCGCTTCTTGTGTCAACGTAGAGCTGGTCGTAGCCGTTGCCGTTGTCCTCGCGGCGGCCGTAGCGGATTCCGTCGAAGCGCGAGAGGTTGGACGCGGCCTCGGAAAGCGCGATGACGTAGTACGAGGCGATTGAAGCGTCCAAAATCGGAAGGTCCACAGTCTCGATTTTCGCCCCTTTCGAAACGAACCACGCCTTCGTGTCCTCGAAGACCTTCTTCACCTCACCGTCCAATCCCTTCGCTTCCTCGAACTGCTTTGGAACGGCGATTTTGAGGGAAGAGAAATCCTTGTAGGCGGAAAGGTTCCTGAGCTTGTCGGAATCCGGCAAGTCGGCGGAAGTGTCGTCGTAGAAGTCGGCTCCGCTCATCAAAGAAAGCGGAAGGGCGATGTCGCGCGGCGTGTGTCCGATGATTCCGACCTGGTCGAGGGAAGAGCCGTACGCGACGACCCCCCAGCGCGAAAGGACACCGTAAGTCGGCTTGAGCCCGTAGACTCCGCAGTACGAAGCCGGAAGACGTACAGAACCGCCGGTCTCGGTTCCAAGTCCGAAGAGTGCCTGGTTCGCAGCGACGGCGGCAGTTGAACCGCCGGAGGAACCGCCGGAAACGTAGTCGCGGTTTATCGGGTTTCTCGTAGGTCCGTAGATTGAATACTCGGTTGAAGACCCCATCGCGAACTCGTCCTGGTTGCAGCGTCCAAGCGGAATCGCTCCAGCAGCCACCAAGCGGTTGATGACAGTTGCGTTGTACGGCGCGCGGTAGCCTTCGAGGATTTTTGAGGAGCAGGTGAGACGCTGCCCCTGAACGGAAATGTTGTCCTTGTTGGCGAATGGAAGCCCCAAGAGCGGCTTCTCCTCAAAAAGAGTGTCCAAAGTCCCAGCGGCTTTCGCCTCGGCGATTTTCGCGTCGGCTTCTTTCGCAAGTTCGATTGCGTTTCCGTAGATTTCCAGGAACGCGTTCAAAGGCTTTTCAGATTTCTTGTCAGCCTCGAAAGTGTCGATTGAATTCTGCACCAGCTCAACGGAAGTCGTCTTTCCTTCCTTGAGAGCCTTTATAGTTTCTTCGATTGTGTAGTACATGTCTTATGCCCCTTCTCCAAGAACTTTCGGAACCTGGAAATATCCGTCCATGAATTCCTTCTCGTTGATTTTCTTCACGTCCTTCATCTCAAGTCCCGGAACGATGTCGTCCTCGCGGAGTTTTTCTGCCTCTGTCGAAGGATATGCGTCGTATGGATTTTCCGAGTCGTCGTATTTTGAGAGGATGTCGAAATATCCGACAATTTCATCGACCTGCTTCTTGAGGGTCGCCATATCAGTGCTTTCAGGGGAAAGCCTTGAAAGATAAAGAAGATTTTCGAGAGTCGTCTCGTCTACTGTTTTGTGTTCACTCATAATCTAAAATTATAGAAAAAAAGGGGAAAAGTTTGTAGGGAAAACAAGCAAAGGTTGAGGACAGCCGCGCAAAAACTGTACGAGAGATGGGACGAGGACTCCCTTTTTTTCGGGAACGGAGGAGAATCTCTAAAGTCGTTTTCGGAGAAGAACGGAGCGTTCATACTGTACAATTGGGCGACTTGGTGTCCGCACTGCAAAAACATCAACCAGAAACTGCAGCGTCTGGAAAAAGCCTCGATTCCCACAATCGCTCTGACATTCGACACCGACTATGATTCATACAAACTTTACAGGGAAAAAACATCGCCATTTTGGCGGGATTTGTTCATGCGAGACGAATCTGGCAAGGACAAGTTCGTTCCGCGCGAAAACGAATTCGATGTCCCCCTGATTCCGTCCGTGTGGATTGTGGAAAACGGCTCGGTTCAGAAGATATTCGTCGGAGAAGCCGGAGCGGACAAAATTTTTTCTTATCTTGAAAAGCGTGGGTTCATCGGCAAAGACTGAAATCGCAATTGAATCAAAATTCGCATTTTTTGAATTTTCCCTCTCCACGCAATGGACAAGATGCGTTTTTTTGATTCAGAATCTTTGAATGAATATCACAGGCTCTTTTCTATCTCTGGTGCCGGCTGTCGTTGCAATCGCGCTGGCACTGCTCACCAAGGAAGTCTACTCTTCCCTCTTCATCGGAATCGTAATAGGCGGCGCATTCTACGCTCTCGACGCCGCATCCGGCTTCTCAGGCTTTATGGGGCACGTCTTCAACGACGGGCTCATAGCGTCGGCGGCCGACTCCTACAACGTGGGAATCCTCATCTTCCTCGTGGTTCTCGGAATAATGGTAACGCTCATGAACAAGGCCGGAGGCTCGGCGGCTTTCGGCGAATGGGCGAAGAAGCACATAAAGACAAAGGTCGGCGCGCAAATCGCGACTATAATTCTCGGAATTCTCATCTTCATAGACGACTACTTCAACTGCCTCACGGTCGGCTCTGTCATGCGCCCGATTGCCGACAAGCACTCTGTCTCAAGGGAGAAGCTCGCGTACCTCATAGACTCAACCGCGGCCCCAGTCTGCATCATCGCTCCGATTTCGTCGTGGGCGGCGGCCGTTTCGGGCTTCGTCACGGAAGGCGAGAACGGACTCGCGCTCTTCATCAAGGCGATTCCGTTCAATTTCTACGCGCTCTTCACTCTGCTCTTCATGTTCGCCCTCGTCTTCTCCAAAACCGAATACGGACCTATGGCGAAATACGAGGCGGCCCTCAAAACGATGGAAGAAAAATCGCACAAATCGGATGACTCAGAAGAGAAAAAAGGCTCCGTCTACGACTTGACGATTCCAATCATCATGCTCATCGTCCTCTGCACGCTCGGAATGGTCTACTCTGGGGGATTCTTCACGAAGATGGTGACGGACGAGGGCGGAAATCTTGTCGAAAACGAGACATACCTCGACTTCATCGGCTCATTCGCCGCCTCTGACGCTTCCGTGGGTCTTGTTCTCGGTTCCTTTGCGGCCATGATAGCGACTTCAATCTTGTTTCTGGTCAAGCGCACACTCAAATTGAAGGAAATCATGGAATGCGTGCCGGAGGGGTTCAAGGCGATGGTTCCGGCAATCCTGATTCTGGTCCTCGCATGGACGCTAAAATCGATGACGGACTCGCTCGGCGCGAAGGAATTCGTCGCGGGCGTGGTGAAGGGAAACGCGTCCGCGCTCATGAATTTCCTTCCGGCCATGATTTTCGTCATAGCGGCATTCCTCGCATTCGCCACTGGAACCTCTTGGGGCACGTTCGGCATCCTCATCCCAATCTGCATCGCGGTATTCCCGGAAGCCGACAACCCTTTGAGGATAATCTCGATTTCGGCGTGCATGGCGGGAGCCGTCTGCGGAGACCACATCTCCCCGATTTCCGACACGACGATAATGGCGAGCGCGGGAGCGGAATGCGACCATGTGAGGCACGTCTCGACGCAGCTTCCATACGCCATGACTGTGGCGGCGGTCTCGGCGGCCACATACATTTTCGCGGGGTTCGTGAAGAATTCGGCGTTGTCTCTCGTTTTCGGAACCGCGCTCCTTGCGGGAACGCTCGCCTTGGTGAGGAAACTGGCGATTTCAAAATCAGGGGAAATCGGATAAAATGAAGAAATGGTTATCGTTTTAAAGCAGGACATTTCTGAAAATCAAAAATCGAACATAAAGAACATTCTTCAAACAAAAAATTTCAAGCTGAACGAAATCAAGGGAGAAGAATCGACAATCCTCGCGGCCGTCGGAAAGATGGCGATGGATCCGAGGGAAGTCGAGGTCTTGGAGGGCGTCGCGAAAGTGATTCCAATCTCCAAGCCCTACAAGATGGCTTCCAGGGAATTCAAGCCGGAGAACACGATTGTGGAGGTTCCGAACAACCGCGACCAGATAATCCGGGTCGGAGGAAGCCGAGTCGTATCAATCGCGGGCCCCTGCGCCGTCGAGTCCAGGCAGCAGATGATGGACGCGGCGGAGGCGGTGTCCAAGGCCGGAGCCGTCATGCTCAGGGGCGGCGCGTACAAGCCGAGGACTTCCCCCTACTCTTTCCAGGGCTTGGGCGAAGAAGGATTGAAGTACCTCAAGGAAGCCGGCGACAAGTTCGGGCTTCCTGTCGTCACGGAGGTGGTGGCGGCGGAATTTCTTCCGGTCATGGAGGCGAACGGCGTGGACGTGTACCAGGTCGGAGCCAGGAACATGCAGAATTTCGAGCTTTTGAAGCGGCTCGGAAAACTCGGAAAGCCTGTCATTCTGAAGCGGGGACTTTCGGCGACGATAGAGGAATGGCTCATGTCGGCGGAATACCTTCTCTCAAGCGGAACCGACAAAGTGATTCTCTGCGAGCGCGGAATCAGGACTTACGAGAGGGCGACGAGGAACACGCTGGACTTGAGCGCGATTCCCGTCTTGAGGAGCATGACCCACCTGCCAATCATCGTTGACCCGAGCCACGCCCTCGGAGTTCGGGACAAGATTCCGCCGATGGCTCTGGCTTCAATAGCGGCTGGTGCGGACGGAATCATCGTGGAAGTACACTGCAACCCGGAAAAGGCCCTCTCGGACGCGGCGCAGGCTCTCTACCCCAGCCAGTTCGACAAGATAATGCGGGACGTGGAAGTTCTGGCCCCCGTCGTAGGAAAGCAGGTCGCGCACATCAGGCCGGCCTTCGAGGACTCGCACGAGAAAATCATCGACTCCACCACGATAAAAAGCTCCGGGAAAATCGTCGTCAAGCAGAAGCCCTCGTGCGTCTACTGCGGAGAGAAAGGCGCGTACGCGGAGATGGCGGTGCAGCAGTACTTCGACGGAGCGGCGAACGCGGAGCACGTCAACTCGTTCGACGACATCTTCCAGAGCGTGGTGGACGGAAAGGCAGAATTCGGCATGGTTCCAATCGAGAATTCGACGGCAGGCTCCATCTACAACAACTACGACAACCTCACCCGGTTCGAGGACGTGTCGATAATCGGAGCGATAACGCTCAGAATCGAGCACTCGCTCTTGGCTCCGAAGGGGGCGACGCTCGAAAGCGTGAAGAACGTGTACTCCCATCCGCAGGCGCTCGCCCAAAGTTCCAAGTTCCTCAAGGATGGCGGCTGGCATCTCGTGGACACGATTTCCACAGCATCGGGCGCGAAATTCGTCTCGGAGAAGAACTCGACGGAGAACGCGGCGATAGCGAACGCCAGGAACGCGGAAATCTACGGGCTTGAAATCCTCAAGCAGGGAATCGAGAACAATCCGAACAACTACACGAGGTTCGTCATAATAGCGGCGAACCATGTGACGGAATATTCGAAGAAATTCACGGCGGAGAAGCCGAACATGGCGACCTTCATGTTCTCCACGAAGAACGAGGCGGGCGCGCTCTACAACGCTCTCGGAATCTTCAAGGACTTCGGCTTCAATTTGAACAGGCTGGAGTCCAGGCCGATTGCGGGGAAGCCGTGGAGCTACTGGTTCTACGGGGACGCGCTGATTGGCGAGGACGTGGAGAATCCGGGCGAGTATGTCAAAAACGTGATGGACAAGCTAAAATCGACGGCGGCGGATGTCCGTCTGCTCGGTATTTACAAGGAAATAAAATAATTTTGGTGGATTCACACCGTAATTTTTAGGAGAAGAATCATGGAAAGGTATGTGCTTTCAGTTTTGGTAGAGAACCATGCAGGTGTTTTGAGCCGAGTCTCAGGATTGTTCAGCAGAAGGGGTTTCAACATCGACTCCCTCACCGTGTGCGAGACGCACAATCCCGGACAGTCGAGAATGACGATTGTCGTGCAGGGAGACGAGTACGTGCTCGAACAGATAAAGAAGCAGCTCTCGAAACTCGTGGAAGTCATATCGATTACCCACTGCGAGAAATCGGCGACATGCGAGAGGGAGATGGCTCTCATCAAGGTGAACGCGGCAGGCTCCGCGAGGGCCGAAATCATCGAGGCGTGCAACGTCTTCAGGGCGCACATCGTGGACGTGTCGCTCGGCTCGGTCATCATCGAGGCGACGGGAAGCGAGGACAAGCTTTCGAGCCTCATCCGCTTCCTCGAACCGTTCGGAATCCTGGAACTCGTCAAGACGGGACTCACGGCGATGGGACGCGGTGAGGAAGTGATGAAATAAGGGCGCGGCCGGGGAAAAAATCGGGGAGAGGCGGATTTCGGAACCGGATCGCAAAAGAGCGACAGGAGACTGACAGAAAATGAAATTCTCATTGAAGAAAAAACTCATAACGGGATATATCGCCATCGTCATGATATGCGCGGTGGCAATTTCCATTCCTATAATAATCATCCAAGTGAAGGAATCGAAATCGAATATCCAGCAGCTGGCCGAACTCCAAATCGACAAGGCATATTCTGACGTCAACCTCTTCCTCTCAGAACCAAGCGTGACGCTGAACAACGCGGTCGAATTCCTCTCCATCGAAGGAACGAAAGACAGGGCGACAATCGAGGCGTACTTCAAGAAGCTCACGGCGGGGAAGCAGAACTATTCAATGCTCTATTTCGCCACGCGGGACTCGCTAGCGGAAGGCGGCTCCATATTCAACGACAGGAGCTGGAACCCTTCGTCGGACTACGACCACACAAAGACGGCATGGTTCCAGGCGGCGAAAGTAACGAAGAACATGGTCTTCTCGGAGCCGTACAACGACGCGCAGGCCGGGAACAACGTCATAACGCTCTCGAAGGCGATATACGAGGACGGCGTTTTCACGGGAATCGCGGCACTGGACTTGAGCACGAAGAGAATCATGGAATTCACGGAGGCCGTCAAACTCTCCAAAAGCGCGAAATCGTACATAATCAACAAGAGGGGAATCTACGTCACGAACGAGGACAAGCGGAAGATTTCGGAGGGCAACTTCTACGACGACTTCGGTTTCAGCCAGTTCATGCAGACGGCAGGCTCCTTGAACGACGACCTTTTCATAGACCTGAACGTTGACGACCAGTATTTCGCGGCAAAGAGCATGCCCGCCCTCTGCGGCTGGGTCCTCGTCTCGTTCGGCCCGAAGTCGGAAGTCTTCTCAAGCGTCTGGAAAAGTGTCAAATACATCGTCATAATCGCGCTAGCGAGCATCGTGGTTGCGCTGATTCTCGGAATCTTCATCGCGACTTCGATAACGAAGTCCATAAGCGCTATCAACGACTCCCTAAAGACAATCGCCACGGGAAGCGCGGATTTGACAAAACGCCTCACGATAAAGACGAAGGACGAAATCGGGGAAGTCGCGGACGGATTCAACAAATTCATGACCAAGATGCAGGAAATCGTCAAGGAAGTGAAGATATCGAGGGACAACCTGGCGAAGGCTGGCGACAAGCTTTCGGTGAGCACGCAGGAGACTTCGACATCGCTCTCGGAGATAATGGAGAACATCGACTCTATACACTCGCAGATAGAGACGCAGAGCGACAGCGTGAACCAGACGGCGGGCGCGATAAACCAAATTTCGGAGAGCATACGCTCTTTGGAGCAGATGATAGAGGGACAGGCGGCAGGCGTGGAAAAAGCGTCCACGGCGGTCGAACAGATGATGGGGAACATCAGTTCAGTGAACTCGTCGGTCGATTTGATGTCGGAGTCTTTCGACGCACTTTCCGAGGACGCGACGAACGGAATGCGGATCCAGCAGAACGTGAACACGAGAATCACCCAGATAGAGACGGAATCGCAGATGCTGCAGGAGGCGAACGCAGCCATCTCGACGATAGCGGAGCAGACGAACCTCTTGGCGATGAACGCTGCAATCGAAGCGGCGCACGCGGGAGAGGCGGGAAAGGGATTCTCCGTCGTGGCTGACGAAATCAGGAAGCTTTCAGAGACTTCGGCGGAGCAGTCGCGGACAATCGGAGACCAGCTCGCTAAAATCCAGATTTCCATAGAGGAAGTCGTCTCGGCCTCAAACGAATCGAGCGAGGCGTTCAACTCGGTCTCGGAGAGAATCAGCGAGACGGACATAATCGTCAAGCGCATAAAATCGGCGATGGACGAACAGCAGTCCCAGTCGCAGCAGATAACGACATCGCTCCAGAAGATGAACGCGTCCACCACGGTCGTCAAGGATTCCTCGAAAGAGATGATGACAGGAAGCAAGCTGATTCTCGACGAGGTTCAAAAGCTCCAGGACGCGACAAACACGATAAAGGCCGGCATGGGCGACATGGCGGACGACGCAAGGAACATCGGAAAGACGGGAGAGACACTGGTCAAAATCTCCGACAAGATAAAGCAGTCGATAAAGTACATCGGCCGCGAAATCGACCAGTTCTCAATCTGACGGAAATCTCAGAGCCTGTACCGGTAGCTCTTCCAAAGGACCCTCTTCGCTTCGGCGACATGGGCCTTGTCGAACATGCCCTCGTTGCTTTTGATGAACCCCGGAATCAGAAGCTCCGCGCTGACGAGGACTCCGACGGCGCGGCTTCTGTTCTTCGCCTTCTCTTTCTGGGTCTTCTTGAGCGAAATCTGCTTGACGTATCCGTTGTAGGCCTGGAACATTCCGGCCTTTATGTTCTCGGCCTCCTTCGAGATTGAAAGGATTTTCGGAACCCGGATGTAGGTGCCAGTCCGAATCAAGTCAGGATTCGGATATTTTTCAACGTTCGCATCGTAGATGCACGGCCAAAGATGCCTGACCTTGTAGAATTTTCTGGCGATTTTGTGGTAGTCGTCCTTCCTCTTCACCTTGTATTTCATGTAGGAGAATTCCGGGACGGTCTTTGTGATTTCAGGCTCCTCAATCTCAGGTTCCTCGACGATTTCCACGGTAGGCTCCTCGACTTTCGGCTCCTCGACGATTTCCACGGGTGGCTCCTCGACCTTCGGCTCTTCGATGATTTCCACGGGTGGCTCCTCGACCTTCGGCTCTTCGACGGCGGGTAGAGGAGCGACATCCTCGACTTTCGTGGAGCCGCAGCCGAAGAAGAGAACGAGCGACAGCGGCACAAAAAACAGCGCATTAAACTTTTTCAAAATGAACTCCAACTTTTTTTTCAGCAATCATATTTGCTTGTCCCCTTCTTTTCAATCGACGGAAGGAGGCTGCGGGCGGATTTTTCCCCGAAATATGGCAAATCTGAATTATACTTTTAGTGGAATCTCCAAAAACACAAGAGAGGTGTAACATGTCAAACGAAAGCACTATATCACAGGACGAATTGAACAAACTCTTGAGCGGCCACGATTTTGGACAGCCGGCGAAGAAAGAGACGTTCGACGAAAACGCGTACAAGAGCGAAACGAAGAGCGCGGCGGAGATAATAAGGGAAAGGGTCGCCAAGAAACTCGCAGAGAAAAAGGAGAGCGAAAAGAAGGCGGCAGAGGAACAGGAAAAGCAGAAGAAACAGAAGGAAGTCCTATCCCAGGACGACATCGACTCGCTTTTGAGCGCGATGACGGGAAAGAAGGACACAGAGCCTGCGGAAAAGCCGATGCGCGTCTACGACTTCAGGAACCCGGCGAAATTCTCGCAGTGGGACAAGAACGCGATGCAGGCGATTCTCGAATCGTTTTCGATGCAGGCGACCGAGACGCTCCTTTCAAAAAGGAAGACCTCATGCCTCATGCAGTTCGGCTGGAACGACCAGCTGAGCAATTCCGAATATTTCAGGACGCTCAACAAGCACACGTTCATCTACAAAGCCACGACTCCAATCGGCTGGCTCATTGTCGAAGTCGAGCCGGAGCTTGGCTGGGCGCTGCTCAAGCAGTCCAAGGGAACGTCAATCGAGCAAATCGACTTGAACATCCTCTACGACTACTATGTGAGCGACTTCCTGAGGGAATTCTTCGAGGCGGTTTCCGAAAAGGCGGAGAAAGCGGACGCAGAATCCCTCATGAGCGGAATGGACGTGTGGAAATCGGACGTGACGGAGGGCGCGAACATCCCGAAAGGCGCGATATGCATGATGAACACGCTGCACACGAAAATCGGAACGCGCGACGGCTACATGAACATCCTCCTCGGAACAGAATTCTTCGACGGACTGAAAAAACTTGGATTGAAGACAGAGAAGGCCGAGAAGATGACGAAGCTAAAGACAATCAGGACGAACGCCGCCGAAACGACTTTCTCCCTCGAAATAGGGCGGTACAATCTGGAAAAGACGGACTTCCAGCCGGGAGAAATTCTCAAGCTCGACAAAGCCGTGACGGAGACGCTGAACCTTGTGAAGGACGGAGAGCTTCTCTACGAATGCGACTGCATCTACACCACGGGAGACCTTCCGACGAGCGTATTCGGGACGAGGGTCTGCAAGGTCAGGGAAAGCGGCAAGACGCTCAAGTACGAGAAAGGAAGCGTGGCTGTGGAGCTTTTCACGGTGGAGATTCCGAACGAGAAAGTTCCAGAAATCAAGGAAGGCTCGACTCTCGAATCCGACATGGCGTACGAGGACGTGGACACGCTAGCGAAGCTCGTGGTCGACGGAAGGACGGTCGCGAAGGGGGAGGTCGTCGTAATCGACGACTGCTTCGCGGTGAAGATTGCGGGCTGAAAAAGAAGGCCGCCTGATTCTTTTCAGACGGCCTTTGGTATTCAAGAAGGACTTTCTACACCGTTATTTCGCGTCGATGTATTTTGAAGAAGATGTCGAGGTCTTTGTTGTGGTCGTCGTCTTCGCCTTTGTTGAAGTCGTCTCCTTCGGGTCGATTGTGACAGTGTTGCGGCCGACGGAAGAGACCTTGTACTCGATGTTCTTGATTTTTATCGTGTCGCCGTTCGCCACAGAGTAGTTGTAGACCACGTTTCCGTCCTGGATTACCAAGTCGTACGCGTTGGACTGGGCGGACTGGGCGATTTTCGTGACATAGAGCGTGCTTGAGCCGGCGGTCACAGTGTCGCCAGTCTCAAGAGTGATTGCGAATGTCGGAAGTGTGAAAGCGGCGGCAACAGCAAGAGCCAAAAGTTTTTTCATTATGAAACCTCCATATAAAAAAATAAACGAATAAATTCAATTCTATTTCAAAAACTCGATTTTTCAACATCTCCTTATAAATATTTTTAGACATGTTTTCCGAAGGACGACACCGAAGACGGCTTCTTCATTGAAGACAAGGCTTTTTTGAAGTAAATTATTCTCATTATGAAAGAACTTGAACTCAAATACGGATGCAATCCGAACCAGAAACCCGCAAAAGTTTTCGTCGACGAAGGCGACCTGCCGATTACTGTTTTGAACGGACGACCGGGCTACATCAACCTGCTCGACGCGCTGAACGGCTGGCAGCTCGTGAAGGAACTCAAAGAGGCCACAGGGCTTCCAGCGGCCACGTCATTCAAGCACGTCTCGCCGGCCGGAGCCGCCGTGGGAACGCCGCTTTCCGACACTCTCAAGCAGATTTACTTCACAGACGGAGTTGAGCTCACACCGCTCGCATCCGCATACGCCCGCGCCCGCGGAGCCGACAGGATGTCCTCTTTCGGCGACTTCATCTCGCTCTCGGACGAATGCGACGAGGCGACAGCCCTCCTCATCAAGAAGGAAGTCTCGGACGGAATCATCGCCCCAGGATACTCTGACAAGGCTCTTGAGATTTTGAAGGCGAAGAAGAACGGAAACTACTGCGTGATAAAAATCGACCCGACATACGTTCCTCCGGCGACAGAAGTGAAGCAGGTCTTCGGAATCAAATTCGAGCAGGGACACAACTTCCTCAAAATCGACGAGAAAATCTTCGACAACATCGTGACGAAGAACAAGACACTGAGCGAGGACGACAAGAGGAACCTCATCATCTCCCTCATCGTCCTGAAATACACCCAGTCGAACTCGGTCTGCTACGTGAAGGACGGACAGGCCATCGGAATCGGAGCGGGTCAGCAGAGCCGCGTCCACTGCACGCGCCTTGCCGGACAGAAGGCCGACAACTGGTGGCTCAGGCAGTCTCCGAAAGTCCTCGGCCTGCAGTTCGTGGACGGAATCAAGAGGGCAGACCGAGACAACGCAATCGACGTGTACATCGGAGAAGAATACGAGGATGTGCTTGCCGAAGGCAAATGGCAGACGCTCTTCAAGGTGAAGCCGGAAGTCTTCACGCGCGAGGAGAAGAAGGAGTGGCTTTCGAAGAACACGAACGTGGCAGTCGGAAGCGATGCGTTCTTCCCGTTCGGCGACAACATCGAGCGCGCGAGAAAGAGCGGCGTGACAGTCGTTACACAGCCGGGCGGCAGCGTCCGAGACGACCAGGTAATCGAAACCGCCGACAAGTACAACATGGTGATGACGTTCAACGGAATCAGGTTGTTCCACCACTAGCGGTTGCTGGGATGCAAATGTGTCCTAATCTATAGGCGAGGAAATTCCTCGCCTTTTTATATGAGGAAAATTCGATGTTAGAATCAGAAATTCGTGAGCAAATAATAACACAGACAAAAAATATCAAATTTTTAAAAGAAACTATAAGAAAAATAGAATCGCTTCCAGAAGAAGAGGCAAACAAGCGAATTGATGAATACATTTATTGTCAGGACAAATTATTTAACTCAAATTGCCTTGATGACTCTATCACACGAAGGCGAATTTTACACGAAATGAATAGCAACAAAGAGATTATTCCCGAGGCTCCTAATCTTTATAAAGAGTTAATTTCAGTCGCTGTTCAGGAATTGAAATCAAAAGACTATATCTATTGGATAGACAATAGATACTCATGCAAGGACGGCATATCAAACAAAACGATTATACAGTGCTTAATCGACAATTACTTTAGAAAGCAAAATAAATTTGGAGGCTACATATCTAAAAGTGATTTCAAAAAATGGGTTTGTGACGTTTTTATGGCAATGAATTTTGCATTTTCAGATGACAGTATAAAAAAACAAATCGATTCCTTATTATAAATTTCAAAAATTCCCTCGTATTCCCTAAAATTTCAAAAATTCCTTTCTGACTTAGAAAATCAAAAACTTTATTCTACCTGCATGAACAAAAGATTTTTTATCTCATCAGGAGGTTACGAGGATGAGTGACAACAATTGGGAAACACAGCCTAGAAAGGACAATGGCGAATTCACATTTCGATATGAATTCTGGAAAAAGAAACTGGAAGCTATGGAAGCAGCGAACGCAAATCCAGAAGTCAGCAAAAATTATGATGGCGGAAGTTATTGCGAACTTCGAAAAAGATATGCCGGCAATGCAAACATCGAAGTACACCATATGCCTGCGGACAGTGCTTCATATCTTTCAAAGCGAACAGGTCCATGCATCGCAATGGATAAAGCTGACCATGAAAAGACATCAAGTTACAAAAGTTCAGCTCGTTCGAAACGATATCGAAAGAGACAAAAACAACTCATTGACGCAAATCAGTTTCTTGCTGCACAAGAAATGGATTTTACAAATCTGTTAAGAAAAACTAAGCTAAAATATGTAAAAGCCATGCTTGAAAAGCTAGAATATGACAAAAAATTGTATGACGATGGAGTTATAGATGGATAGGGTTACAATCATACCGCTGAAATCGGTGAATGGCGTTCCGTTTGGGGCAAAGAAGGAAGAAGTTCGTAAGGTGCTTGGTTCTGATTATGAGAACAGCCTAGAAACAATCGAGGAAAACAAAGACGTGTTCGAAATGGAAGAAGTCAAAAAAGTTGAGGAAACTTTCAAGGAGCTTTACAAGCACATGGGGAAAAATCCCGAAGATTTCGAATGGCCTGATATTTCTGAATTCGAGGAGGATAATGACACATACAATCTTGTCCAAATCGAATACGAGGACGACAAATTCGTTTCCGCAACAGTGTATGCACACAATGCGAAGCATCTGACAATAGGGGATAACGACTGCTCGGACTTGGAACTCGCAAAGATTCTGACGCTCGCCACTGACTTTGAGTGGATAGAAGAAGACACCTCGTGGGTGAGCAAATCAAAGCAGATTGGACTTTATTGCCCGGAAGATAAATACAAAATCGACAGCATAACATTCGGCTGTCCCGGATATTACAATCAAATCTACGACGAAGAATAGCTGCTTAATCCGCTAGATTCAAAATGAAGCGGATTGAACTTTAAGGCAAGAAGAAAAAAGTGACAAAGGGGGACAAATGAAATCGATTCTCAAAAAAAATATGCTGCCGGTGTTCTGTTTTAGAACTCTACTTTGTCCAGCGTTATGCCGACTTCATCGCCAATTGTTATGGAAAAGCGTTCGGCGAAAAACTCATAGACTTTTCCATCTTCCATTCCTGTTATGCTTTTGGGCTGAAGACCCAGGAATTCAGGTTTTTCGCTTGTGCCGCTCAAGATGATTTTTTGCATATCGTCTTTCAGTATTTCCTTTGCCCCAAAATCAAAGTCAGTGCACGGCTCCGTCTTGGGAAAGCCTAAATACAAATTCCCATTAATTTCAAAAATGAATGACCAGCAGCTTTTCTTACGATAATCAAAGACACCGACATAGGTCTCAATCGTAAAAGATTCTCCAGCCTGTATGACTTTTTCACGCCAATTCCCTGCCAAAGACCATTCGCCGGTGTTTTCCTGTTTTTCAACAATCACGACTTTTACCGAAACGCTTTCATCAAGAGTGTTCTCAACAGTCACATACATGCGCCCCCCATCTTCAGCAAAAGTGCAAGTATCAATGTCATCGCATGAAAAAAACGAGAACAAAGCAAAAAAAATGCAAAGAGCGAGTTTTTTCATCTATACATCCTTTTTATGATTCTCCAAAATCCTCACTCGGTCATATCGAAGTCGAGTCCGGCAAGTTCGCTTTCGCCCACGACGCGGATTCCGTTCGCTTTTAAAAGGCTTGCCGTGATTCCGTCCCCGTCGGTCAATGCGTGGGAGAAAGTTCCGTCGTAGACTTTTCCAGAGCCGCACGAGGGGGAATTCTCCTTCAAAATCGCGAGTCGGCAGTTGAACAATTTCGCAAGGCGCAGGACCTCGTCCGCCCCCCGCTCGTATTCCATGGTCTTGTTCTCGCCGCTTTGGGTGACGACCCGGCCGTCGCTGATTTCGCAGGGGGGACGGGGAGTCGGGAGTCCGCCCAAAATCTCCGGGCACACTGGAATTAGGTTGAAGACTGGATTCTTCAGCATCGAGAGGATTTTTTCGTTTGGTTTTGACGCGCCGTCATAGCGGCAGGCCGCTCCCAAAAGGCAGGCGGAAACAAGGATATTCATGCCATTTATTTTAACACAAAAGCCGCCCGACTTTCAGTTGAAAGTTAATTGATTCAAGCATAATTTTCCATTAACCTACTAGGAATTGGGGAAATAAATGGACTACGAATTCATCAAATCCGTGATTCCGATGTACGCCGACGCGGCCTTCTTCACGCTCAGGATATCGGCGGCGGGAATCGCGCTTTCGTTCCTGGTCGGGCTTTTGTGCGCAGTCGCGCGCTACGAGAAGATTCCGCTTCTCAGGCAGCTTTCGGGAGCGTACATCGAAATATCAAGGAACACGCCGCTTTTGATTCAGATTTTCTTCCTGTACTTCGCGTTTCCGAAGATGGGGGTGAAGCTCTCGGCGACACAGAGCGCGCTCATCGGACTGACGTTCCTCGGCGGAAGCTACATGGCGGAGACATTCCGCTCGGCTCTTGAGGGCGTTCCGAAAATCCAAATCGAAAGCGCGGAGAGCCTCGGCCTCACGAAGGCGCAGCTCATGATGTACGTCGTCCTTCCTCAGGCGGTGAGCGTCTCCGTCCCCGGATTCTGCGCGAACGTGATGTTCATGGTCAAGGAGACTTCGGTTTTCAGCGCGATAGCCCTGGCAGACCTCATGTACGTGGCGAAGGACCTCATCGGGCTGTACTACAAGACGGACGAGGCGCTGCTTCTGCTCTCCCTCTCCTACTTCATTCTGCTTCTGCCGATTTCGCTCATCGCGAACTACGCCGAAAGGAGGTTGCGCCATGCCCAGTTCGGAAACTCTTGACGCGGTAATCAAGGCGTTCAGGGTGCTCACGCTCGGAACGAATTTCCAGAGGCTCCTCGGAGGACTTTGGGTGACGGTCTGGATTGCGCTCGTTTCGGTCGCGTTCTCGATTGTGCTCGGAACAGCGTTCGGTATTCTGATGACGAAGAAAAGCCGGATTGTCAAAGCCGCGTCCAAAATCTACCTCGAAGTAATGCGGATAATGCCGCAGATGGTGCTCCTCTTCATCTTCTACTACGGAGTCACGAAGGCTTTCGACATCAACTTGAGCGGAGAGGCGACTTCGATTCTGGTCTTCACGCTCTGGGGAAGCGCGGAGATGGGCGACCTCGTGAGGAGCTCGCTTGAATCCGTCCCGCGCCACCAGTACGAAAGCGGCCGCGCGCTCGGACTCACGGAGAGGCAGATTTTCGCGTCGATAATAATCCCGCAGACGCTCAGGCGGCTCATTCCGCTCAGCATGAACCTCGTGACGCGCATGATAAAGACCACGTCGCTCGTCGTGTTCGTGAACGTGGTGGAAGTCGTGAAAATCGGCCAGCAGATAATCGAGGCGAACAGGATGAAGAACCCCACGTCGGCAATCGCCATCTATTTCGTCATATTCATGATGTACTTCTCGGTCTGCTATCTCCTTTCCACGGCGGCGAGAATCATCGAGAAAAAGCAGAAAATCTAATAGGTCGAATGACGAGTTTTCACAGTGTGCAATGGCTGAAACAAGCGGAAGCGGGGTTCCGCCCATCAAAACACTCAGCCACCGCAAAGCGGTACTGCCGTTTTGATGGGCGGGTTCCCGCTGGGAGCTTGTTTCAGCAACTACAACATGCATAACTCGGCATTCAACCTAGGACATACGTTATTTGTGGAGAATAAAGAAAATGGCACTTCTTGAGATTCGGCATTTGAACAAGACATTCGCGGATGGGGTCTGCGTCCTGAAGGACACTTCGGTTTCCGTGGAGAAAGGGGAAGTCGTCGTGATACTCGGTCCTTCCGGCTGCGGAAAATCGACTCTCCTCCGCTGCATAAACGGGCTTGAGAGCATACAGGGAGGGGAGATTCTGCTCGACGGCGAAGTCATCTCCAACAGGAAAAAGGATATGCATTTGGTCAGGCAGAAAATCGGCATGGTCTTCCAGAGCTACGACCTCTTCCCCCACCTTACAGTGATGAAGAACATCCTGCTCGGCCCAACGAAGGCGCAGGGGCGGGACAAGGAGGAAGTGCGGAAGGAGGCGGAGGAGTGGCTCGCGAGAGTCGGCCTCATCGACAAGAAGGATTCGTACCCGAGACAGCTTTCCGGCGGCCAGAAGCAGCGTGTGGCGATTGTGCGCGCCCTCTGCATGAAGCCCGAAATCATGCTCTTCGACGAGGTGACGGCCGCGCTCGACCCGGAGATGGTGCGCGAGGTCCTGGACGTGATGATGGACCTGGCGAAACAGGGAAAGACGATGCTCATCGTGACCCACCAGATGAATTTCGCCCGCGCGATAGCCGACAGAATCCTCTTCTTCGGCGAAGGCGGAGAAATCGTGGAGGAAGCGACTCCAAAGGACTTCTTCGAGCACCCGAAAACGGAGCGAGCGAAGAAGTTCCTCGCGAATTTCGAATTCGAAGCGAGAAGGTGATACAGAAAAAAGCAGGAAGACGAACCCGAAAAATGGCGGATTCGTCTTTTTTTTCGCATTTTCCTACAATTCCTATTGACTAAGTAGGAATTAAAAAGTAAAACATACTCCATAAATAAAAACAAACAGGAGAAAACGATATGAAAAAGGCACTAATCAAAACAATTGCGGCCGCGGCACTCGCCCTCGCGGCGTTCTCTGCGTTCGCGAAACCAAAGACGAGGACGGTCGCTCAAATCAAGAAGTCAAAGACAATCAACATCGCGGTATTCAGCGACAAGAAGCCTTTCGGCTATGTTGACGAGAACGGCCTGTACCAGGGCTACGACGTCTATTTCGCAGAGAGAATCGCGAAGGACTTGGGCGTGAAGGTGAAATACGTCCCTGTGGAGCCGGCGCAGAGGGTCGAAGTCCTCACGACAGGAAAAGTGGACATCGTTCTCGCGAATTTCACGGTCACGAAGGAGCGCGCCGAGAAGGTGGACTTCGCCCTTCCCTACATGAAAGTCGCGCTCGGTGTCGTCTCGAACGAGAAGGACCCGATAAACACGATTGAAGACCTGAACGGCAAGACGCTCATAATCGCAAAGGGAACGACGGCCGAGACATTCTTCACGGAAAAATACCCGAACGTGAAGCTCCTCAAATTCGACCAGTACGCAGACGCATACAACGCCCTCCTCGACGGAAGGGGAGCCGCGCTCTCGACCGACAACACGGAAGTCCTCGCATGGGCCTTGGAGAACAAAGGATTCCTGGTCGGAAGCGGAGTAACGTCGCTCGGCAACCTCGACACAATCGCGCCCGCCGTCGCCAAGGGCAACAAGGACCTCTTGAACTGGCTCAACAGCGAAATCGAAAAGCTCGGCAAGGAGAATTTCTTCCACGCCGACTACGAAGCCACATTGCGCGAGGTCTACGGCAAGGATTCTGATGCCGACAGCCTCGTTGTGGAGGGCGGCAAGCTGTAAAAAAACTGACAAGCGGACAAGGAGACCGGCGCACCTTTTGGACAGGAGGTGCGCTTTTTTTTTTGTGTGTGGGGGGGGGGAGATTTTTTTTTGGCGAAATTTCTTGTTTTAAGTTCCGCAACTTAGGCATTCTCGTTGCCTACATTGTCCAAGCTCTTTTTTGCAGCCTGATATTCTGGAGATCCGTAAGCGCAAATTGTTATCTTTTAACAGAACAAGAGAATTGTAATACGCATTGAACAGTTCGAGAAAAGCATTTGGTGTTTGCCTGAAATCTGGACCAACTGCCGTGGATTAGTTTTAGGTTAGACATAAAGGAATTCCTTACAACTTTTCATAATATGACCTAATCTTTGCGGCCATAAGTTTTCTTCGTTCTGTCAGGAACTTTTCATAATCCTTAAATGTCCAGTTCTTAATTTCAATAGGAATACAGTTATCAGCAAGATTTTTTTTGATTGCTTCTTCTGATTTGAGATTACCGATATGGTATTCCCCTGTTTTGCATTGTTCAAAGACTTTTGTAAAATATTTACAAGGTTCATCCTTGCCTACTGCGATGTTTGTTGGTGTATCAAGATAGGTAAAGTTTGCAACCTGATTATATTTTGCTTTGTCGTTGATTCCGTTATCAATCAAATACTGCTTTGGGAAGATATGGTGAACATCGCCCATTGTTGTTATGAGATTTGAAAACTTTGAACCTTCGTTGAACAGTGAATCACTTCCTTCCCTGCAGGAAGCAGCCCAGAATACACAAAGATATGGACTGTTTACAGAAGATGTTTCAAGTTTTTGTACAAGTTCTACATTCCAGAAAGTATCAGATAAAGTTTTTTCGACTTCTTCAAGCCATGGCAAAAATCCTTTTTCTTTGATTCGGCGTAAATCCAAATCCATTGCGGATTCAGGAGATGAAATATAACGACCAGTCAAAGTGCTCATTACATACCAGCGTTGAACATAATTCTTTACCTTTGTTTTATCGATTGAAGAATCTTTCAACAAGCGTAAATAAAGAGTATAGGCAAAATCCAGTGTGATATCTGATGTAATAAGTTTCTTAGAAATAAAACCGGCATCTTTGATAGCAAGAACAAACTGTTTGAAGTTGTATTCGTTCATGTAATCAAGAACACCGTTAGAAAGATTTTTGAATGTTTCTTCTGCAATTGATTCTTTAAAATCTTTAGTCTCAAAATCACGACCTTGCAAAAGACTTACCAAGTCTTTCATTTTTCCACGAGGATATTGAGACATAAATGCAACACGAAGCATATCACTGTAATCAGGATCATAAATGTCATCATTATCATCTTTTAGCCATTTTAATTTTGGAGCATAATCAGTTTTTGCAAATTCTTCATCCTTAGTCATTTCTGGATACCATTTTGGATCCACTGCAAGATGAGAGAAATAGTCGATTGCTTTACGAAGCATATTTCCGCCATAAGTTTCGTTTGCAGCAATACGGCTCATGGCAAAGTCAGCCTGATTAAGTTTTGTTCCCTGGCTGTTAATACGGATAAAGATTTCTGTTACTTCATCAATGCTCAGTTCTTTATCGAAAAGTTCAATTACACCAAGTTTACGATTTTTAATGTCGATAAGTTTTGTAAGTTTTTCATCAAATTCATCTTCATCCATATCAGGATTTGCTTCACAATATGCTTTTAAAAAACGATGTAATCTAAAATCTGTTTTAAAGATTTCTGAAATATCTGGTATCCACCTCTTATCTTTTGCGATTGCATTGTCTTTTACAGCAAAACACTCTTCGTCACCTTGTGCGAATGGATTATAAGCAATTGCAATCTGTTTTTTAACAAAATCTGCGTCCCAAACTTCTTCTCCAATAAGAGCAGTCATCATCGCTGTAATTCGTTGCTGTCCATCAATCATTATTTTATTTCCACCCTGAACTTTTCCGTTTTTGAGTTTAAGATCTGGACTTTTAGAAACAATGATATATCCCGTTGGATAACCTTTATAAAGAGAATCCACAAGATCACGAACCTGCTTTCCCTTCCAGACAAACGGACGCTGTATTTCTGGGATAGCGATTTCATTTGATTTGATAAAATTTAAGATCTGTTCGACTGTGTAGTCGTGTACGCTGTATTTTTCAGACATAGATGTCTCCTTAAATTAACTAGCTTGTAGCAATTATTCGACTAATTTCATCAAATAATTCTTCAATTTTTGAAAACCAAATTTTTAAATTATTTACAGTTACATTGGTATTATCTCCGTGTGCAATTTTATTTCTATTTTCTGATATAGAATTTACCGCCGCAGAATATTCATCATATTTCATGTGTGAGTGTAACCTATCAGACCAATAAGAATCGAAAGACGATAGAATTTCCTCAATTTTTTTCATTTTAAGGTTTGTTGTATGTTTATGAGTTTGTGTTATAAACCTTGGAATTCTTGGACTATTCCTAATTGTAAAATATTGAACAAGCATATTGATAAAAACTTTTTCTGTATAACCAGATATAAGAATGCATAGATATTTTGATAGATTTGATTTTATTTCATCCGCACTCCCATCATCTGGTAATGATTCTATTTGAGAAATTGCCGAATTAATTCTTCTAGTAAAATTTTGTTTTAAATCATTACTCATTCAATTTTTCCAATACAGTTTATAGCCATTTCAATTCTTTCTTTTAGAGGTGTTGTATGATGCGTTTTACCAGTTTCTATATTTTTCATAAAATCTGTAGAAGAAACCATATCAACAATTTGTCTTTTATAAACTTCTTTATCATCAATCGGTCTTTCTAACAGTCTTGTATAGGTTCCAACAAAAATTGCATCTAAAATTGCCAAGTTTAATATACCATTAGGTTTACAAATCTTTTCATCCAGACAAGAAATTGTATCCATCGTAGCATTAAAGCAGCTAATGACTTCACACATACTTTCTAAAGTTTTATTTTTGTACTTACTCATAAACTCATTAAGAAATTGTTTCATATTTCCTGAATAAGAAGTATATGATAAGCAGAGGGATAACAATCTTAGTATGATTTCTTGATTTTTCTTTTTTTTAGCAGGTATTTTAAAAAGAGAAGCATAAGTTCTATTTTCACTTAAATTTTTGATTACTTCTTGGAATGGACCATGATATACACATGCTCGAATTTCTTGAGGGGTTAGATTTACTCCTCCTGTATTTAATCTTTCAAATATCAAATAAACTGCATTATAATTCTCTTCTTGAGGCTCGTCAGCTTTTACAACAGTTGCATGAATCAGAGTATCATCAAGTTTCAAACGCGTATCGTCATCTAATTCATCAATTGATTTCCCATTATATATTTCATTAACACCAGTTAGTAAAAATTTTCTACCATCGGGAAACTCTTTTCGATAAAAAGAACGTATCGTTTCAAGTCTTTGGAAACCATCTATTATTATTTGCTTATTATCTTCTTCCTTATGTAAACAAACACTAGGAATTGGCAAACCCAATAATAAAGATTCAATAAATTTTGAAGCTCTTTTTGAATCCCAAACGTAATTTCTTTGAAAATCAGGAAGATAAATAGAGCCTGCATTCATACGTCTTACAAGACCACTAACATCGAAATCAATACCATAGCTACTTAGATTGTATGTGGCAACATATTCCTTTTCTTCCTGTTCATCATCTTCAATTTTAACTTCAAAATCAGTCATATTGGTCTCCTATTATTAGTTTTATTATACTATATTTTTCCCCTAAACGCGCGCGCCAGAATGGATTTTTTTTTAGCAAGTCGATTTGCTCCTGCGAATACTCGGAGGCTTTCCTTTTCATGATGTTCTTTTTCCATAAAAAACAGCATTTCACACCCGCTCAGAAGCCGTTTTGTAGACTTCCATCTCTTCCCGTTTGCCGATGGCGATTATGTTGACCAGAAGGACATTTTCAACGACAGAATACACGATTCGGATTTGCTTTTTGCAAGCGTACATTTTTCTGTAGCCGGTCAAGTCATAGCCGTTTTTGTTTCCCAATTCTTCACCAAGCAAAGGGGAAGTTTTTAACTTGTCGAGCTGCTTTTTAACGAGTTTCTTTACGCTTCCGTCAAGGCTGCAGAACTCCTGCAACGCCATAGGGTGAAATTTGATTTCGTATTCCACTTACAATCCTGCCATTTTCATTGCATCGTCATAGGATACATATTCAGAACCAGGCGTATTTTTTCTCTCCTGAATGGTCTGGAAAATTTCTTTCTGCTCGGCGGCTTCCTCCAGGCTTTTGAGCCGCTCGTATTCATCAATCGGAATCATGACAGCCTGCATCTGGTTGTTTTTTATGACGGCGATTTTCTCATCGTTGGATTTTGTCATTCTCTGCAAAAATCCTGCAAATCCGCGGACGAACTGAGAGCTTGAAACTATTTCATTGCGTGCAAAAGTTACCATAAAAACCTCTTATGTAAGATTTTACATAATATTTTACACAAAATCAAGCAAAAAAAATTTACAACTCCCCTCTGAACGCTCTCGCCAGAATCGATTTTTTGAGCAGGGCGATTTGGTCTAGGACGTTTTGAGCGGCTTCTTTGGCACGGGATTCTTTTTCCAGCACGGTGTCGAGGATGCGCACGATTTCCTGCTGTTCGGCGAGCGTGGGAATTTTTTGAGAATATGCTGATATACTCTTTTCCGAAGTGCGAGGAAGATTTATTCCTTTTGAGTTCTCTACTGCATATTGAATAAAACGCTTTTGAGAAAAAAGATAATTGAAAAATTTTATTTCATATCCAATCTTACTTCGATAAACAAGAATATCTGTCGAGCATATTCCATCAAAATCCGAAATATCGTGTTTATCAAGATACGGACGCAATTTTCCATAAAGCAAATCATTACTTTTAAATAGCGTTTTTATACTTTTTACAGATGAAGCATCTCCTGTCGAAATTATGCCTCCATTCGCTTCAATATTTTCCAAGCCAATGTATTGAATTCCCTCAATTTTATCTTTTTCTGGGTCATATTTGTCAGAAATTGTTATTAAACATTCCCCAATCGTCTTTTCTTCCCACGAATCATCTGACACGCCGTTTTCTTTTCGCCATTTCGCCGTAAGCTCGCCGGTGAACGCCTTGTGCAGAACCGCCGCGCACCGAAGCTTGAAGCCGTCCAGCACGGATTGCGCCCTGTCCTTCGCTTCGTCGAGCTTTGTAAAGAGCGATTCTATGCGAGACACAATGCGCTGCTGTTCGGCGAGTGTGGGCGGGAGAGGAATAAATGTATTTTTTATTATTTCCTGTGAAATATTTGGCTGTGCTCCGCCTTTTGCATTATAAATGAAATAATCTTTTTTTGATTTTAGAAAATTGAATAAATAATGATTGTCCAAATCTTTATGACAAATTGCACAAGCACATGCCTGATTTGTTGAAGCATCTATCCCAAATATGGCGGTTTTACCTATTGTTGCACCATACATAGCTAAAACTACAGTTTCTTTTGGAAATAATTTGGCACTTGAATGATTTATAGCTTCTTCCGAAATTTTTTCTTCGGAATCAAAAATATAAGATTCATTAAGTTCACCTGTTTTTATCCATGGAATTGAGCCATTATAATATTCAGGATTTTTTCTTGATGGAGTTCCTCCTGATCCCCAATCAGCAACATCTCCCAATCGACACCACTTCCACCCCGCAGGCAATTCATACGGTTCGGTTCGACTACGCTCACCGACCACTGTCACCGATCGCGGTTCAATATCGTTCTTTGCCATCTTTCAATTCTCCTCTTTCAGTTTTCCACTTGCAAAATCAACTTCCTTTATAAGTTGCTCCGTTGTCGGCAAATAAAGCTGATACTGGCTTGCAAGAATTGTGCTGTTCGTTTCTGGCAGCGTCATTTTCACAAGAGTGTCGTTCTTTCGGCTGCAAAGCAAAATGCCGATTGTCTTATTTTCCTCAGGAAGTTTTTCTACCCTGTCATAATAATTTACATACATTTGCAATTGTCCAAGATCTTGATGAGTAAGTTCTCCCAACTTCAGCTCTATAACGACAAAACATCTTAAAAGTCGGTTGTATAGCACTAAATCAGCAAAAAACTCGTTATCTTCCAGCAAAATACGCTTTTGTCGGGCGACAAACGTAAATCCTTTTCCCATCTCCAAAAGAAATTCAGATAGATGGTTTATGATTTCACTTTCAATATCCTTTTCGTAATACGAAGCCTTTTTTTCCAATCCCAAAAATTCCAAAACCATAGGGTCTTTTATGATTTCCACAGGACTTTCGGGAATTCGCTCCTTTCGCGCCACTGCAAGCACTGATTCTTTGTCGTTAGACATCAAAAGCCGCTCATAAAGCATGGAATCAATTTGCCTTTTCAACTCACGCGAAGTCCATGCGTTGTTCACCGCCTCACGTTCGTAATACTCGCGCTTGTCAGAATCGGAAATAGCAATTAGAAGTTTATACTGCGACCAATTCAATTCCGTCCGCACCGTAGACGGAATTTGGTAGGTACGAAAAAACTGTCTTGCTCTTTCCAGCTGTCGCTCTCCAAATCCGCTTCCATATTCGCTTTCAAGGTCTTTTGCAAGTGTCTTTATGAGATACGAACCATAATCCGCTCTCTCTTTTCCTTTCTGTTCTTCTTCAAAAATTCGCTTGCCCAAATTCCAATACATCTGGACACGGCAAAAATCCACACTTCTGACAGCGTTTGCACGTGATTTTTCGATTATACTCCTTGCGTCATTAAGCAAACTGCCAGTTTCTAAAAGCCCTATGTCATTTACCATTTTGCCACATCTCCCAACCGCGTCCACTTCCAATCCTCTGGCAATTCATACGGTTCGGTTCGACTTCGCTCACCGACCACTGTCACCGTCCGCGATTCACTATCGTTCTTTTTCATCTTTCAATTTCTCCGTTTTCATTTTCGATTCGACTTCGCTCACCGACCGCGACACAACTTAGCTCACCGGCCACTGTCACCGATCGCGATTCACTATCGTTCTTTTTCATCTTTCAATTTCTCCGTTTTCATTTTCGGTTCGACTTCGCTCACCGACCGCGGCTCGACTTGTTTCGACAGGCTCAACAACCATAGATCTCTGAACAAGTCGGTTGCTGAGCTGTTCCCTGAGCGCAGTCGAAGGGAGCCGAAGCACCGAAACAAGTTTGCCAATGTAAAGAAGAGAATTACGCCTCAGTTATCTCCGTCTTCTGCAGTTCGCGGACAACTTCTTTGATGAGGTCAGCCGCCTGCTCAAGCTGCTCGATTGCGTCTTCTGCGCTGTCGATTGGGTCGGGCAGGTCTTCGTAGTCGAGAATGCTCTCGTCGCGGATAAGGCCCAGGTCAAGGCTGTTTCCTTTGGCGGCAATCTGGTCGCGGGTAAAGCAGTTCCAGCGTTCGTCCTCAACAGAAGAACGGTCTTCGGCAGTGTAGGCTTTTATGAAGTCGGCAAAATGCTCTTTTTTGAGCTGGTTTGTTTTGCCGAAACTCGGCATATTGGTGCGCAAATCGTAAAACCAGACTTCTTTCGTGTTGTCCTCGTCTGTTTTTCCGCGGGTAAAAAAAAGCACGTTTGTCTTTACGCCTTGGGCGTAGAAAATGCCGGTCGGCAAGCGCAAAACCGTGTGCAGGTTGCATTTGTTCATCAAGTCCACACGGATTTTCTCGCCGTCGCCGTCTGCAAAAAGAACGTTATCCGGGAGAACTACAGCGGCTCTGGCTTTTCCGTCCGCTTTTAGTGAGCGGTAGATGTGCTGCAAGAAGTTGAGCTGTTTGTTGCTTGTGGTGTAGGTAAAGTCATCGCGGGTGGCACGCTCACCGCCTTTCTTTGTACCGAATGGCGGATTTGTAAGGACAACATCATAGCCTGTCATGGCTTTTCCGCTTTCGCTTAAAGTGTCTCCAAGAACGATTCTTCCCTCGATGTTATGCAGCATGGCATTCATAAGTGCAAGTCTGTGAGTTTCATGAACAAGTTCTCCGCCAGTAAAAGCTTCTTTTACCTGAAACTCAGCCTGCTTTTCGGTAAGGTCGCAGTAATCATCACTGATGCTTTTTACATAAGCGTCTGCCGCAATCATAAAGCCAAATGTTCCGCAGGCAGGGTCGTTACAGCGTTCACCAACCTGAGGGGCAATCAGCTGAGTCATTACATCGATTAAAACTCGTGGGGTAAAATACTGACCGGCACCGCTTTTCTTTTCGTTTGCGTTCTTTTCCAGGAGACCTTCGTAAAGATTTCCCAAGCCCTCTTCTTTTGCAGAATACCAGTCAAGCTCGTTTATTGATTTGATGATTTTTTCAAGATTTTTCGGTTCATCAATATTTGAACTAGAGCCCTGATAGATTTCGCGAACACGGCCTTTTGTGTTTTCGCCTAAATAGGCAAGCAGTTTTTTGTAAAACTTTTTGAGTTCTATTCCACTGTGGGCAACAAGTTTATCCCAGCGGTATTCTTCCGGAATAGTATCTTCAGTTTTGGTCTCTTTTGCCATTTTCAAAAAGAGAATATATGTCAATTCCGTTACATACTGATGATAAGTGATTCCGTCATCACGGAGAATGTTACAAAGATTCCAAAGTTTGCTTACAATTTCCTGATTTGTCATGTTGTTAATTAATAATTAAAAATTGAAAATTATTCATTATCAATTCTCAATTAATTTTTTCTCCCTTTTTTGAAGTTCTTATAATTGATGTCAATATTTTTATCAGTTCAATATTTGATTCATATAAATCATGGACTTGATTTTCCTGAACAATGTCACTTTCTATCAATAACTCAATCCAGTAAGCCGTTTCATCTGCTTCTTTTAATGATATACTGAGTTTATGTATAAAATCTGCTTTGCTTTGTGCATTTTTACTTTCGTGCGCATTAGCCCCAATACTCGTGCCACTTCGCAATAATTGTTTCGACAATACAAATTCTTTTTTCTCATCACAAAGATATTGATAAAACTTAATTATCCGTACCGCAAAAGCCTTGCTCTTATCCAAAATAATATTATTTTCCAAATTCCCCGCCTCCCAACAAATTAAAACTTCCCAATTTTCAATTATTCATTCCAAATTATTCATTCTTAATTTTCCATTATCAATTATTCATCAGCCAGTCCAGTGCGTTTTTGCGGATTATTCCGTCATAGTCACCGTCGGGGTCATCATCTAAAGTTAAAAGTATTTTGGGATAATTATCTCTAACTGCTTTAAGCGGCTTTAATTCTCTTGCCAGCGTATTTTCATCCCTCACACTGGCTGAAACCTGAATGTAGGTATTTCCCTGTGTGTTCTGGGCTACAAAATCTATTTCCATGTCATCAACTTTGCCAACATAAACTTCGTAGCCGCGGCGAATAAGTTCAAGATAGACAATGTTTTCAAGAATATGGCCCACATCCATTGCCTTTTTTCCCAGCATAAAGTTTCTGAGACCAATATCGGAAACATAGTATTTTCCAAGGCTTTTAAGATATTCTTTGCCTTTTATGTTGTAGCGGGATGCCTTATAAACGATAAAACTTTCTTCAAGCGATGTAATATATTTTTCTATTGTTTTTGAATCTGATTTCCTACCGTTTGAAGTAAGTGTATCCGCAATTCTTTTTGATGAAAGTTCCAGTCCGATATTATCAAAAAGAAACTGACTAACACTTTTTAAAACCAAAGTATCTGCAATTTTTTTTCTGTCGATTATATCCTTCACCAGAATTGTGTTATAAATTCCTTCAAGATATGAATTTATTTCATCAGGTGTTTGCAAAAGTTCTATTACATAAGGAAAAGAACTTGTCTCAACATACTGTCTGTAAGCTTGTGAAAGCTGTTTTTCCTGTTTTGTTGCCTGAACAAATTCTGTAAACGAAAGTGGAAGCATTTTTATTTCCACATAACGCCCGCTTATTAGAGTTGCAATTTCACTGGAAAGCAAAGAAGAATTTGAACCTGTTATATAGATATCCACATTATCTTTTATGTAAAAACTGTCGACAATTTCTGGAAAGTTTTCTATACGCTGAATTTCATCAAGAAAAATGTAATTCATTTTTTGCGTAAGGCGTTCTTTTATATATGAATAGAGCTCATCAGGATTTCGAAGGTGTTTATTGTCATAATCTTCAAAATTGAGAAAAATTATCTGATTTTCATCTACACCATTTTCCAAAAGTTCATCCCGGAACATTTCCATGACTGTGGACTTACCACATCGCCTTATACCAGTAATGATTTTTATGAGCTTCTTGTGTTTTAGATTTCTTAATCGCTCTAAATACTCTTTTCGAACGATTCTTTTCTTTGACATTAAATCTGCCATACTTTTATCTTATTCCCAAAAAACTGAATAATCAACAAGTTTTCGGAATACATTCCAAAAAAAATAATATAATTATCAGTCATTCTCAATTCTCAATTATTCATTCTTCATTATCAATTATCCCGCATACAGATATGTATTCAATTCTTTTATTATGGAAGAAAGCTGATTATTGAAAATTTTGTTTACTTTTGTAAAGCCACCTTGATTTCTCCATGCCATGTATTCGTCAAAAGTTTGGACATTAAGGACAGATTCATTGATGAGATATTTTTCAATGCGGTCAATCCATTTCTTTTCGCCTGCTGTAAAATCGTGGGCTTTGTTCAGTTTTTTGATTGCGTTGTGAATCCGCTCTTCGTGAGAAATCAATGGAGAGCCGATTGCATAACGGCGTATCAAAGTAATTATGTCCGCGGCACATTCTTCCCTTGTAACTTTTTGCACGGCAGTATTGAGCTGGATTGTGTTGTAACCGTTGGCATCAAGAGTCATGCTTAGTTTTCTCAAATCTGCAAGAGTCAAATCTGCAGGACGAGTGCAAACAATTTCCAGCGCATCAATTTTGTTTCGGTTTTCGTCAAGGTATTTTGAAAAACTCTCAAGATAATCTTCTGGCTCTTGTCCTTTTCCAAAACCTCGTGCAACTTCACGAACTTCGTCTTGCTTGTTGCTTACGATTACATAGCGTTCAGTTGATTTTTGAATCTTGAAAGCTCCAAAAGCGTCTTTTATCCTTAAAAGCTCTTCCTTGCAGTTCTCTTCTGAAACAGCCTTTGCCTGACGGACTTTTGAAATAAAATCATCTGGCGAATCGTAATGTGACATTACCTTAAAGTAATTCAGTTGGGATTCGTCCATGTGCCGTTTTACCCGCTGAAATTTTGCTATTATCTGTTCGTTTATGAATTTGATATGTTCTTCGTCATTTACTTTTTCATATCCTGAAAAGAGTTCATCAAATGTAACTGACGGATTTGAAACAACAGGCTTCATTGAAGAGAACTCATCAAGATAGCTGTACAAATCAACGGCATCAAAAATATCGAAGTGTGTTTTGTTGATCTTAGGGCAAAGTCGTGTCGCTCGTCCCAACATCTGTTCATACAGAATTCGGGATTTAATTCGACGCATAAAGACAATTTTTGTAATCTCTGGAACATCAATTCCTGTAGAAAGCAAATCTACTGTTACTGCAATAGTCGGAAAGTGTTCGTTCTTGAATCGTTTAATTGCATCCTGTACGCGGCCCCTGTCTCCAATTGCACAGGTGATTTTTTCAATTGCAGCAGAAGGAACATCCTGTTCAGAATAAATATCCCTAAGCTGCTTTACAATTTCATCAGCGTGTCGGTCGTTGACGGCAAAGATGACTGCTTTTTCATCGCTTTCAGGGTCAATGTATTTTGAAAGCTCTGTCAAGACAACTTTGTTGAATGATGGAGTCAGAACATTCTTGTTGAATTCTTCTACATCAAAATTAACTTCATCTTCCAGCTCTTCCGGGTTCAAAAGTTCTTTTGTGACGGGATTATATTTTGCAAGACTTTCGCCCTTGTTATGATGAATTCCTTTCTGGTTTAGTTCTGTCTTTATGATATGAGGAGCATCGTAGTCAACCAGATATCCATCAATTACAGCTTCTCGATATGAATAAGTATAGACCGCGTTCCCAAAAATCTGAGTTGTATGCAAAGCCGGGGTCGCTGTAAGACCTATTTTTACTGCATCAAAATATTCGATTACTTTTTTGTATTTGCTTACAAAATCATTTTGATCCCGGTAAAGAAGTTCTGCCTCAGAAAGTTCCCGATCAAGAGTGTAACCGCGATGAGCTTCATCAATGATAATACAGTCAAAATCACCGGAAGAAGGAATGCGTTCTTTGTCATCGCTCATAATGCGGGCAATCATTCCCTGGACTGTTGCAACCTGGATGCGGGTTTCAGAAGCTAAATTAATATCATCAAGAGTATTTATATTGTAGATTTTATTAAGTGGCTGTAAGTCTTCAAGTTTTACATCGTTAAAAACATCTTGAGCCTGCTCACCAAGAGCTGTTCGGTCCACCAAAAAGAGAATTCGGCGGAAACGATTTGTCTTTAGGAATCTGTAAACCATTCCAAGAATAGTTCGTGTCTTACCAGTTCCAGTCGCCATGGCAAGAAGAATCCTCTGCTGACCTTTGACAACAGCTTTTTCAACAGCACTTACGGCTTCAAGCTGATAGTAGCGGAAGTTCAAGCCGTCCGGGTCTCGCAAAAAATCATACGGCAGATTTTCAAGTTTCTGGTCTGCCTCGTCCACATTCTGCTTGAACTTTGCCAGTAAATCTTCCGGGCTATACCATCCCTGCAATGCGTGAGGAATATTTGATTCCTTTCTTAAATCCTGAAACCATATTCCTGATTCCGTTTCAATCTGCTTAAGATATGGACGTCCGTTTGTAGCAAAAACGAAAGGAACTTTATATGACTGCCACTTGCCCAAGCAATAATGCTCATCTTCGTCTTTTACATTTTTCGCATATTCATGGCACTGGTTATCGATTATTGCATAAACACTTTTTTCATAAGCTTTTGCTTCAATGATTCCGATTAACTGCTCGTCAACAAACAAAGCATAATCGGCTCTGTCGTCGGCAGTTTTTGTCGATTTTACAGGCCATTCGGCGATGGCAATTTTTCTGCCTTTTTGTGGACGAGTTCCTTTTGAATATCGAAGATTTTTTGTATCAGCTTCCCAACCGACTTTTCTAAGCTGGTCATCAATGAGTTTTCGAGTTTCATCTTCCGTCAGTTTTGTATTTGAAATTGCTGCCGCAGAAGAATGCTGTCTGTCCTGTTTTGTCAGCGTTGATTGTGGCGTTACGACCTTCTGGGCTTCGCGTTCTTTTGTGAGCTTTTCGATTATCGCCTGCTGTTCTGCAAGAAGTTTATCTCTTTCAGCCAGCAAAGCGTTTGTTTCTGCCAATTCACTTTCCTTATTGGCAATCGCTTCGTTCTGCTCTTCGATTTTCCTTTCTTGATTGAGAACCAAACGAGTGTAATCAGGAACTCTTTTCGGTCTCTCTGGTTTTACAAACTGCTCAGACTTAAAAGAGCCGTCTCCATAAACCTGCATGAACCAAACAGCAATATGGTGCGTGAAGCCAAGAATGGTCATCGCTTCTTGTTCGCTGGCTTTGTTTTCATGGGCAGAATCATTTCTTCTTATTCGTACCTGGTTAATCCATTGATTCACATCAAAAGGAAGAAGGCCTTCGTTTTTTAATAATTTTGTTCTTGCGTAATGAGATTTTTCTTCTGGTTCAGGAAGATTCTCTATTCTAAGAATTTCCCGAACCATGAGTTCTACAAACAACCCCGACTTATTCTTGCTTGATGCAGGATCCGTATAAACATAATTTTCCGCAAATTGCATTATTTGCGCGAAATCTGGCCAATAAGTTTGTAAAAAAGAAAAATTACTCATAAACAAAACTTCTCACAAAAGATAACTATGAAAACATTATAGCGTAAATTTAAAACAAATCGTGCTAAAATCAACAAATGCACTACACTCACCTTTTTTTTGACTTGGACGGGACGCTCACGGAATCGGGTCCCGGGATAACGAACTGCGTAAAGTACGCGCTGGAGAAATTCGGGATAGACGAAAACGACGAAGGAAATTTGAAGAGGTTCATCGGGCCGCCGCTCGTGGATTCGTTCATGACCTTCTACGGATTCTCGGAAAGCGACGCGCGCGAGGCGATGAGACTCTACAGGGAGCGGTTCGGGACAATCGGAATCTTCGAGAATTCAGTCTACAAGGGGATTCCTGAGACTCTCGCAAAGCTCAAGGATTCGGGGAAGAAGCTCTACGTCGCCACGAGCAAGCCCGAAATCTACGTTCCGCGGATTCTCGAACACTTCGACCTTTCAAAGTATTTCGAGGACGCGGAGGGAAGCGACATCGAGGAGACGCGGAGCAACAAGGCCCTCGTCATCAAGTACGTCATCGAAAAGAACGGTCTGGAAGAAGAGGCGAAAGCCAACAAAATCGTCATGATTGGAGACAGGAAGCACGACATAATCGGCGCGAAGAAGAACTCGCTGGAGTCAATCGGCTGCCTGTGGGGCTACGGCTCAAGGAAGGAACTTTCGGAGCATGGAGCCACGACGATAATAGAGAAAGTTGAGGATTTACTGGAGGTATAGCGAATGGAAGAACAGGGACAGAAGAGAATCGCGCTCTTGATAGACGCGGAGAACACGCAGTACGACAAGCTTGAGGCGGTGCTGCAGGAGATTTCGGCTTACGGATACATCATCACGAAGAGGGCATACGGAGACTGGACGGCGAACGCGCTCAAGCACTGGCCGGAAGTCTTGAACAGGAACGCAATCCAGCCGATTCAGCAGTTCTCGTACACGAAGGGCAAAAACTCAAGCGACTCCGCGCTCATAATCGACGCGATGGACCTGCTCTACACGAAGAGGTTCGACACTTTCGTGGTGGTCTCAAGCGACAGCGACTTCACCCGCCTTGTGACGAGGCTCCGCGAGGACGAGATTTTCGTCATCGGAGTCGGAAAGCTCACGACCCCGGAATCGTTCGTGAAGGCCTGCAACGACTTCCTCTATCTTGAGAACCTGGACGAGGGCGACGACGACAGCGTGGACGGACAAGCGGCGGCAGACGGACAGAACCACGCCCAAAACACGAACGGAAAAGAGAAGAGCAGGAACGAGAAGGCCGAGCGCTTCAACTCGGAAAAGTCGAAGATAATCAACAAGCTCAAGAAAGCCGCGGAAAAGTACGGAGACGACGAGGGCTGGACGGAAGTGAGCAAGGCCGGCTCCCTCATCAAACGGCAGGTCTCAAGCTTCGACACCAGGAACTACGGCTTCTCCACGCTCGTAAAGCTCATCGAGGCGTTGAACAAGACGTTCGAGGTCTCCCGCACCCCGACCGGCAACGGAAAGTCGCTCATGGTCGAGTACCGAGTCATGCAGAAATAAGCGAATTTTTCATTTAAAAGGTCGAATGTCAAGTTTATGCATATCGTAGTTGCAGAAACAAGCTCCCAGCGGGAACCGCAGCCTGCTTGCGCAGTCTTGCCCAAAACGGCAGTACCGCTTCGCGGTGGCGTTAACATCGCTTGCGATGTTTAGTGTTTTGATGGGCGGAACCCCGCTTCCGCTCGTTTCTGCCATTGCACTGTGAAAACTCGACTTTCGCCTAAAAAAAATCGCAGCCCTTTTTGAAAGGAACTGCGACTTTTTTTTCATGCGTTCAATTTTGAAAATCCGCTCATGTGCAGAATTGTTAAAGTACGAGACATGGCATTTTTCAACATATTTACATTTCGTTAGTTTACTTTTAGACGAAAGCAACAATAGCTAGAACGATTAACGATATTATAGAGAGGACTTCACTTACAAAAAGGCAGCAAAAACACTCTACCACAATAGCTAAAATCATTAGTATTCCTAGCCCCGGATGCCCCGTAATAAAAAGCTTAATAATGCCTATTATTAAAATAAGAACAAGAATCCAAAATACTGCAAACACTTTTAATTACCACCTTTAGTTCAAGAAATATCGCTTTATTTCGTTCCAATTCGCACTTTCTCGAATGTCATAATCACATCCGCAATCTTCATTTTCGCATTCGATAGGAAGTTGAACAGGAAAGCAAAGTTGTTTGTTTTCGATGCCTTCCAACTCATGGATTACAGATTTTAAATTGCCACTATTAAATCCATTCTCTAATTCGGATTTTGTGCTATCTAAATGCTCTTGTACTGAAAGTGCAGGTATCACATTTTCCGTACCACATTGCGGACAAATAGTTTCTATTTCCATATAAATTCTCCTTTAGATTTTATTGAATTAGATTTTTTGTCATAATTTGTCGCGAAACAAGCGTAAGCGAAGTTTCGCGACAATACGATTAGTCAATCGTATTGTCCACTATATAGTGGACAAAATTTTTCGCACTGTAAAAATATGAGTTTTCACAAAAAAAAATCGCAACACCTTTAAAAAGACGCTGCGATTTTTTTTCATGCGCTAAATCTTATAAATCCGCTAGAACACGTACGCCCGGAGTCCGAGGGAAATCTGCGGGACGAGGGTCGGGATGTCGGCGCTCGATACGTCGGACGGGATGAACCAGAACTGGCCTTCCGTGTACATCGAGAACGTCCTGAACCTCGTGGCGTGCCTGTCCCTCGTCACTTTCGGGAATTCGAGCTGGACGAGCATCGCGCTCAGAATCTGGTCGGTGCCGGAACCCGATTCGCTGAAGTGGCTGAAGTTGGCTCCGAGGGACAGGTTCAGGCTGAGCCATTCCCAGTCAGGGCCGAAGTAGTAGCGGAACGGAACGTAGAGGACGTTCGCCAAAAGCTTCACGCCCATGACGTTGCCGCCGTAGCGGAGATTGCTCTTCGTGAAGATGTCGCGCTGCGCCTGCGTGAACTGCCCGAACTGGAACTGGAGCTTTACGTTGTCGTCGAAGAACGAGAGACCCGCGCCCACAGAGAAGAGTGTCGCCCCCCAGAACTGTGCGTCGAAGTACAGGCCCTGGATGAAGCCCGGAATCTCATAGGAAGCCTTGTCGCCCTTTCTCAAGGCAAGCTCCACGCTCTTAAGCTCGATATCGTCGTGCGACAATCCGCTGAAGTCGAGGGTCTGGTTGTAGCGGCCTCCGACACCCGGGCTGATGAGCTTCACAGTCGGCTTCGTGCTGTCCACCTGTACGATGCAGCGGGTAACGGCGACTTCACCGTTCTTCATCTTCGCCCTCACAAGGAGGAAGTGGAAGCCCTCGGCAATATCCTCGTTCTCCACCCTGTACTTCCAGTCGGACTTCTCCGAAAGGGTCTCCCATGTCATTCCGTTGTCCAGGCTCAACTGGATGGAATCGATGGATTTCGCCTCAAGCTCCGCCACGCGCTTTTTGTGCTTCCTCTTGGAGACCGACTTGTCCTTCGCGAGTTCCTTCTCCTCCTCGGAAACGACATAGCCGGCTTTTCCGCGTATGTACGGGCGGTCCACGGCGAAGTCTCCGTAAGTGAAGTTGTCTATCGTAATCCACGGTCCAATCGGATTGTAGATGAGGTACTGCTCGTTCGAGACGATTGACTGTCCGTTGTCCAAAGTCGCGACAACCTTTATCCTGTGCTGTCCCTCCGCCATCAGCTCGTTGTTCACACGGAACTTGTAGTAGCCGCTGTCGCTCAAGACAGTCTCGGCGATTTCAGCTCCGTCAGAGTAGAGCTTGAGGGTGCTGATTTTCCTCTCGGCCGCGCAAGTGGCGGTTCCGTAGATGTTGAAGACGGACTGGACGTGCTCTCCGTTCAGAGGATAAAGCAAATCGACCTTCGCCACAGGGGAAGTCTTGTCCAGCCTGATGTTGCGGCTCACGCGGGTGATGTTGTCCGCAGCGTCCTTTCCCGTAAGCTCGATGTTGTAGAATCCGTCTTCGAGAGACGAGATGTTCAGGACCTGCGTGATGATTTCGTCCGGTGTCAAATCCGTTTTCGCGAGATTGGCGGGGACCCGTTTTCCGTCAAGGCTCCTGACGGTGATGAAAAGTTCGGTGAGCTTTATGTTGTCGATAGTCTGGCCGGAGAAGAAGAGGTTTCCGGTCGAGACAGAATCGTCGAGAGGAAGCTCAAGCTCGATTTCAGGAGCCGTGTTGTCAATGTTGATGAGAGAAGAGTAGAGTCCCTCGATTCCATACCAGTCGACAATCTTGATGAACACGACGTGTGTTCCGTCCTCGATTACCCTCGTGTCGAATTCATAGCTCCAGTTGCACTTCTTCTCTTCGTGCGAGTAGTTTCCAATCGCCTCGTCGTAGGAGTTGCCGTTGTCCAATGAGACATAGACCATCTTTATTCCGTTCTCGTCGGTGGCTTCGCCCGTGAGGGTGATTGTGTTCCTGACAGTCTCGGTGATTGGCGGGGTCAAGAGCTGGCCCTTCGGCTCTTCGAGGGATATCCTGAATTCGCGCGTCACTTCCTGTCCCTTCACTCCGTTGATGTCCACGGCGAAAACCGTCACGGAATGCTCGTTGTCCGTCATCGACTTTATCGGGATGTCTATCGAGAAGCTGTTGTCGTATTCAGGAAGCTCCTGGTACGCTCCGTCGTCTATCTTCCAAGAGATTTTGCTCTTTCCGTCGTCGTCCAAGACAGTTCCAGAGATGTTGAAGTCCCTCGTGAGGACCGCATCCTCCTCCGGCAGGTCGATTGAAGCGATTGGAAGGTCGCTCTGCTGGTCGACCACGAAATCCCACTTGTCGATTTTCGTGGAATTTCCGGCCTCGTCCGTGAACGTGAAGGCCATCTCCTGGTCGAGCGGCTTGTCCGCTGTTCCTACGTGCGTGTTCACCATCGGGCTGATTTCCACCTCGGTCTTGGCGTCCTTGAACGAATACTCGGACTTGACGAGGTTTCCGTTGTCCTTTGCGATGAACGCGATTGTGTTCTCTCCGTTTATAACGTCCTCGGGAGCAGGAATCACGACGCTCACTTCTGGAGGCGTCACATCCTTCTGCACTCCAACTGATTCAACAGTCGTCTTGCCGGACTTGTCGGTGGCGCGCACATAAATCACGTCCAATCCCTCAGGCGCGCTGTCCAAAGCGAGGTTCGTCTGGGAACCGTCCGCACGGAACGCCGTCCAAGTGTTTCCGTTGTCCAGAGAATACTCCGACTTCACTATTCCGTTCACGTCGGAAGCCTCGGCCGAGAGCTTTGCGGAATTCTGAATCCACTGCTGATACGACGGAGACGTTATCTTCACGGCAGGAGCCTCGTTGTCCACGAGAATGGTGACAGGAGCCGAGACGTACTCGTTTCCGATTGAGTCCTTCACCTTCACAGAAACATTCCTGTACAGACCGTCCTTTTCGAATTTGAGGATTATCTTTCTCGGATTTCCGGCCACGTTCGGAGCCTTGGCGTCTATCGGCGCGCCGTTCGCGTTCTCAAGCTCCGTGACAGGGGCGATGTAGTCGCCGGTGACGACGGAAACGCCGGCCGTGGAGCCTGCCAGTGAAACAGTGACAGGTCCGTAGACATTCGCGAATCCCTCGAATTCGAACGAATCGCTCAAAATCCATTGGTTGTCCGAAGCGGCGTATTCGGCGTTCGAAGGATTCCAATACACTTTCGCGGAATCCGATATTTTTGAGGAGTCCATGTCGCGGACAATCGAGACGGTGCCCCTGCATGTCGCCGTTCCGAGGTCGGTGAGAGCGTTCACGGTTATGACGGAAAGGCGGGACGGCTGTTTTCCGATAGTGAACTGCGCCGTGTATCTGTTCTCGGACAAGAGCGAGACAGGAATGTCGTTTCCGGACGCGCTCTCTTCTCCGCCGGGAGCCTTCTCGCCTTCAACCTTGAACGAAATGGACTTGACCGGAATCTTGGACTCGATTTCGACCTCCACGGGAATTCCCGTCGCATCCTTGGACATGACGAAGAACATTCCGTTCGCGAATTCGAAATCGCCAATCTTCCTTATGAACACTTTCGCGTCGCTGACGGCCTTCACATCGTGGTTCGACACGGCCGGCTGCTTCGCCCCATAAGATACGGAAGCGGTGAATTTTTTCACAGCCGTGTTTATCTCGCTTCTTGAGAACCTGCCGAACCCGCCGGAGATTTCGTTTCCGCCCTGGAACGCGCTCGCGTAGTATATCTCCTCCGCGTCGACCCACCTGGTCTGCGGAGCGTCCGCGGATACATTTTTTCCTTTCGCGTCCTTCCCCACCCTTTTCACGTTCGTGACGAAGAACGCATCGGTGGCCTTCTCGCCGTTGTCGACGACGACCTCCACGACAGAGATTCCGTCCCCGAACGAAGAGCACGGGATTTCAAAAGAGAATTCCTTCTCCGCGGTGCGGCCGGAAGGAAGCGGCAAATTCACGAAATCCCCGACGGAAGCGTTGTCGGGAAGCTTCGACATCTTGTTTCCTGCGGCAGCGTCATAACCGCAACCGAACGAGTATATCCTGTAGCCGAGCGACTTCACGGCGGCCAAAGAAGTTATCTTTCCATTGAATTTGAGGCTCTGAGGAGGGACGACAAGCTCAGGTTTCGCGGGAACTTCCGCCTCCGGGTCCTCGGCGCGCAAAGCCGCCACATCCGCCTCGTATTTTGCGTCAGCCTCCGCCCTCGCGCTCTCAACCGCCTCGCGGACAATCTTCTCCACGTCGAACACCTGCAGAGACTCGTCTAGATGGAGCGACGGCACATCGACTTCCATCTTCGAGCGGAACACAATCGGCTGGCTGTCGAACGTCTTGTTCTGGTCGGTCGTGACGCGGACCACGACAGGAGCGGAATCTCCGTCGGCGGCGGCGGCCTTGAGATAAATCACGTTCTTCTTGAATTCGACAGTCGCGAACCTTGTGTCTGGAACGAGCGCGACCGACTTTATGTTTCCCACATCGGTGGAGTTGAGGAAGTATCCGGTAACAGGGTTGTTCTTGTCGTTCACGATTACTGAATTCCCGTCGTTTCCCGGAAGAATCCTCGTATCGTCGAACACGACCTTTGGAGAATCGGTCTCGATTCTAGTCAAATTCTTGATATTCACGAGAGACCTGAACACGGATGTGCGGCCGTAGACGTCGGTCGCGAAAACTTTGAGCTGCGTCATTCCCCACGGAGCGTCCGAAAGAGGAATCGACACAGGAACGCTTCTGCTTTCAGGGGCGACATCCACACTCTGCTCGAACGAGAAATTCTCCCCGCCCGAAACGACATACTTGACGCTTTCAAGAGCCGCGTCGGCCTTCACTTTCAAGTCGAAATGTGGATTGTCCTCTGGGTGGAATTTCTGGCCGTACATGACGTCAGTCTCGAACACAGGAGCCTTTCCCTTCGATACGAATTCCACCGAGACAGGGTTTCCCTTGATTCCATGGATGTCGGTGGCGTAGACTGAAACCACATGCTTTCCGTATTTGAGATATGTGTCGGACAAAGGAACATAGAAGCTTCCGTGCGTCTCGACGGTCTTCTCCTCGCCTCCGTCAACTTTGTACGCCACAGAAGAAACGCCGTCGTCGTCGCTGGCCAGTCCTCCGAGGTAATACGAATTAGCCTCTCCGTCCAAGGCTTCACCGGATGAAGGAAAGTCGATTTTCACAGTAGGCTTGTCCAGTTCCTGATTGAGCGGAAGCTCCTTCCTGATTGTCACTGAGTTTCCGAGAGTGTCCAGCGCGGTGATTTCGATGGAAACGGATTTTCCAGACATGTTCCTCGTGTCGAGTTCCTTGTAGAAATATGGGTTTCCTGGAATCAACTCGAAGTCGCCCGTGCTGTCCCCGACTTTCCAGGAGAGCTTCGAAAGCCCGATTTTGTCCTTGGCGTATCCGGCCACGCCGAATATTCCGTTGCTCACCTCGCCCTCTGCGGGGGAGACGATTTTCACGTCAGGCTTTGTGTTGTCGATGAAATAGAGATACGAATAGACAGATGAAGACCCCATCTTGTCCACTGCCTTGAACCAAATCACGGCAGGGCCGTCGGGGAATTTGCGGGTGTCGACAGGAAGCTCGAACTTCCAAATCGCCTCTTTTTTGTCATACTTGAGCTTCACAGATTCGAATTCGTCGCCGCCGTCCACAGAGTATGCGAGGGAGTCGATTCCGTTTCCGTCGTGTACGGTTCCTTTCAAATCGACCTTCCCGGAAACGAGTTCTCCGATTCCGTGGTTCGTGACGCTGGTGACAGGCTGCCGTCTGTCCAAGTTCCAGACGACCTTCACCCGTTTTCCGATGGCCTCTTTCTTGCCTTCATCGACCTGATAGTCCTCTCCGTACGCCTCTATCGTGTGCGGGCCCTCGGCCAGCTCGGTCGTGTCCAGATAGTACGACCAGAACTGGGTTCCGTTCGCCATGACCTTGTGCTCCTCGTCGCCGTCGAAGATGAGCCACACGCGCTTCGGCTTTCCGTCGTTGTCGTCGTCGATACACGTTCCGACAATGTTCAAGTTTCCAGGGACGCGCATGTTCGGCTGAGGATTCGTTATTCCCGTCACAGGGCGATCGGACTCAGGGTCTATGTAGATGTTGTACGGACCTCCGTAGGCGACATTTCCGCCCTTGTCCTTCGCGGTGACGATTATGTTGTACTTTCCGGATTTCTTCGACGCGAGATCGAATTCCTCCTGCCAGCTGTCCATCTTCTCGACATCCCGCTTCGTTATGTCCCTTTTGGCGAACACGCTCGAAGATGCGAAAAACAAGAAAAGCAATGCGAATAACAAAATTTTTCGATTCATTTTAGACCCCGACTTCATCTTACTTTTTACAACTATTTTTTCAAAAAAAAACTTTCTTTACACAGATTTTAGAGATTTTGGAGATTTTCTCAATATCTTCTTATTATTTTCGACATATTTTAAGGAAAAGATAATCGCACTTGGCGGCCCACCAATGACAAATTCACACCAACGATTTTCCGCACTTGGCAAAACCGCCCTCTATCACCAAAATTAGACCCGTCAGAAAAAAAACACAACTCCAGGAGATTTCAAAAATGAAAAAAATCATCGCGCTTTTCACATTTGCCGCGCTCGCGGCTTCTTCTTTCGCAACAGAAAGCAAGGAAGCGGCCGACGTCTATGAACTTGAGGAGATTGCGCCCGCCGAGATTTCCCCATCCAAGCGGCAGCAGCGTGAAGAGGAGAGGAAGCGCAAGAGCGCGCCCGTAGAGCTGAAATCGTCGTCGGTCTTCAGGTACAACGCGTTCGAGACCGACGTGTCGCAGGACGACACCGCAATCTTCTATTATCCGACAATGAAGGAAATCGGATTCACCGCCACTAGCACGAAAGCCCTCATCCTCTCGTTCGACAAGAAGTCGCAGGATGACATAAAGGCGGCGTTCGAGACATACAAGACGCAGTTCGAGAACAAGGAACTCGTAAACAAGAAATCCAAGACGTCGAAGATTTACGGAAAGACGAAATGCCACTACCTCTACGACACGTTCTTCAAGGATCAGGATGCGGAGCCGGAAGTCAGGCTCGGATACGTCTTTGTGAAGAAGTCGCCGTACTTCCTTCTGACAGTGGAGGAATCGAAGACGAAAATCAGGAATCCGGTGGACAAGGACAGGGACGCGAAGACAAAAAAGATGAAGATTCTCTTCAATAAAAACCAGATGCAGACGCTCATCGACCAGTTCGACTACACGCCGGGCGCGGAAAACAAAACAGAAACGGAAGCGGAAAAAACAGAATAGGCCGAATGCCGAGTCCATGCACATTGCAGTTTCCGAAAAAAGCCCCAAGCGGGGTTCCGGCAATCGCATCGCAAAAACTCGACATCCGACCCAACTTAACAAAGAGTCGCCGCTAAAAGCCTAGAGCGAAATCTTGTGGTTGTTCACGTTGTCAGAAAGATAGGCCTTGAACTCGTCGAAGGTCATGGTCTTCTGCGGCAAGCCGGAATCGGCGCGGAAACGCACGTTCACAGAGCCGGACTCCTTCTCCTTCGCTCCCACGACGAGGATGTAAGGCGTCTTGTGCTCGCTCGTGATGTACTTGATGTTGCTCTTCATGTTGTCGCCGTTCGTGTAGGCTTCCGCCCTGAAACCGGCGACGCGCAAATCAGTCGCGACCTGCTCGGCGTAGTCGTTGAAGTCGGCTCCGACAGGGACGACGGCGACCTGCTCGAAGTGGAGCCACGGCGGCATCGCGCCCGCGAAGTTCTCTATCAAGATTCCGAGGAAGCGTTCGAGGGAACCGAGGACGGCCCTGTGGAGCATTACAGGATGGTGCTTCTGGTTGTCCGCTCCGATGTATGTGGCGTCGAGCCTCTCAGCGGAAGGAAGCTGGAAATCCGCCTGAATCGTGCCGCACTGCCATTCGCGTCCGAGACAGTCGAAGAGCTTGAACTCAAGTTTCGGCCCGTAGAACGCGCCCTCGCCCGGCTGAATCTCGTACTCAAGGCCGGCTTCGTGGCAGGCGTCCGCCAAAGCCTTCTCCGCGCGCTCCCATGTAGCCAAGTCGCCCACGTGGTCCTCAGGCATCGTGGAGAATTTCACAGTCAAGTCGTCGAATCCGAAATCGTGGTAGACCCTCTTCAAGAGCTTGCAGAACTTCGCGACCTCGGAAGCCACCTGCTCCTCCGTGCAGATGATGTGCGCGTCGTCCTGCACGAAACCGCGGACGCGCATTATTCCGTGGAGGGTTCCGCTAGGCTCGTTCCTCACGTCGTGGCCGAATTCGGCGAGGCGCAGCGGAAGCTCCTTGTAGGAGCGGGACTTCGACTTGAAAATCTCAAGCGCGCCCGGACAGTTCATCGGCTTTATCGCGAAAGTCCTGTTCTCGGACTCGGTGATGAACATGTTCTTCTGGTAGTGTCCCCAGTGGCCTGAACGCTCCCAAAGCGACTTCGGCATGATGGCTGGAGTGTTTACCTCTTTGTAGCCGTCGGCCACGACCATCTTCCTCATGTAGTCCTGGATTGTCGTGTACATCGCCCATCCGTTCGGGTGCCAGAAAATCTGGCCCGGGTCTTCCGGGTCGATGTGGAACAAGTCCATCTGCACTCCGAGTTTTCTGTGGTCGCGCTTCTCGGCCTCCTCAAGCATCTTGAGGTAGTCCTTCAAATCGTTCGGCTTGGCGAAGCAGTAGGTGTAGATTCTGACGAGCTGGGGGCGCTTCACGTCGCCTCTCCAGTAGGCTCCGGCCATCTTGGCGATTTTGAACGCCTGCTGGTTGATTTCCTTCGTGGTCGCGACGTGCGGGCCGCGGCACAAATCGATGAAGTCGTCCTGCTGGTAAGTCGTGATGACGGCATCGGCCGGCAAATCGTTTATCAACTCAATCTTGTAAGGCTGATCGGCGAAAATCTTCAACGCCTCGTCCTTCGAGACTTCCGTCCTCTTGAATTCGAAATTTCCCGCCAGGATTTTTCTCATCTCCTTCTCGATAGCTGGAAAATCGGTCTCGGTAGGCTTTGTGCCGGTCGTGGTCTGTGTGAAGTCAAAGTCGTAGTAAAATCCATTGTCGATTGCTGGACCGATTGCGAATTTCGTTCCAGGAAAAAGGTGCATGATAGCTTCTGCCATGACGTGGGCGCAACTGTGGCGAATCGTCTGAAGCTGTTCGTTTTCAGCCATTTTTGTTCTCCAATAATAAATAAGATTCTGCCATTCTATGACTTTGTTGGAAAACTCTCAATTCTCAATAGGCCGAATGTCGAGTTTATGCATACCGTAGTTGCCGAAACGCGCTCCCAGCGGGAACCCACAGCCGAATGCGGCAGTACCGCTTCGCGGTGGCTGAGTGCATTCGGCTATGGAACCCCGCTTCCGCTCGTTTCGGCCATTCCACTGTAAAAACTCGACTTTTGACCCAATAAATTCGGAGAACAAAAAAACAGTCCTACTTTCGTATTTTTCCCACTCACTTTTCACTTGTATTTTTCCGATAATTCTTGATATGGAAAACACAGGAAATTTCACAACCAAAATCATTCCTCTTTTGGACGAAAAGGCTAAATGGTACGACACCGAAGAACTGCCGCGACTTTTGGAAGGCTACCGCCTTCTCCACGCATGCGTGAAGACATTGTTTGATTTTCTCGTGAAGAAATCCCTCATAACACCGGATCCATACAAGCTCGACAAAAAAATCAACGACATAAAGGCTCCCGACAGCAAGCAGTTTGTCGAAACAGAACGCTCCGTCGTCATGGGACAGCGTTTCTCGGACTACGAAAGCATGCTGGACTTTTTGAGCAACTACTACAAATTCTCGACGGCTCACCTGAACCTCACGAACATCAAGAAGCTCATGGAACTGAACAATTCGTTCCACTGGGCGAATTTCACCATAAACAACAGCAAGACGAACACCAGGGTTCTCGCGAACATCGTCGCGGAGGGTAGGCAGAGCAGCGACACCCTCACTTCGAGCATGATAGGCGACAGCCTCTCGAAAGCGGCGAAGGCCATGAACGACATCACTGCCATCCTGAAGGACTACACGGAATTCAGGAAGGAATTCTACAAGGGGCAGATAAGAAGGAACGTATTCACCCAGTCTGGATTCAGCGCGGAGAAAGCGTTCAGTTCGCCGACGGAAGAGCTGGCGCAGATAAAGAAGAATTTCGCGGCGGGAATGGGCAAGGCGACGTTCATCTCCGAGTTGATAGACGAGATAATCCAGGAAGACCAGGGCGAAAAAAAGGAAGAAGCCCAGAACAAGGCACTCTCGAAGATGACCATAAACTCGAAGAAGCAGAAGGCGAAGCAGGAGGAGAAAGTCGACACGAAGGCGATGCTCATAGATGCGATTCTCACGCTGGGAGGCCTTCCATCCGTGCTTCAGGCCATACTCGAAAAAGTGAAGGCCAACCACGACATACACGAAAGCTCGAACATGACGTTCTTCGACAAGTTCAAGAGGGCGCTCAGAAAGGCGTTCAACCTGGAAGAACCGCCACTCTACTATCCAATCATCATAGTCGAGCACGGAACGGGCGCGAAGAAGCATGAGAAAATCAACTACAACCAGTTCATAGCCGACATCGCGACGAAAGCCAAGCGGTACACGATATTCACGCAGAAGAAATCGCAGGGCTACGCGAAGATAACGTCGATGGACGAGAACAAGCTTTTCGATTTCCTCTCCGCCCAGATAACGGACTGCAACAGGCTCCTCGTACTCCTGAACTCACTCGACGACTTCTTCAAGGCGGCGACGAAGGCGCAGGACCGCTCGCGCATAAAGGGACTCAAAATCGACATCACCAACATGAAGAACATCGTGGTGAAGACGAACCAGCGACGCTCCGACTATGCGAGCTACGTGGAAGAGCGGGAGCAGATGAAGAGGCTCGGAATAAGCATCTGACGAACAAGCCTCATGTTCTTTCCGTTTTCCGCTTTTGCATATAAAATCGATGTATGCTGAAAAACAAATTCAAAAAGGTATTGTTGACCACGTTTTTGACAATGGCGTTCGCCGGTGTTTTCGCGGAAGAGGACACCGACGCTCTCAAAGACGACACCGAACAGACGAAAACGGAAGAGACCAATAAGGATTCTTCCATAAAAAATGACATTCAGAGGGAATTGAACATAACAGTCTCGTCCTCGAATTTCAACTTGAACCCACACACGGCATCGTACTCGATAGAAGCGCAGATTTTGGACGGGTTGTACGAAGGACTCTACTCCTACGATCCCCGCACGCTCGAACCGAAGAACGCCCTCGCCACAAACTGCAAGATTTCCAGGGACAGGAAGCGGCACACATACGAAATCAGGAAGGACGCGAAATTCAGCGACGGAAGCCCGATAAACGCGTTCGCCGTCAGGAGCGCGTGGCTCATGCTGCTTTCGACACCGAACGCGCCATACGCTTCGTTCCTCGACTGCGTGAAGGGCGTGAAGGAATTCCGAAACGGAAAAGTCTCCGAGGACGAAGTGGGGATAATCGCGAGGAACGACACGACGCTCGTCCTGCAGCTGCTCTACCCCGCCTCGCATTTGAACAAGATTCTCTGCCACCACGCCTTCTCCGTGAAGACAGGTTCCGACAATGTTTTCTCCGGCGCGTTCGTGCTCAAGGAACGTGCGGACAACTCCATACTCCTTGAGAAGAACCAGAACTACTGGGACGCGGACAACGTGAAGCTACCTTCGATACGCATAACGACATCCGACGAGATAACAGACAACTCATGGAACTACAACACGGGAAAAATCGACTGGATAGCGTCCGTGTTCAACGCGAAGAAGATACTCAACCCGAACGCGGTGCACCTTTCCGCGATTTTCGGAACGGAATACGTTTTCTTCAAGTGCCAGAATTCTCCGTGGGACAGGGCGGATTTCAGGAACGCGCTTGTCACGGCGGCTCCGTGGGCGGCGTTGCGAAAGAACACGTTCGTGAAGGCGACGACGCTCGTCTATCCGCTCTCAGGCTACCCGAAAGTGGACGGACTTTCCGACACGGAAACGGAAGACGCAGTGGACATGATGAAGGAAGCGAAGATAAAGGCGGGCATGAAGGAAGACGAGATACTCAAAATAAAGTTCGAGATGACGGCGACATCGGACAGGCAGAAAGAATTCTTCGATTTGCTCAAGGAAGCGTGGAAGCCGCTCGGAGTGGAAGTCGAAGCGGAGATAACGAACGACTACAGGTATGTCGAGTCGATTCCTTCATCGACGGCGGATTTGTTCATCTATTCGTGGATTGGAGACTTCGCCGACCCACTGGCGTTCCTGGAGCTTTTCAAGGACGGCTCGACACTGAACCAGACGAAATGGAAGAACGACGAATACAACAGGCTTCTGGCCGAAGCCGCGGAGACGACGGATGCGGACGCCCGCAACAAGCTGCTCTCGGAAGCGGAACGGACGCTTCTGGACGATGGTGTAGTGCTCCCGATACGCCATTCGATTTCGCTCAACGCAGTGAACACGAACGCCGTTGGGGGCTGGTACACGAACGCGCTCGACATTCATCCGCTCAAGTACCTGTACTTCAAGGACTACAAGTACGAAGTTCCGAACGTCGTCATGAAATAGCCCCCGGAAGCCGCCGAACACAGGAGGCTTTGTCGGCGAACGGCACTGGAACTTTTCAGTGCCGTTTTTTTTGTTAATTCGTTTCCCCACAATCCGATAATGAATTTATTATGCTTTACTATCTCGGTGGATTTTTAACTCAGTATTTCGGACCCGCCCGGCTTTTGCAGTCGTACACGGTTCTCATAGTCCTCTCCCTCTACACGGGGTTCCTTCTCATACGGTACGGGCTTCCGTCATTCTACGACAAGCTTCCGCACGACAGGGGGCGCGAGTTCACGATTTCGGCGGAAGCGGCGAAAGGAAAACCGACAGGCTCCGGTGTCGTCTGGGTGACAGCGTTCGTGCTCCTGAGCTTCATATTCGTTCCGCTGGATTGGGAAAAAAGCGCGATACTCATACTCATCTGGCTGATGATGATGACGGGATTTTTGGACGACGCGAGCAAAACGTCGTGGGGAGAATACAGGAAAGCGGTGCTGGACCTCCTTTTGAGCGTGGCGGCATCGGTCGTCGTGGCGATTTACTTGAAGGGAAGCTCCGGCGACGGAAAAATCTACTTCTGGCTTCCGTTCATAGCCGACAAAATCGCGGTAGCTCCATGGCTCTTCATCATAATCTCGACAATCGTGCTCTGGACAAGCGTGAACACGACTAACTGCACAGACGGAGTTGACGGACTGAGTTCCACGCTCGTCCTTGTCGCGCTCATAACGCTCGGCTCGGTCTTCTACTTCATACTCGGACACAAGGACATAGCGGCCTATCTTCTCGTCCCGCACATTTCCGACGGAGCTGCATGGGCGGTCATGACGTTCTGCCTTTCAGGAGTCCTGATGGGCTACCTCTGGCACAACGCATACCCCAGCCACGTCCTCATGGGCGACGCCGGAAGCCGCGCGCTCGGATTCTTCATCGGAATCGGGGTCATGGTTTCGGGGAACCCGTTCCTCATTCTCGCGACATCCTCGGTCATTTTCATCAACGGCGGAATGGGACTTGTGAAGGTCGCGCTCAAACGCTTCCTCCACATATCGTTCTTCCCGAACGTGCGCTTTCCGCTGCACGACCACATGAGGAAGAACCACGACTGGAGCCCGACGCAGGTCCTGCTCAAATTCATGATGATTCAGATTCTCGTCACGCTGGCGATTCTAGGAGTCATATTCAAAATCAGATAGAAAGTTTTTTTTTCCACGGACAGAGCATCCGCAAGCGACGGAACAGCCGAACACGCAGATTCGTCGCTTGCGGATTTTTTTTACAACCACTTTTGTATATAATCTCCGCATGAGAATCAGAAATTTTAAACAAATCGCGCTTGCCTTGTTGGCATGTCTGTCATTCGCCTCGTGCAAAAAAACAGTCGGATATTCGGTCGTGCTTTGGGGCGACGAGAAGAACCAACTCAACAACGGCGAAGTCGTGAAGGTACTTGTAAAATCGAACATCACCCACACCTACATAATCGAGAATCCAAAGACGAACGGAAAAGAGGAGATTCCCCTGTGGCAGCTCTCCGAGCCGGAATCCAAGTCCAAGGCGAAAAAGACTTCGGCTGTGCTTTCAGAATACGCGAACTCGTTCGCTTCGGTGAAGCTCGACGGACTTCCGATAAGGGCCGAGGCCGTGAACACCGCGAAACAGGTCTACAGGCTCAGGAAAGGAGAAATCATCAGAGTCCTCTTCAAAGGTGAAGGCGCGAAAGTGAACGCGATGGAGGGCGAATGGTACCGGGTGCTGACATCGGAGGGAACGCAGGGCTGGTGCTTCTCGTACAATCTCGACATCTACGAGTCGGAGAACGGCGGAAAACGGGAAGTTCAAGTCGCGAAGAAGAACGACGAAGTGCAGGCCGACGACAAGAACCTTCAGACGCTGCGAAGCCACAGGTGGCATCCTAGCGAGTACAGGCAGCTCCTCAAAAAGAAGACATACGACCTGAAGAAGATGGACGACAGATTCGGACTTTTCCTCGACGAATCTGAAAAGAAAATTTCATTCGCGAACAGCGAGGACGAGAGGTCCTGGAACTACAGCGGAATCAAGAAGATTTCCGGCAAGCAGATTCTCTTCGAGGGCGCGAACGTGAACGTGACGGTGAAGAGCGACGAGGAAATCGTCCTCCAGTACGTCGAGGCTGGAAAGCCGAAGAACGTCGTGTTCATGTCATTCAGCGAGGACGTGGAGAAAATCATCGAGAACGAAAGGCAGAGAAGAATCAGCGCGCTTGAGAAAATCGCATCCCTCGGCCCACGGTTCTCAAGCGAGAACTACGGAACGCTCGTCTTCTCTTCGGGAAGCGGCGACGAATACAACTTCAACTGGCAGGACTTCTCGCTCCTGCAGCCTTCGGTGATTCCAAGCTCGGCAAGGACAAGCGGAACGGTCGCAATCAAATACCTGATTCCAGATTCCATGAAGTCAAGCTACGACGGGCTTCTCACTTTCGACTTCGGCGGAGACTACGAGGTGAATTTCCTCTACAAGCTCACCGACAGCGGTCTCAGGCTTGAGGACGCCGTCCGGGGAAAAATCGAGGACAACATTCTGAAGGCGAAATCATCATCGGCAACTGTAATCTTCTTGGAGAAATAAAAAATGGCATTCGTACAATTTTCCCAAGTCTCGCTCGCGTTCGGCGACAGGGACATACTCAAGAACGTCTCGGTCAACCTCCAGTCGGGCACGAAAGCGGCTCTGACTGGCGCGAACGGAGCCGGAAAATCGACGCTCATCAAGGTCATGGCGGGTCTCGTGCAGCCAGACGACGGAAAGAGAATCGCGGAGAAGGGAGCGCGCGTGGCCTACCTTCCGCAGAGCGGCCTCACGCACCACGGCTGCACGATTCGCGAGGAAGCGGACAAGGCTTTCCAGTTCGGATACGACCTGCAGAAGGAACTCGACGAAATCGGCGACAAATTGAAGGAGAACACGGACGACCAGGCGGAACTGCTCGAACGGCACGACAAGATAATCAACGAGCTTGAGGATTCTGGCTGGAACAGGAGGAACGTCCTCGCCGAGCAGGTCCTCATCGGACTTGGGTTCAAGCAGGAGGATTTGGACAGGAACTGCGAGGAATTCTCAGGCGGCTGGCAGATGAGAATCGCGCTCGCGAAAAGCCTGATGGTGAACCCGGACATCCTTCTTCTGGACGAGCCTACGAACTATCTCGACATCGACGCGCGCGAGTGGCTTGAGACCTTCCTCGGAAATTTCAAGGGCGGATTCTTGCTCGTCAGCCACGACCGCTACTTTCTCGACCACACAATCAACGAAGTCTACGAACTTTTCAACGGCGACCTCAAAAAGTATTCGGGCAACTTCAGCCACTACGAGAAGGTGCGCGAAGTGGAACTTGAGACCTTGATGAGGGAATACGAGAAGCAGCAGGCGGAAATCCAGCACCTGCAGGAATTCATCGACAGGTTCGGGGTGAAGGCGACGAAGGCGGCACAGGCGCAGGAACGGCAGAAGCAGCTCGACAAAATACTGGAGAACGAAATCGTGATTCCAGAGACGATGAAGAAAATCCACTTCAAGTTTCCGGCGGCTCCACATTCGGGCAGGCTCGTCGTCACCCTCGAAGGAATCACGAAGTCCTACGACGGGCAGAGGAAAGTCATCGACAACCTCGGACTCGTCCTCGAAAACGGCGACAGGCTGGTGGTGGCGGGACACAACGGAGCCGGAAAATCGACACTCTTGAGGATTATCGCCGGGGTCGACCCGAATTTTGAAGGAAGCGTGAAGCTCGGAGCGGGCGTCTCAATCGGCTACTTCTCGCAGGACAACGCGGAATCCCTAAAGGGAAGCCAGACGGTTCTCGAAGCCATCGAAGCGGAAGCCCCACTCGAACTGATTCCGAAAGTGCGCGACATGCTCGGAGCCTTCTTGTTCAGGGGCGACGACGTTTTCAAGAAAATCGACATGCTATCAGGAGGAGAGAAATCGAGGGTCGCGCTGTTGAAGCTCCTTCTGCGGCCGGTCAATCTCCTCATTCTCGACGAACCCACGAACCACTTGGACATGCACTCGAAGGACGTGCTTCTCCAAGCCCTCAAGGATTTCGGAGGAACTGTCATCTTCGTCTCGCACGACAGGGGCTTCATCGAAGACCTTTCGACACGCGTCCTCGAACTCACGCCGGGCGCGTTCAGGATTTTCCCGGGCGACTACAGATACTACATGCAGCGTCTTGAGGACGAGAAGAACGGAGTCGTGGGGGAATTCAACGCGGGAACGGCCGCATCGAAATCGGCGGACAAAGCACAGAAAGAGAGTTCCGCAGCTGCGGAGAAAGCAGTTTCCGCGTCCAAACTGAGTTGGGAAGAGCAGAAGAAGGCGGAGGCCGAAAGGCGGAAGGCGGAGAAGGCGGTCTCCGCAATCGAAGCCGAAATCGAAAAAGCCGAGAAGGCGAAGGCAGAAGCAGAGAACAAGATGGCGGACCCGGACGTCTACTCGAACGGAGAGAAGGCGAAGGCCGTCCAAAAGGAAATAAACGAGCTTTCAGATAAGCTTGAGGAGCTGAACCTTCAATGGATGGAAGCCGAAGAGAAACTGGAGGCGCTTTCGTGAAACTTCCACTCGTCCTCGCATTCCTTTTTTTCGCAGGCTCGTTGATTGGCTGGGGAATCGAACTCGTCTGGAGAAGGTTCTTCTCGTCGAACAATCCCGAGCGCAAATGGATAAATCCGGGCTTCTTAATCGGTCCCTACCTGCCGCTCTACGGATTCTCGCTCACAATCCTCTGCCTCATGTCGTTCATCCCGGTCGAAAGAATTTTCCCGGCACTCGACGTCCATTTACAGAAGGCGATTCTCTTCGCCGTCATGGCGCTTGTCATAACGGCAATCGAGTACATCGCGGGACTCATCTTCATAAAGGGAATGAAGGTCAAGCTCTGGGACTATTCGACCTGCTGGGGCAACATACAGGGGATAATCTGCCCGAAATACACATTCTTCTGGTGGATTTTGAGCGCGGTGTACTACTTCCTCATCCACCCGGAAGTCCTCGACTGGCTCTACTGGCTTTCCGAAAACCTCTCGTTCTCTTTTTTCGTGGGAATGTTCTACGGAGTCTTCGCAATCGACCTATGCTACTCAATGCAGATTCTCGTCAAAATCCGAAAATTCGCAGCGGAGAACGAAATCGTCGTCAGAATCGAGAATTTCAAGGAATCGATACGGAAGAAGAACGAAGAACTGAAAGAAAAGAAGCACTTCCTGCTAACGTTCAAATCCGAAAGCCTGAACTTCAGGGAACAACTTTCGGAGCACCTGAGGAAGACGAGGGAAGAAATGAAAAAATAGGCCGAATGTTGAGGTTGTACATTATCGTAGTTGCCGAAACAAGCTCCCAGCGGGAACCCACAGTCGAATACGGCAGTACCGCTTCGCGGTGGCTGAGTGTATTCGACTGTGGAACCCCGCTTCCGCTTGTTTCAGCCATTGCAATATAAAAACTCAGCATTTGCCCTACCAAATTTAAATTTAAGATTGAGAATTCATACTTCTAGCCTTAAAATTCAAAATTGACACAAAAAAACGGAGGAAAAACTATGGGATTTTTGAAAGCTGCGGCAGGCGCTGCCGGTGGAACATTGGCTGATTCATGGAAGGATTATTTCTGCTGCGACTCGCTCAGCGCGGACGTGCTCGTAAAGAAGGCGGAGCACAAGGCGGGGGGCAGGAGCTCCAACACTTCTGGAACCGACAACATCATCACGGACGGCTCAAAGCTGATTGTGGCTGACGGACAGTGCGCAATCACAGTGGACCAGGGAAAAATCTTCAACATCATCTCTGAGCCGGGAGCGTACGAGTACAAGACGGGAACGTCCCCTTCCCTCTTCTCTGGCGGATTCGTCGAAGGGCTCAAGAGCACCATAAAGGACATGTGGGAGAGGTTCACGTTCGGAGGAGAGCCTGCGAAGGACCAGAGGGTCTACTTCGTGAACATGAAGGAAATCATCGGAAACAAATACGGAACGGCATCCCCGGTTCCGTTCAGGGTCGTGGACGCGCGAGCCAGAATCGACATGGACATCGCCATAAAGTGCTTCGGAGAGTACAGTTTCAAGATTACGAACCCGATTCTCTTCTACACGAACGTCTGCGCGAACGTGACGGACGAATTCACCAGGGACCAAATCGCAAGCCAGCTGAAGACGGAGCTTTTGACGGCGCTCCAGCCGACGTTCGCTCTCCTTTCCGAGAAGGGAATCCGCTACTCAGCCCTCCCCGGCCACACGGAAGAAATCTCGGTCTACCTGAACCAGCAGCTTTCGGCCAAGTGGAAGGACTTGAGGGGAATCGAAGTCGTCTCGTTCGGCGTGTCTTCCGTTACGGCTGACGAAGAGGACGCGAAGAAAATCAAGCAGATGCAGGAGATGGCCGCCTACACCGACCCCACGATGGCCGCCGCCCGTCTTGTTGGAGCGCAGGCCGCGGCGATGGAGACGGCTGCGGGCAACGCGAACGGAGCCATGCACGGCTTCGTCGGCATGAACATGGCCGGGAACGCAGGCGGCTTCAACGCGCAGAACCTCTTCGCAATGGGACAGCAGCAGCAGGCGCAGGCGGTACAGATGCAGCAGCAGGCGGCTCCGGCACAGGCTCCATCGGCTTCGGCTTGGAAATGCGGTTGTGGAACTACGAACACTGGAAAATTCTGCGAGAACTGCGGAAAACCGAAGCCTGCCGACAACATCGGCTGGACTTGCTCGTGCGGTGCCGTGAACAAGGGAAAATTCTGCCAGGAATGCGGAAAGCCGAAACCGGCGGGCGCGCCCCTCTACAAGTGCGACAAGTGCGGCTGGGAACCGAAGGACCCGAAGAACCCTCCGAAATTCTGCCCGGAATGCGGAGACCCGTTCGACGATTCGGACATCGTAAAATAAAAATCAAGCCCGCCCGGGAACAGCAGTTCCAAAAAGACGCCCAGTTTCCGGGCAGGCTTTTCAAACTTCGGAAGGCAGAATGAAGAACATCAACAACTACAAGTGCCTCGCTTGCGGAGGAGGAGTCAAGTTCGACCCGAAGACCGGAATGGTCGTGTGCGAATACTGCGACTCCAAATTCACAATCGAGGAGATAGAGAAGGCATACGGAAGTCCCGACGAGAAGAGCGCGGAAATCAGCGGAAGCGGCGAGCAGATTGAAAAATCCGAGAACGAAGCAGAAAACGAAGATTCCAGCGTGAACAACGAGGGCTTCGACTCCGGCGACACGAAATGGGACACAGACGGCTTGAGTTCGGACTGGGGCAGCGACGGCTCCAAGATGAAGGAATACTCGTGCCCGTCGTGCGGAGCCTCGCTCATCTGCGAGGAGACCACGGCGGCAACGAGCTGCCCATACTGCGACAACCCGACCGTCATCGAAAAGCAGTTCGCGGGAAACCTCAAGCCGGACTATGTGATTCCGTTCAAGCTGACAAAAAAGGACGCGATAGAGGCCCTCAAGAAATTCTACAACGGAAAGAAGCTACTCCCGAAGGCGTTCTCCAACGAGAACCATCTGGAGGAGACGAAGGGAATCTACGTCCCGTTCTGGTTCTTCAACGGAACCACAATCGGAAACGCCACGTTCAAGACGACAAAGCGGAGCAGCACAAGGCGGGGGAACACGGAGACAATCACGACCTACCACTACAGCTGCTACCGGGAGGGAACGCTCGACTTCAAGATGGTTCCGGTGGACGCGTCGAAGAAGATGCCCAACGACATGATGGATTCCCTCGAACCGTTCAACTACAAGGAACTCAAGGAATTCTCCACGGCGTACCTTCCGGGCTACCTCGCGGACAAGTACGACGACACAGTGGAAAACTGCTTTCCGCGGGCGAACACGAGATGCGCCCAGACGCTCCTCTCTGATTTCAGGGCTTCTGTGAACGGATACAACACAGTTTCGCTCATCCACAAGAACATCAAGCTCAAGAGCGGAAAAGTCAACTACGGACTCGTCCCGGTCTACCTCCTCTACACGAAATGGCACGACGAGAAGTACCTTTTCGCGGTGAACGGACAGACGGGCAAGGTCGTTGGCAAACTCCCGATGAGCGGAAAACTCGCGTTTCTTTATACGCTCAAGAATTTCCTGATTTCATCGGCAGTGGGCGGACTCATCTACTTCCTCCTTCTGAAAATAGCGGAGCACGCATCATGAAAAAACGATTCATTCTATTCATTGCCTCCATTTTTCTTCTCGTGTCGGCGAACGCGGCCGCGGCGAAGTATCTAATCGACGAGGCGGGTCTTCTTTCGGCGAACGAGGCGATGCAGATAGAGAACAGGCTGGCGGTAGTCTCCCAGAGCTACGAAACGGAAATCCACATCATCACGGTGAAGGACTTCGGAAAATACGGATACGACATCGAATCTGCCGCAGAGGCAATCTACCGACAGCTGAACTTGGGCTACGGAGAGGACGCGGAAGGCTACCTGCTGCTTCTTTCGATGGGCGACAGGAGCTTCGACCTCTACTCGCACGGTTCAAGGATGGACACGTACTTTCTGGGCAAGGGAAGAAGCGTGGAGAATTCATTCATTCCGAGCTTCAAGAACGACGAATGGTTCGTGGGATTCGACAAATTCATATCGAGGGTCGAATACACGATGGACAGAACGAGCCTTGAAAGCGGCGGAAGCGCGAGCAGAAGCGGCTTCGACTATGCGAACATGCCAGACGAGCAGAAGACCTATTTCGCCATCATAATCGCGGCGATACTAATCATCAGCCTCATCATCGCGCTCGTGCTCTTCTCAAAGGAGAAACGCAAGCTCAACAACATTGCGCTTGCGACCGAGGCCGACAGGTACGAGTCGAACAAAGGAGTGAATTTCTCCTCGACATACGACAGGTTCACGCACAAGACGGTGCAGGTAATCCACCACCAGGAGAGCAACAGCCACAACTCAGGCGGCGGTGGCGGCGGCTCGCACCATTCAGGACATTTTTGATTTGGAGTAGACAATGACAGATTTTGAAAAATTGAAGGAGACAATCAACTCGGACATTCCGAACATGGTCGCGCTGGAGAAGCTTTTGACCTCGATTCCCGCGATGGCACCAGAAAGCGGCGGAGACGGAGAGCTTGAGAAATGCGAGAGGCTCGCTGAATATCTCCGCTCAATCGGATTGGACAAGCTCGAACGGTACGACGCGAAGGACGGCAGGGTTTCGTCGGGAATCAGGCCGAACATGATAGCCACAATCGAGGGCGAAAAATCGGACTACAGCATCTGGATAATGGCGCACTTGGACGTAGTTCCTCCGGGCGACCTCAAGATGTGGGACAGCGACCCGTGGACAGTAATCGAAAAGAACGGAAAGCTCATCGGGCGCGGAGTCGAGGACAACCAGCAGGGACTTGTCTCAGGCGTTTTCGCGGCGAAAGCTCTCATCGACAACAAGATAAAGCCCAAGCACACGGTGAGGCTCCTTTTCATGGCGGACGAGGAATGCGGCTCGGAATACGGAATAAAGTTTTTGCTCAGGAAGCACAAGGAACTTTTCGGCAAGGACGACATCATCCTCATTCCCGACGGAGGAGACTCGAAGGGAGAGACAATCGAGGTGGCGGAGAAGAACATCCTCTGGCTCAAGCTGCACACGAAGGGACTCCAGAGCCACGGCTCGATGCCGGACAGGGGAAGGAACGCGTTCCTGGCGGCATCCGACCTGGCTCTCAGGCTCAACGATTTGGAGAACGTCTTCAACGAGAGGGACGAGATGTTCACTCCAAGCTACTCGACGTTCCAGCCGACAAAGAAAGAGGCGAACGTGGAGACCGTGAACATAATCCCCGGCGACGACGTGTTCTACATGGACTGCCGTATTCTTCCAAGATACACGCTCTCTGAAGTCAGAAAGACAATCGACGAGAGAGTCCTTGAAGTCGAGAAGAAATACGGCGTGAAAGTTTCGATTGAGGAACTGCAGCACGAGGAATCGCCCGCCACACCTGTGGACGCGCCAGTGGTGAAGAAACTTTCTGCGGCCATAAAGACGGCGCACGGAATCGAGGCCAGGCCAATCGGCATCGGAGGCGGAACTGTCGGAGCCGAACTCAGGACGATGGGCTTCAACGCCGCAATCTGGTCGACCATGGACGAAGTATGCCACCAGCCGAACGAATACTGCTGGATAAAGAACATCGCATTGGACGCGGAGACGCTGGCAGCACTTTTCCTGGCTGACTAAACGAAAAAAGCAAATGCAAAAAAAATCCACACGAACAGGGGCAATCCCCTAAGTCCATGTGGATTTTTTTTGTCATCAGACCTGGAACTGGTCTATCTGCGCTCCGATTTGGCTTATGGAGCCTTTCATTTTCCCCGCAATTTCCGTCAGCATCGCACCGGTGTTGTTGATGTTCTTTGCGCCGACAGACATCTCTTCCATGCTGGTCTTCATCACGAGTGTCGCATCCTGCAATCGGCGCACCTCGTCCAAAATCTGCTTGTTTCCAATCGACATCTCCTCGGAAGCCGTGCGAACTTCGATTGTGCTGTCGTTCATCGTGTGGAGGGAATCCGTTATCTGCCTTGAACCTTCCTGCTGCTCCTCCATCGCGCTCTTGATTTGGCGGACGAGTTGGTCAGTCTCGCGGATTTTGTCGGCGACGATTCCGAACGCCTCGCTCGACTCCTCGGAAGCCGCCACGACAGAATTTATGGAAGCCTTTATGCTCGAAAGCTGGTCGCCGATTGTCTTGGACTGCGTAGTGGAAGTCTCTGAAAGCTTTCTGATTTCGTCCGCGACAACCGCGAATCCCTTTCCGGCGTCTCCCGCATGGGCGGCCTCGATTGCCGCGTTCATGGCCAAGAGGTTCGTCTGGGACGCGATGGACGCGATGGCGGAGTTCGCTTCCTGAAGCATCTGCGACTGCTCCTCGATTTCCTGAATCCTGTCGTTCACGTCCTTCTGCTTCTGCGCGCCGTTCATCGCCTGGGAAGAAAGAGAATCGAAAGAGTCGGCCATCTTGTCCACGGACTGGTTCACCGAAGCTATGTTTCCAATCATCTGCTCAACGGCCGACGAAGCCTGAGAAACGCCCTGCGACTGGTTCTCAATCATCCTCTCAAGCGAGTCGATGTTCGAGGCGATTTCGTTCACCGCGCCCGCCGTCTGCGAAACGCTTTCGCTCTGGCTGCTTATCTGCCCGTGCATACTGTCGATGTTCGCGATTATCTCCGTTATCGAAGAGCTGGTCTCGTGCATACTGGAGTCGAGTGCGTTTCCCGCGGCGGCAAGCATTTCCTTGGAGTCCTTCACGTCGGAGATGATGTGCTGGAGTTTCTCCGAGAATCTGTTGAAGCCGTCCACCAAAGCCGCGACCTCGTCGTGCCCCTTGAGCGGTATGCGCTTCGTCAAATCCGCGTTTCCATTGGCTATTCCGTTTATGGTGTCCTTGACGATTATTATCGGAGTGACGATTGTGTGGGCGATGACGAACGCCACGGCGACTCCGAGCAAGACCGCCAGAATCGAAAGCGTCACGATTATCATAACGCTTCTTTGAACTTCGGCGAAAAGCTCAATCGTGGGGCCGACCGTGACGAAAATCCAACCGGTCTCAGGAGAGATTATGCGGGCCACGAAGTACGTTCCGTTACCGACATCCTTCAAAAACAGGATGTCGTTTCCAGAAATCTTGCCCCTGCAGTCGGAAAGCCCGAATTCGTCGAAGAAATTGACGTTCATGAGTTTTGAAGAATCCGGGTTCGTGACGTACCTTCCGTTCTTGTCGAGGAGGAATGACTGGCCAGACGCGGAAAGCTTTATTGGAGAGACAAGCTCGTTCAAGCCTTTGAGCTGCATGTCCAAAGAGACGACACCGGCGAAGACTCCGTTTTTTTCCACGCTCGTGGAAAGGGCCGCGACCATCGAATTCGTCACGCTGTCGAGATAGGGATCAGACACAGCCACCGCGCTCCTGCCCGCGCTCTGTCCGGCCTTGAACCACGCGCGGGTCGTCTGGTCGTAGTCGCTAGGAGGTGTCCATCTGTCGTTCGCCCAGAAGAATCCACCGTCCTTCACCGGAGTCGCGCTCGCATAGTACAGCTCGGAGAAATTCGACTTTCCGTTCAAGACAGCGGCGAAAAAGTTCTCCACGCGCTCCTGGTCGTCCTCGTGAGTCTTCAAGTAATTTCTGGAGTTGTGGACGATTCCGAACGGCTCCCTCATGAACAGGTTTATTTCCAAATGCCCCTGCGTGATTTTATCAGAGGCATCGTCCGTGACATCCGCGGTTTTGCTGTTGCACTGCATGACAAGGACAGGAATCGCTATCAGAAAGACCGAAAAAAGTATTATTCCGACATTGGCCAAGATGAGCTTGCGCTTTATGCTTTTCATGGGCACTTCCTTGTGTCTAAAAAATTGATTTGCTATTGAAGTAAAATGATACCCCACATTCCCAAAAAAATCAATCTTCATTCAATAAACTATTCGGAAACGTCCATGTAGTAGCGCTCCAAATCCGCCCTGCACGCAAGGAAAATCTCCTCCATGTCCGGATCGAACTGCTTTCCCATTCCGTCGAGCATTATCTTGCACGCCATGTCGAAGCCCATCGGCTCCTTGTAGCACCTTTTGCTCACGAGCGCGTCGTACACATCGGCCACGGCCATGATTCTAGCCTCAAGCGGAATGCCCTCGCCCACCTTTCCGCCTGCCGCGCCCTCCGGATAGCCAAGCCCGTCCCAGCGTTCGTGGTGGTAGCGGGCGATGTTGAATGCGATGTCGACGAAAGACTCCTCCTCCACGTCGCGGAGAATCAAGTTGACGATTTCGCCGCTGTGCTCGGAGTGGCTCTTCATTATCCTGTACTCGTCGTCGGTCAATTTTCCAGGTTTGCAGAGGATGTTCTTGTCGATGAAAATCTTCCCCAAATCGTGCATAGGAGCCGCGCGAACGATGTCCTCGCCGACGCGCTCCGTTATCGCGCTGAATTTCGGATTCGCGCCGCTCGACCAGTTGCGCTTGATTATCTCGTCCACAAGAATTTTCATGATGTCGCTCGTCCTTTTCACATGGCCGCCCGTGTTTCCGTCGCGGGAACCAATCATGTCGGCGAGCCTTGAGACGACGCGTCTCTGGATTTCCTGAATGTGGAGAGTCTGCTCGGCGACCTCGTTGCTCAAGTCGGAGGCGAACCGCTCAATCATCATCTTGTTCTGCTCCCTCTCGCGCACTTCCTCGTCCACGTTCTGCAGCCCGCAAATCACCTCGGTCGGCACTCCCCTCTCGTCCCTTCTGCAGACGATGAGGTTCGTGCGTATCCACCTGTAGTCCTTCCCGGAATTCTTCTTCGCCTTGAAGTCTACGCTGCAGCTGTCGGTATCGCGGAGCATCTTCTTCCAGTTCTCCATGTTGTAGAATTCCCTTACGGAAATCATGTCGTCGTGGCAGTACAACGCGTCGGGAAGCTCCTTCAAGGCCGCGCTCGCGCTCGTGAACCGCCCGAAGAATTTGTGGACGGTCTCTGCGGCGCGGATTTCCTGGAACGTGTCCTTCACCAGGTCGGTCTTGTAGAGGTTGTAGTAGATTTTTGAGATGGCGTGTATGACGGAAGCGTTTTCCCTCTTGAGGTTCGACGTGGTGAGGATGAAAGTGACCCTCACGACAAAGAGGAGAATCCAGACGGCGACGAACAAAAGCAGAATCTTCGGTCTCGTCCCCTGGAGGTAGCTCCTGGAGAGTTTGTACTTCATTGACGAGGAGAACCCCAAATCGTATCCGCGTATATGGTAGAAGATGAAGCCGACCTCGATTTTTCCGGGAGTCCCGTTGAAGCTCGCAATCGGATATTCCCCGGAAACGACAGAGGGGTGGTAGATGAGGTAGTCGCCCACCTCAAGCGGAATGTACAAATCCTGAGAGACGAAGAAATGCTTGACGTGCAGATCGTCCTTGTCGTAGTCGCGCAAGTCTATGTTCTGGACAAGCTCGTTGTCGGAACCGACAAGACGCTGGTGGACCTCCACCATTCCGCACCATGAATTGTTGATGTAGCACGGTTTTTCGATGTCGATGCGCATTGACCAATCGGACACCTTGGAGTCGCTGAAGTTCTTCACGTCGCAGTCGTAGGTCGTCCCTGTGAAAGACATGACTCTTCCCGCGACCTCCACGTCCATCTTGTCCCAAGAGTCCGCCACGCCGCCGCGCGGATAAAGCTCAACCGTGCATTCTCCGTCCTCTCCGGCCTTTATGAAACGTTCCTTCTCATTGTACTTGTTCGTCCTGTATACGAGCGCGCAAAAATTGATGACGATGCAAATCAAAAAAATGGCCATCACGGCGAAAATGATTGCGCCCGACCTTTTTTCCCTTTCCATAAAAGACTTCCTTTCTATTTTCCTATTTTATCACAGAAAGCCTGTTAGATGTTATAGGAACGGAAAAACAGGGCAAGACTTGGGCGGCTATTTTTTTCCTCACATACGTTTGCTCAGAAATTGCCACACGGATTCGATTTTTCTAACGAAAAATCAAAAAAAACGGCAGCCTTTTTCAAAGCCGCCGTTGCGCATTTCAAAATAGACTGGTCAGAAAACGAAGTTTCCGAACGTTTTTACTGTTTTTCGAGCGTGATTCCTGTGCCGTCGTCAAAGATGTCCTCTTCCGTCACTTTTCCGCCAGAGATTACGACATCTTCCGTTGTCCTGTCGGCGGAAGCGATGTCAACGAGCTTTTTAGCGTCGAAATCGTACTCCTTGGTCGCAGTCATCTTCACGGTGCCGTCTTTTGTCGGGTCTCCAGTGTAGGTGCCAAGCTCCATCGTTCCTGTGTAAGAGAAGACAGATGCGCCTGCGACAGCGGTCATATCGATATCGTTCGTGTATTCGTTGCTGTTGTAGAACCTTACTGTCGATTTTACAATCATCGGAACGTCGTCAACGTTGCCCGTTGCGAATCCATAGTAAGTCGCGACAACTTTCAACTCTTCTTCATCGTCGTCGGAGCACGAAGAAAAACCAAAAGACAAAGCCGCAACCGCAAGCAAAACTGAAATAGCCTTTCCAAAGAATTTCATGAAAAGACCTCCTGAAAAGAAAACTCAGCATTCAATACAGAACGCCGATTCGGCACCGAGAGCACCGAACACCATACTATACAAAAAAAAGTAGTCAGTAAAGCCTCTTTTCAGGATTCTTTCATTTTAGTTCAATTCGCCCTAGTACGCTTTGTCGTGGACGCCGGAGATGGCGCGGCCGCTCGGCTCGTCCATGTTCTTCCAGGCTTCGTCCCATTCGAGGGCTTTTGCGGTGGAGCAGGCGACTCCCGCTTCGTGAGGGACGACCTTCGCCGCGCTGTCGGACGGGAAAAGCTCGCTGTAGATTTCGCGGTAGTAGTATTCCTCTTTCGTCTTTGGGGTGTTGATTGGGAACCGCTTCTCCCTGCGCTCGAATTCCGCGTCCGAGACCTTCTCCTCGGTCATCTTCTTGAGCGTGTCAATCCAGTTGTAGCCAACGCCGTCGGAGAACTGCTCTTTCTGCCGCCAGACGATGCTCTCCGGGAGCATGTCCTCGAAAGCCTTGCGGAGAATCCACTTTTCGATGCGCTGTTTTCCGTCGGGAAGGCGGATGTTCATCTTATCGCACGGATTGAGCCTCATGGCGACGTCGATGAAATCCTTGTCCAAAAACGGGACGCGCCCCTCAACACCCCACGCCATGAGCGACTTGTTCGCGCGGAGGCAGTCGTAGAGGTGGAGCTTGGACATCTTCCTCACAAGCTCCTCGTGGAATTCCTGAGGATTCGGAGCCTTGTGGAAGTAGAGGTAGCCGCCGAAAAGCTCGTCGCTGCCCTCGCCGGAAAGCACCATCTTTATGCCCATCGACTTTATGACGCGCGCCAGCAGGTACATCGGCGTGGAAGCGCGGACGGTCGTTATGTCGTAGGTCTCGATGTGGTAGATTACGTCACGGAGCGCGTCCAACGCCTCCTGAATCGTGAAGTGGACTTCGTGGTGTATCGTTCCGATGTAGTCGGCGGCTTTTTTGGCGGCGAGCAAGTCGGGAGAGCCTTCGAGGCCCACCGCGAACGAGTGGAGCTGCGGCCACCACGCCGCCTGTTTTCCGTCGGATTCGATTCTCTTCTTGGAGAATTTCTGCGTTATCGCTGCGATTATCGAAGAGTCGAGGCCGCCCGAAAGGAGAACGCCGTATGGAACGTCCGACATGAGCTGCTGCCTCACAGCCTGCTCAAGTCCGTTCTTCACTTTTTCTATGACGGAAGGATTGATGACTTCTCCCTTGTCGTCAGTCGCCTTCGGATTGTCCTTCACGTTGCAGAATGATTCCCAGTCGCGCGTGTACCAGCGGGTGGGCTTCGAGTCTTTAGAGTAGAAATAGTGTCCGTTCGGGAATTCTTCTATTGAAGTGCAGTAGCCTTCAAGTGCCTTCAACTCGCTTGCGACGTAGTAGCGGCCGTGCTTGTCCCAGCCCTGGTAGAGCGGAATCACGCCGATTTCGTCTCGTCCAATCAGATACACGTCCTTCTCCGAATCGTAGAGGGCGAACGCGAAGATGCCGGAGAGCTTTTCGAGGAATCCGGTTCCGTAAGTCTTGTAGAGAGGAATGATGACCTCGCAGTCGCTCTTCGTCTTGAAACTGTAATTTTCCTCGAACTCCGCCCTGATTTCCTTGTGGTTGTAGATTTCACCGTTCACGGCCAGGATTATCTTTCCGTCGTCGGAGACAAGCGGCTGCTTTCCTGAAAGCGGGTCCACAATCGCCAATCTCTCGTGGCTCAAAATAGCGTTCTCTCCAGTGTAAACGCCCGACCAGTCCGGCCCCCTGTGCCGAATCGTCTTGGACTGCTCCAAAATCTGTTTCCTAAGCTCCTCTTTCAACGCATCGCCAATCGGCTGGCCGCCCGCGCTCAAATCGAACGCGCCCACAAATCCACACATAAAAACCCCCGGATGAAAAAATCAATTTAAATAAAAAAAGGCGTCCATTCGGACACAATTCGAGTGTCGAATGAACGCCTTCGTTCAAAAAAAATAGTACCTCAAATGCGAGTTTTGTTCAACGAGAGAAGACTCAGGCAATCGCTCCGTTGACCCAGGACACCAAAGCGTCTTTCGGCTGGAAGCCTGTGGTCATGGCCACCTGCTCTCCGTTCTTGAAGACGAAGATTGAAGGAACCGCCATTACGCCGAGTTTGCGGCTCAAGTCCTCGGCCTCGTCCACGTCGACCGCGAAGAACTTCACCTTTCCGTCGAACTCGCCCGAAGCGTCCTCAAGAACAGGCTTGAGCATCTGGCAGGGGCCGCACCATGTGGCTGAAAAATCGACGACAGAAAGTCCCTCTTTCACCGCTTCATCGAACTCTGACTCTGAAATTGCTTTTACCATATTTTGCCTCCTATTTTGACAAATACGCCACCGCGCTCAAAGCGGCCACGTTTCCTTCCCCGGCCGACTTCACATACTGGTATGGAAGACCTGTTATGTCTCCGCACGCGAAGCAGCCTTTTATGTTCGTTTCCATCTTTCTGTTCACCGCGATGTGGTTTCCGCCAAGCTCAAGCCCTGGAACGAGCTGTTTCGGGGAAATCGAATCGCGCAGGATGAAGAATCCGTCGGCCTCGACTTCCCCGTTCTTCATCACGAGCTTTTCGGCTTTCATGCGCCCTTGAATCGAAACTGGAACATCCCTGATTATTTCAATTTTTCCGTTTTCTGAAAACTCGAATCCGTCTTTTTTGTAGAGCGGAACGAAGAAAACCTTCTCGCACACTTCCGAAAGGAATTTCGCCTCTTCCTCTTCCTTTTCGGTCTGGGCTATCACGGCGACCTTCTTGCCCTTGTAGAGCGGAGCGTCGCAGGTGGCGCAGTAGCTGACTCCGCGGCCGAGGAACTGCTCCTCGCCCTCGTAGGCTTTGCCGAAGCTCACGCCCGTGGCGATTATGACGCTTTTCGCAGAATATGTCCTGCCGCTCTTCGCCGTCATGCTGAATTTGTCGCCCAAGGCATAGCAGGCTGTCACCTGGTCCTCGGTGATTTCAATGCCGAGCGAGTCCAGATGCTTTTTGAACGCGCTCTGAAGCTCGTCGCCTTTCACCGCCGGCAATCCCGGATAGTTCTGGATTTCGTGGGCCTTTCCCATCTTGTCCGTCAAATTACGGCTTCCAAGCAGGATTATGCTCTTGTTGCGAATCTTGAGTGTTATCGCCGCAGAGACGCCTGCAGGCCCTGTTCCAAGAATCGCGACATCGTAAAGTTCGTTCGTCTCTGCCATTTTCTACTCCTTACAAAAACAAATGTGAAATCATTTTTCCTGGAAGTTCATCAGGAACTTGTCGAGGATGGACTTGAGCGCATGGGCGTCCTCAGGCTCCATGTGCACGCAGCAGCCCATTTTGGAAGGAATCGAGGCGCACTTGTCGCGGAGAGCCATGCCCTCGTCGGTAACCCGCACAATCAAGTTCCTCTCGTCCTCTTTCGACCTTTCCCTTGTGATGAACCCTTTGGACTCAAGCGTCTTGAGAACCGGAGTGAGCGTCCCCGAATCAAGGAAAAGCCTTTTTCCGAGGTCCTTCACGTTCATCTCGCTTTTTTCCCAAAACGCCATCATCGCTATGTACTGTGTGTATGTCAAATCAACTTCGTCCAGAAACGGCTTGTACCGTCGCACTATCTCTTTCGAGCAGACATAGAGGGGGAAGCAAAGCTGGTTCGACAGTTTTAGCTGTTCGTAATTCTGACTTTCCATGCGTTACAGAATATCACAAATCGCGTTTTTCACCTTGTCCATGTTGGCGGTCGGCTCGAATCTCCTGACGATGTTGCCTTCCCTGTCGATGAGGAACTTGGTGAAGTTCCACTTGATGTCACTCGAAGTCGCGAAATCCTTCTTTCCAATCGAGAGCATCTTCATGAGGATTTTCGAGAGCGGATTGGCGTCCTCGAAGCCTTCGAATTTCGTGTTCGCAGTGAGGTGCTTGAAGAGCGGAAGCGCGTTCTCGCCGTTGACCTCGATTTTGGAGAACTGCGGGAACTCGATTCCGAACCTTCCAGTGCAGAACGAGTGGATTTCCTCGTCGCTCCCCGGAGCCTGGTGCCCGAACTGGTCGCAAGGGAAGTCGAGAATCTCAAGCCCCTTTTCGTGAAGCTCGGAGTAGATTTCCTGAAGCTCCTTGTACTGCGGAGTGAAGCCGCATCCAGTCGCCGTGTTCACTATCAGGAGAACTTTTCCCTTGTAGTCCTGCATTGAAACCTCGTTGCCCTTTCTGTCCTTGAATGTGTAGTCGTAAATCATGGTTCGCTCCTTAATCTGTTACGATTTAATTGTGTTCAATCTTTATGATTAGAATATACACTCCACGTTCAAAAAGGTCAATAGATTTTATGAAATTAAATTGGATTCAATTCAATTATTTTTTTCGTCAACGCTCATAAGTCCTCAAGACCTGCTCGGCCACCGCGATTCTGGTCAGGCGCAAGTCCATGCTCTGCTTTTCGATGTAGCGGTGCGCCTGCGCCTCCGTCATCTTGAGGGTCTGAATCAGGACGCACTTGGCCCTGTCCACCATGCGAAGCTCCTCGATTTTGCCCTGCAGTTTCATGTTCTCGGACTCAAGCCGCTGAATCTGGCGACGGCTGGCCACCAAAAGCTTCACGGCCTGGTTGAAGAATTCAGGCGAAACGGGCTTGGGAACCGCGAAAATGCCAGAGTCCTCAAGAATCGAGCCGAAATCCTCGATTTTGGTGCTGTCCACGAGGATTATTATGCCGCTTCTGGAAGAATCGGACGCGTGGAGCGCGAAGTCGTCGCCGAACTCGTCCGGCAAAGGCGTGTCTATGATTATCAAATCGAATTCGGATTCGAGGAGGGTGCGCCGCGCTTCAGTGCAGCTCTGCGCGGTGGCGATTCTCGAAATCGGCTGGGAGATGAAAAGGCCCGATATTATCTGCATCGTCGAACTGGTGTTCGAGACGATTAAAACACTGTCCATAAGCTACCTCTGATTTTTTATGGCAGAATAGACCTGTTCGATAACTTCGTTATCGCTCAGGTCGACGAGAATGGAATCGCAAAAATAGTGCGATTCCATTCTCGCATTTCAGAGTAACCTGTTCAGAAACTGAAGTTTCCGAACAGGTTTTATCAAACGTCTCCGAATTCAGGGTCGTCCATGTCATCCTTTGCGCCGTCGAAAAAATCCATGAGGACTTTCGGGAAAATCTTCTTGGCGAAATCCCCTTTCGAGGCCGCATCGAACGCCTCTCCAAGGCTTGCCGGAAGAGTCTGGAAATTCTCCACGTCTTTTTTTGAAGCCCTGTACAAATCGATGTCGGAAGACGGCATGAGTTCGCGCTTCTCCTCGATTCCCTCAAGACCAGCCGAGAGCAGGGCGTAGATTGCCATGTAGGGGTTGCTCGCCGGGTCCGACGCGCGGTATTCGATTCTCGTTCCGTCGTGGCGTGCGGCCGGGATGCGGACGAGCTGGCTCCTGTTCTGGCGGCTCCAGCTAACATACTTTGGGGCTTCGAATTCGCCAAGGCGGAAATAGGAATTCGGAATCGGGTTCATGAAAGGCGTCATCTCGACAGCCCTGTGGAGGATTCCCGCGAGGAAGGACTTGGCCTCGTCGCCCATTTCGTCGCCAAAAAGGTTCTCTCCGTTCTTCATGAGGGAGATGTTGATGTGGAGTCCGTTGCCCGGCTTTCCAGAGAGCGGCTTTGGAAGGAAGCAGGCGAAAAGTCCGTTCCTCGCGGCAATCGTCTTCACGACGGTCTTGAAAGTCTGCAAATTGTCCGCGGCGTTCAGAACGTCCGAGTACCTGAAGTCGACCTCGTTCTGCCCAGGTCCCGTCTCGTGGTGGGAAGTCTCCGGGTGGACGCCCATCTGCTCCAGAGTCAGGCAGATTTCGCGGCGCACGTTCTCGCCCTTGTCGCGCGGAGCCAAGTCGCAGTAGCCCGCGTTGTCGAACGGTTCGCGAGTCGGCTCCCCCTTGTCGTCGCATTTGAAGAGGTAGAACTCGCACTCGGTTCCGATGTTGAACGAATAGCCTTTCTTCCACGATTTGTCAACGAGGTCGGAGAGCATTTTCCTGCAGTCGCCCTCGAACGCGCTTCCGTCGGCGTAGCGTATGTTGCAGAAGAAGCGGACGACGCGCCCGGACTGCGGTCTCCACGGAAGGATGCTCAAAGTCGCGGGGTCGGGCACGAGGAAGAGGTCCGACTTCGCCACGCTCAAAAATCCCTTCACCGCGCTCGCGTCGAACGAGATTCCCTGGGAGAATGCCCTGTCAAGCTCGCTCGGCTGTATCGAAATCGACTTTATGCTTCCGTATACGTCCGTGAAGAAAAGCTTTATGAAGCGCACATCGTTCTCCCTGATGTACTGCATCGCTTCCTGTTCAGTGTAAGTTCCCCTTTCCATTTTCAAACTCCAATTTCCAATCAGTTTTTGCCCTTGAAGACCATGAATTCGTCGTCGATTTCCCTGTCGCTTCCGGATTTTTCCTCGACGGCTCCGACAATCGACTCTGAAAGCTCCCTGTATTCATCGAAAGAGTCCCCAAGCTTCGCAAGCTCCATCGCCGTGATTCTCGAAACCTCGTAGGCTCCGTCAGGGCGCAGGTGGCTGTTGTCGTCCTTGCCGTCGGGATAGTTCGTGTAGAGACCAGGCTCGAAATTCATGAAGAAACGCGCGGATTTTTCCTCGCCCACGTCCTCTATGAATTCCGTCGTGAGTTTCGTCACGTCGATGCAGGGGCACCCGATTCTCTTGGCGGTCTCGATTATCGCCTCCTGGTATTCCCTGTGGGTGTTCTCGATTTTGCGAGTTCCGTCGGAATCGATGAACTTTCTCCTGACAACCGGCGTGAGGAGGATTGGGCGGCACTTCTTCGCCCAGAGATTCACGACAAGATACTCAAGGTTTCGCCTGAATTCTCCGTCCTCGGCAGGGCTTGTGTAGCGGTTGGGGTCGTTTTCTTTCTCGTCGTTGTGCCCGAACTGAATCAAGGCGTAGTCGCCCGGCATGGAATTTTTGAGGACGTTCTCGAACCTCCCCTCGGCGATGAAGGACTTGGTGCTCCTTCCGTTCCGCGCGAAGTTGAGGAATTCCGTCCCCTGCTTGAAGAATCTTGTCAATTCCTGAACCCAGCCTGTCTGTGGATATGTCTGGCAGTCGTTGTACTGCATTATGCTGTCGCCCAAACAAAGTATGCGCATTTTTTTTCTCCATAAATAAAAAAATATTTTGTCTCATTCCACTGTCACGGATTTCGCGAGGTTTCTCGGCTTGTCGGGGTCGTTGCCGCGGAGAACCGAGCAGTAGTACGCGAAGAGCTGCGCCGGGATTATCGAAATCATGCTCTCCAGCGCGGAATCCGTCTCTGGAATCTGGACGACCTCGTCGCAGCTGCCGCCGAACGCGCCCGTGCCGTCCTGCGTGATGCACATCGTAACGGCGCCGCGCGTCTTCACTTCCACGATGTTCGAGACGAGCTTCTCGTAAAGCTCAGGCTCCGTCGCGATGGCGATGACGAGAGTGTCCTTGTCCACGAGAGCGATTGGGCCGTGCTTGAGTTCCCCAGCAGAGAACGCCTCGCAGTGCATGTAGCTCACTTCCTTCAACTTGAGCGCGCTTTCGAGTGAGCTTGCCGAGTCGAACTGGCGGCCGATGTAGAAAATCTTGGACTTGTTGAACTGCTTGGATGCGAATTTCTGGATTCCTGCCTGGTTGTCGAGTATCTTCTGGGCTTTTGAAGGAATCTGGACGAGTTCCGAAAGGAGTCTCCCGTATTCGTCCTTGCCGAGCCTGCCTTTCTGGAAGCCGAATTTCATGGCGAGCATGTAGAGGCAGGCGAGCTGCGTCGTGTAGGCTTTTGTGGAGGCGACGGCGATTTCAGGGCCTGCGAGCGTGTAGATGACGAAATCGGCCTCGCGGCTGACAGTGGAGCCCACGCAGTTCGTTATGGCGATGACCTTGGCTCCGTATGATTTTGCCAGGCGCATGGCGGCCAGCGTGTCGGCGGTCTCTCCCGACTGGGAAACGACGATGAACACGTCGTCTTCGTTCAGAATCGGGTTTCTGTAGCGGAATTCGCTCGCCACATCCACGACGGTCGGAATCCTTGCGAATTTCTCGAAGGCGTACTTTCCGACGACGCCCGCATGGTAGGCGGTTCCGCAGGCCGTTATGACGATTCTCCTGGACTTCTCAATCATCGAGTTGAACTCTTCCGAGCCGATTTCGCTGTCGAAAGAGAGGTCGACAGGCTTCTTCTCCGAATCCGCCTGGTCGAAAACGAGATGCGCCCTGATGGTGTCCTCAATCGCTTTCGGCTGCTCGTAGATTTCCTTGAGCATGAAGTGGGCGTATCCCCCCTTCTCCGCCGCGCTCAAATCCCAGTCCACATGGGTCGTGCCCCTGACGACCTTGTTCCCTTCAGAATCGAAAAGGTCCACATGGTCGCCGTACAAGACCGCAAGCTCGTTCTGTTCGAGGAAGTAGACGTCGCGCGTGTATTCGAGGACTGCGGGAACGTCGGAGGCGATGAAGTTCTCGTCCTTGCCGACACCCACGATGAGGGGGCTTTCCTTCCTCGCCGCTATCACTCTGTCGGGATAGTCCTTGCAGACGACACCGAGGGCGTAGCTTCCCTCAAGGCGGTGCAGGGTCTCAAGCACAGACTTGAAGATGTTCTTCGTTTTTTCGTAGAAATGGTTAATGAGATGGGCGATGACTTCCGTGTCGGTCTGGCTCCTGAACACGATGCCCTCCGACTGCAGCCAAGTTTTGAGCTTGGCGTAGTTCTCGACGATTCCGTTGTGGACGACGACGATTGAGCCGCTCTCGTTCGTTTGGGGATGGGAGTTCAGGTCGCTCGGCTCTCCGTGGGTCGCCCACCTTGTGTGCCCGATTCCGACGTTGCCGCAGACGGCTTCCCCGCATTTTTCTATGAGGCGGCTGTCGAATTCGTCGTCCTTCTCGCCGTCTTTTTTCTCCAGAAAGGCCTGGTCGACTATCTCGGCGGCTATTCTCTTTTCAAGGAAGCGGAGCGCGCCCTTTGATTTCTTTACGATTATTTCCTCTTTCGATTTTGAAAGAACAGCTATTCCAGCAGAATCATAGCCCCTGTACTCAAGTTTTTTCAGTCCGTTGATGAGGACGGGGGTGGCGTTCTTGCAACCTATGTATCCAACAATTCCACACATAATCAACCTCTTTTGAGGCAATTATGAATGATTTTTCGTTATTTACCAACACAGAAACGGCTGAAAATGGAGCCGAGAATGTCGTCGGGAGTGATTTCTCCGGTGACGGCTCCCAACGCGTCCAAAGAATCCTCCAAATCCTGAACCACGGCATCCAGCGCGAAATCCTTCGTGAGCGAAAGGGCGTGGCGCACGGATTCCAGAGCCTCCTCGACCGAAACTTTCTGCCGCTCGCTTCCAAGGCCGGTCTGGTTCCTGTCGGTCTCCGCGGATTTTGACAACGCCGCTTTCACGAGAGAGCAGAGTTCAGCGATTCCCTCCCCCGTTTTTGAGGAAATCGAGACAGAATTTTCCACCAAGAGATTTTGAGCAGGATTTTCCGATACCGAATTTGTTGAATTTGCTGATTTTGTTGATTTTTTTGAAGACGATTCCGAATCGCTTTTTGTGAGAACGAGAATCAGCGGAACGGAAGAGTTTTTCTCTCCGTGGGCATTGATGAAAGCGGAATCCTCGCCCGTCAAGCCGACAGTGGAATCCACGAGATAGAGAACCAAGTCCGCCTCGTCCGACAAATCCTTCGTTATCTCAACGCCCCTCGCCTCTATCACGTCCTCGGTCTCGCGGAGTCCCGCCGTGTCGAACAGCCGTGCCGGTATTCCGTCGAAGTCAATCCACGACTCGATGAAGTCGCGCGTTGTCCCCTCGATGTCGCTGACGATTGCCCTGTCCTCCTTCAAAAGCGAGTTGAAGAGCGACGACTTTCCGGCGTTCGTTTTTCCGCAGAGGACGACCCTGGCTCCGTCCTGATATATTTTCTCGCTCTTCCACGAAGAAGCCAAGTCCGAAAGCGCCTTCTCCGCCCGCCGAAGCTTCGTGTCGTCGAAGGAATCGGCGATGTTCTCCTCGTCCTCCGGGTACTCGATTTCGACTTCGATGTCGGCGATTGTCTCTACGATGAGTTTTTTGACGGAATCGATTGTTCCGTAAAGGTTTCCGGCAAGCCTGCCTGCCGCGTGGGAGCGGGAAGCGTCCGTCTTGGAGTCGATTATCTCCCGGACGGCCTCCGCCTTCGTCAAATCAGTCTTTCCGTTGATGTACGCCCTGAACGTGAACTCTCCGCGCTCGGCCTGCCTGAACCCGGAGCGGAGCAGCAGACTGTACACGGCCGTGACGACCGAGACTCCGCCGTGGCAGCTTATCTCCGCCATCTCCTCGCCCGTGAAGCTTTTGGGAGCCTTGAAGACAGAGACCAGAACCTCGTCAATCCGCTCGCCGCCGTCGACAATCCAGCCGTAGACGATTGTGTTGCCACCGGCTTCGAGCAAAGCCTTCGGGCGCGAAAATATTTTTGCAAGAAGGGCGATGCACCCTCTGCCGGACGCCCGGACTATTCCGAGCGCGCTTGGGGCGAGGGCGGTCGCGATTGCCGCAATCGGCTCCTCAGGTGTGTATCCAGTGTTGTCCATTTCCCCTCACGAATTCGGCAAAGTCAGTTTCCTGATGTCGCTCAGCGAAGGGAACGTTCCAGTCTCCTCTTCCCTGTCGGCCTTCTCGTTGGTCGCGCGGACGGCATCCCATCTTGAAATCGCCTCGCGGTCGGCTTCCTTCTGGTTCCGCATCATCTCCTCCGCGTCCACCTTGTTCCCGTTGAAGACGCGCTTTCCCCCGCTCAACGCAGGCTTCCTGTACTTCGGGGAGGCCTCGAACGAAGGACCGGCATACAGTTTCGTGCCGACGTCGGGAGAGATGTCGTCGTAGCGGCACGACTGGTTCCAGTACATGTAGCCGCTGTCCACGGAATCGCGCACTCCGTAAATCTGCTGGATTACGTAGTTCTGGTTGTAGTATTTCCTGTCGTAGCTCACGTTCAAGTAGAAAGCCTGCGCCCACGGACGGACGACAATCTTCTTCCTTCCAATCACGGTGTTGCGGTATGTTCCATAATAGTAGATTCTGTACGGACGCTCGGAGAACGGAGCGTAGTTCGAGTCGTTCTGCCCGAAATGGCTCGGATAGAACATCGGGCAAACAACGTCGATGTACTCGGCGAACTGCTCCACGTCCTGTCCGGTGCGCGTTCCAGAGCGGTACCAGCCGTTCGCTCCGTAGATGTCTATGCCGATTGGCGCGTCGATGTTCTCGCGGGCGTAGCGCAGGAACGAGAGAAGCGCGCTCTCCTTGTCCATTCCCTCGCTCTTCCACCTGTATGTGGCGTTCCCCAGGTTGCGTCCGTCGGTCGGGAAGCGTATGTAGTCGAACTGTATTTCGTCGAAGCCGCGGCTCACAAGCTCCTTCGCTATGTGCACGAGGTATTCCCAGACCTCAGGCGAATACTCGTCAACCCAGTCCTCGTCGTAGTACTTCACGCTGCCGTCCTCGTTGTAGCCCTGGATTCCGCGCCAGGGGGCGTTCGTCGTCTTGTCCCAGACCGCGTACTGCTTCTGGTCGTAGCGGGAAAGGCTCCTGTCCTTGAACGAGACGATTCTCGCGACGAGGTAGATTCCGGCGTTCTTCATTTTTGGAACGAAAGTGTCCAAATCCACGGCGTAGCTCTCGCTGACCTTGGCCTTCTTCTGCAAAAGAGGATCCTTCGGCTTGAAGTGCAGGTAGCCGTAGTCGTCCTTCATGTCAACGACGATGGCGTTCAGTTTGTTGTTCTTGATGATGTTCTTGTACTTGTCCGCTCCGTCTATGACGATTTTGTGCGGCGGAACGTAGATTGCCTTCTTCTTGTCGATTTTGTCGGCGTACTTGTTGTCGTATGTCTCAGGATAGAGAAGCCAAAGCTCGTTCAAGGCGACTCCCTTGGACGAATCGGCGGCATTCGGAATCCACGCCGAATAGAGGGTGTCCTCGTCGTCAATCCTGTTGAAGAGTTTCTGCCATTCAGAGACTTCGGGGGGGACGAAATCGCCCTTGTTCGTCGACGGATTGTAGGCCGCGATTTCGCCCGGACGCGAATAGAGGACCTTGCTTCCGTTCCAGAAAAGCCCGTCTATCGTGTCGGCAGGCTCCGTTCCTGAATAGAGCGTCTTAGCGCGCTTCTCGCTCCAGTCGAAGCGGTAGAGACGAGGAAGGAACGACTGGGAGACGAACACTTCCGTCACGGGATACCCCTCGCTTCCTTTGAATACGACCGGCATGATGTCGGAAATTTCGTCAGGATATGAGTAGGTCTTGACGATTTCGAATCCCGCGCTCACGTCGTTCCAGGAAGGCTTTCCGCTGCCCCTCTGCGGATAACAGTAGGAGAATCCGAATATCGAATGGGACATGAAGACCACCAGCTCCGTCTGCGGAGCGACTGCCGGAGTCACGATTTTTCCTTCAGCGTCTTTCACCGCGGGCTTTCCGGTCTTCGGCTTGTTCATGTTCGCGACCGCGACCGCCTTTATTCCGTTCGTGGTCTGGCTCATCTGCCCGATTGAAGACCAGGAGACACCGGCATCGTAAGTGATGTAGACAGAATCCTTCGTAGCGGTGACGAGGATGTTCGGGTTCTCGGGATGAATGGCCAAGTCCTTAAGCTGGGCAGGCTGCTTCTCGAATGTCGTGTTTTTTCCGTCGTAGAGTTTTATCGTGAGGAAAGGGAGACCGTCGTTCCTGAATTCAAATGTCTTGAGGTCGGTGGAGGAGACGATTCCCTTTGTGGAAAGGAAGAACCAGCGCGTCACGCTCTCGCCCGACTCCGACTGGCTCTCCGATTTTATGATTTTTGACACGGAGCCGCCGCTCCAAATGGACTCCACTTTTCCGTCGTCGTATATTTTTTGGATTCCCCTCTTTGTGCCCGCGACCATGAACGACTTCTTTCCGCTCTTCTCTTTCTTGAGGGAGGACACCGGCTGAGAAGGGTTTTCTGGCATGTCGGACGGACTGATTTGGCTCGACGATGGAGCAGGAGATGAAGAAGACGCCCCGGAAGGAGTAGACGCCAAGCAAGATGAAAATGCACAAACTATTAGTAATGAAAAAAACGACAAAACACGCATATCAACTTTATCGGAGGCGGAGTTGAGATTCTTGAGACGGGCGGCCGAAGGTTCGGGAAAAGTTCTTCACCCGCGAACGCCAAAGCCTAAAACAAAAGCGCGAACATTCCGATTTTCATAGCATGAAGAAGAAGAATTTTGAAAACCAGAAGAGAAAGCAGAACACAAAACGAAAGCCGGAAGAAAACGGCGTGAAAAAAAACTCGCGTGCAAAGAAGGCGGCATTCATCGCGGCGGGAGTCCTGGTCGCGGCCGTGGCCGCTTTTTCAGTGTACAGGGCGGTTCCGAAAGGCCCTTCCACGGTCGTCCTCTACGATTTGAACGAGAGGGAGGAAAAGGCAATCTCGGATTCAATCCGCAAGGTCGCGGACGAGAAGTCTGTGAGCATAGTGTCGCTAAAGAGCGACGCAAAGACGGAGGAGAAGACAGCCGACAGGGAATTTGAAAGGGCTTTGAAGAAATCCGGCGCGTCGCTCGTCTTCGTGAAGTCGGGACTGAAGGCGGAGAAGGCGGCCTCGATGGCGAAGGACGGCTCGGAACTGGACGACGCGAAACTGAACATAGGAGAGATGACGACATCGATGAAGGGAGCCGTGAAGGCCGGCAAGGAAGGCGTGAAGGCGGTGCCGGTAATCTTCGACAACATGGAAATCGACATAGAGATAACCGCTCTGAAAAATTCAGGCATGGCGGGAATCGCGGGCTGGGACGACATCGAGAAGCTCGCTGTGTTCCAGAAGCGTTATGTGGAAAACCCAATCGTGTTCGCGGGGAAGGATTCGGAACTCGCGCTGGACATATTCGGAGCGTTGACGGAAGCGATGAGCGGAGTCGACGAATACAAAAACGCGGTCGAGATAATAAACTCGCATTCGGGCGCGGACTTCAACGCGGCGAGGGTCGCCCGGCTTTTGACAGAGAAAAGCGACTATCCGCTCTACAAGTCGGTCCTCTACCTCTCCCGGCTCTACAAGCAGGGGCTTCTGCACCCGAACACGTTCAACCTTGAGAAGAACGACGTGAAGGCTTTCGCAAAAGCCCGCATCGCCTCGATAATCTTCATGTCGCTGAACGACCACAGGGCTTTCGAGCCGAAAGTCATATCCCGCTTCACATCGATATACTTTCCGTCAGAATTTTCAGGCGACAGGCGAAAATTCACGTCCCCTGTCACCTGCGCGGTCCCGCTCAAAAAGGACAAGGCAGCGAAGGCCATCGTGGAGAGCATGGTCACAGCGGAAGAGCAGGAGCGCATCTCCTTCGCCACGGGTCTCGCCCCGGTGCTCGCGCGCTGCCGCACTCCAGACCTGCAGTCGTCCGACGCCCGCCACTGGGTCGCCAGCACCGACACTCCCCTCTCCGGCTTGAGCGCGGACACGAACCTCACGAGGTCGCAGCGCGCGCAGCTCGTGAATGAACTCGCGGCCATTGTGACCCGGTAACGAGACACCCGCCATGCGCAGGGGAATTTTCCATGCGTGGGCGGACGGCTTATAGCGATGATTTCGGCTTGCTTCGGCTTGCTTCGACTACGCTCAGCAAACGAGGCAAACGAGGCAAACGAGGCAAGAGGAACTGTCATGACTTCCCAAACGCCGGTGAAGTCGTCGTTGCTGCGCAATTACTATTTTTGTTCAAGTAAGATTTCCTCCGCAAGGTACGCATCACTTAAACAATGAAAATCACTGATGCCTTTGCTCATAAGCATGTAGGTGTTTGATTTGTAAAAAAGCTCCAAAGCTTTTTCTGCATCAATATTCGCTTTTTTAGCAAGCAAAGAAATTATGCGCGCATATTTCATCTGCAAAAGTGTTGAATCGGCTGTCATTTTTCAACTCCTTTTGCTTCGTAGCTAGATTCAAAGCGTAGAACTTTATCCATTATCTTTTGATTTACAAAGCAAATCTGATTATTAGGCTTTTCAAATTTTAGACGCTGCAGGGCTGTTGTTTTATCGATGAGATTTGAAAAATAAAGTTCGATGGTATTGAAAACTCTATCATTTGCAATTCCACCTTCTATGACATCATAATTCGAATATTCTTTTGAACCAGAACGGCAGGCAAGTATGAAATCCAGCCATTCTTCGTTATACTCCAGGAATTTCTTATAACGGCATTTTGTTTGAATTTCTGTGTCATCAAAATTGTAGATGTTGATAATTCCTTTTTTGCCAAGCGAAATAAAACGCTGCACCCATTTTTCAGCCTGACTTTTCAAGTTCGTTGTATAAAAACCATTTCCAAAATCCAGATTGTTACGGCCATAAGAAACAAGAGGTCTATCTACGATTACCGTTGAACCATGGTAAAGCTTCATGCAACAAGATTCCTTTCTTTTAGAACTGAAATAATTTCATCTACGATATATTGCTTACTCTGCGTATGCAGGGCTTCATAAGAAGGTATGAGATAAGAATGCAGCAGACCTGAAGAATTGAGAATCTGGAATAATTCAGAGCCACTTTTGCCAAGCTCCTTTGCTACATTTTCAATGCAGAAAACTGAATACTCTATCTGTTTATCGCTCATGATTTTTCCTCCTCCTCGTTTATCAAATTATAGCACACTTGAAAAAGAACAGCCCGCCATGCGCAGGGGAATTTTCCATGCGCGGACGGGCGGCTTATAGCGATGATTTCGGCTTGCTTCGACTACGCTCAGCAACCTGGGGGCAAGAGAAAATGCAAGGTATGCTACTCGTCGAGTGCTTTACCGAACTCAATGTTCGTGCCGAGATAACCGACTACAGGACGACCGTTTGAGTCGAAATCAAGGTTCACCTGCTTGAATTTTCCATCGCTGCCTTGCGGAGGAGTCAAAGCAGGAATAGTCATATACTCCCACTTTCCTGTCGTGTAGTTGCTTCCGTCAACACCCTGAATTTCAGCCACATCGGCAGAAGCGATTGGATTCTCCGTATCTGCGAAATATGCGAGTTTTATTGGCTCTCGGCTTCCAGCTTCTGTACTGTTGTAGTATGCAATGTACGGGACATCGTCTTTCATTCGGATTCGAGTCCAGTTTCCAACGGAAGAAGCCTGGTCAACACGAACCGTTTTCAATGTCGAGCTGTTATAGCTTGGCATGTACATGTACATCAAGTCAGAATCTCCCGCATCAAAAGCAGCAATGTGGATTCCATTATTGCTGTCGAGTGCAAGAGAAACATCGGTTCCGACATAGTCGGGGAAGGTAACAGAAGACTCTTCCCATGTAACATTCGGGTTAGTTGAAGAGCCGTCTATCGCAGCACTTGAATACTTAAGTTTCAGCCGGGCGTCATTTACATCGTAATACACTATCACGACGATATTGTCCGAAGTTACCGCCATATCGAGATACTTTGAACCGCTTGAACCTGCGACGATTCTTCCACCGGTATCTCTATCAGCAAGATTAGAATAGGCACCTGTTGTACCTGTATTTCCATTATTCAATCTATTGGGCCAATTGTTGTTCTTACCAATCTTGAAGGTTCTGAAAATGACATCCTTGTCTGTCGTGTTGTCGTCATAGTAAGCCATGTATACGCTTGCACCGTTTCTTGTCGTCGAATTTCCCTTTACAGCCATGCGGATATTCTGATAGCGGCCAATGAGGGTACCGTTTCCAAAACTGGTAGTCTCAAGGGAAATAGCATTATTGTCGGCTTGATATGAGAATACACCATTATAGCCACTATATCCGACACCACCAGCCCAGCCATCTGTGCGGTTCAGCCATTGGCCTGTACTATTATCCCACCAAGTCTGATCCTCTGCATAATCGTTGTAGACGACATCCATAGAGGCTCCCGCATAATTGTAGACAGTCGCATGAATGTATTTTCCGGCCTCATCCTTTACCATAGCCATTTGGTCAGTTGAGATGGCACCAAGCAAGTACTCTATATCAGTGAAAGAGGCTTCTGTTCCACTGAATTTAGTGCGTTGTGCCTGATAAGCTCCAGGAATATAGAAATTGACAGGCGAAGAATCATTTCTACCATTCAAATCGACATAGCCAAACACAGGGTCGTTTCCGTCCATAATCATGTCAGGGTAATAGCCGTTTTTGATGGAAGTCGACTTCATATCAAAGAATCGCAGATACCTGTCGTCAGTAAGCCGCACGTTCTTTGTGGTGTAGTAGTCCGGCTCGCGGTTGTAGTAGTTCGCATAATCTGCAATGGCAGTTCCGATTTCGGAGCCGCTTCCCCCCGCATCATGCGCATCGTTTTCATTGATATTGTTGAGAGTACGGATACCGTTCGAGAATATTTCGAGATAGCCAGACTTTGTGATTCCAGAGTTCGCAATTGTGACTGTATTTGTATCAGAAGCAGAGGCTGTCAAACTCACTCCTCCAGCTGTCGAAGTAAGTGCTATTCCTTCAGCAGTTGCCTTGTTTGCAATTTTTGCAACAAGCTTGCTTGTCGAGAAGTTGAAGCCTATAACGGTAATTTCATTTGCAGCCTTATTCGCAAGGACTGAGTACTTTCCGCTTGCTGAACGGATATTGTTGTCTTTCAAACCGCTTGCGCTTCTGACATTTGTCTTGATTCCCGTGATATACGGCACCACGTCCATCTGATAGCTCGGAAGGTGCTTTGTCGCGTCGGTCGTTCCGTCGGCACTTCCGGTGCTGCTGGCAGAAGAGTTTGCCTGTACTGCCTTCTGGTCGTTTGCGATTACGGTGAACACTGCATCCTTGTGGGCAACATCGCTCAAAACTGACGTGTCGAGCGCGACAGTCCAGTTGACCTTGTGTCCGTTCTGGTTCATGTACTCGTCTTCCACGGTCACTTCATAGCTGTTTGCAGCCATTGTATTTGACGAGACAGACCATGCGGAGGTCTTTTTGCCGTCAGTTCCGGTCGTGGTCTTGTACTCGGCCATCACGAGAGAAGCACTTGACTTGAAGTTCGTCATGCTGAACGTCAGTTTTCCGAGAAGAGTCTCGTCGTATGCGCTTCCGCGGATGACAATTTTTCCAGAGACTTTCGGGTCATCGCCAAGAGAAGTCTTGATTGCTTCGGTCAAGTCCGCCTCAAGCTCGATGTGTCCGTTCGCCTTCGAGTTTTCGTAGAGGCTGTTGTTGTCTTCACCTTCCCAGAAGAATGGGTCGACGACTACGTTCGGCGCGACTTCATCAACCTGGTCTACGACAAAGTCTTCCACACGGAGGAATGTGTACTGAGAATTTGTTCCGGACACGGTTTCCTCTGTTGAATCCCAGAACGTGAACGACATCTTCTTGTTCTCGCCATCGGCTCCAAGTTTTGTAGAAGCGATGTTCCAGTACTTTCCAGTGATTCCGACAGGATTTTCATCGGAATCTTTGTCGCCGGTTATCTCGCCGGAAAGCGCAATCTCTCCAGAATTTTCAAGAAGGTTCGTTCCGCTTCCAATCTGTTTTCCGTCGCCCGTCGTTGTGTCACTGGCGTTGAATACGAGGCTGATGTCTCCGTTTCCGCCCACGATTTCAGGGAGGACGGCAAGCCCGTTCTTTATGGCGAACGCCTTTCTTGCAGAATCAGAGCCGACCCACTTGCCGCTCGCGTTCTTCGAATAGCTCTTGAATCCGGCTGTTTTGAGTGTATAAGTGTCGAGACCGTCGGTGTTTCCTGTCGCGGCTCCGATGTTGTAGTTCTCGAACTCGTTCTCGCTGTATGATTCGTCGTGGTTCAAATCCGTTCCAAGGAACACTTTCGCAAGTCGCGGAGCGTTGTTGGAAATCATCACATTGTATGATTTTGAAGAAACGTTGCCCGCATTGTCGAAAGCGAGAATCACGAGGGTGGCAGGTCCGTCGCTCATGTTGTCGGAATGGATTGTGGCATCCCAGGACCACTTGCTTCCGCTCTTCGTGAACGATTCGACCATTTCGTCGCCGTCGTCCTTTCCGCTATCGAATTCGAACGGATTCTTGGAATTGTTGCCATCGGCAGTGTTGTTCGCGTCGATTACCATGGCAATCGGGAAGAGAGCAGTGCCTGTAGAAGCCGCAGTGGCCGCAGGAGTGAAGGTGACGACACTACCGTCTACAGAAAGAATCTTCCTGATTATTCCGTCTATTTTCACAAGTCCGCCAGTGCGGATGTGGGCATCGAGAGCCGAAGAAGCCGTGAATGTGTTGAATGAGCCGTTCGAGTCTGCTTCCACCGAACCTGAAACGGATTTTGCATAGAGTTTTTCATCCGTGTCGTCAAAGCTGATTTCGGTCAATCCGTCCAGAGCGACTTTTCCGTTTTCATAGTTCGTGCCCACAGGCTTGACCATCGGGTCAAAGACGATGTTCTTCTTTATTGAAGAGTTGGTCTTGCCATTCTTCCTCATGTAGTAGAAGGCCACGTGCTCTACGCCGGAGCCGTCTTCCTTGTCGTCAGACGTTCCTTTGAGAGTGAAGACATAGTTGCCGTTCGCAATCTTGGAGCCTTCTGCAAGCTCCTCGTCTTTTCCGTTCTTAACTTCTTCGATGGTCGGAGCATTGTTGTCAATCTTGAAGCTGAACGACGCTCTTGTAGAGTGAGGATTCGTGTCGCCCTTCTCTGTGACTTCGATACTGTATGTGATTGCGGTAACGCTGTCATCAATCGGGACGAATACGCGGTAGCCGCTCTTTGTTGTTCCGTCGATTGTCTCGGATGTTTCGGTCTTGTAGAAAGGAACAGCTGCAGAGCCGTTCTTTACGGTCACGCTCTCGATTCCAGATTCGTCAAGGGCATCGAACACGAGCGTCCACTTTCCGCGGAGGAACATGTCCGTAGTGTAGAGCTGGCTTGCGCTTGCGGCAGCCGCTGGAACAGCTGTTACAGTGGAAGGCTTTCCGTCGCTTCCCGCGTACTGGTTGACGAACTGGTTCATGATTACAGGAACGCCGTTGTCGATGTGAACAGAGAGAACGTTGTCGCCCTGCGTCCATGCGCCCATCTTTCCGTTTGCGTTAACCGCAGAGGCACGGATTTTCACGTTGTTCGTCTCTGTTCCAGAAGCCGGATTCATCTTTCCGTCCGAGTTTATCTGAATTCGCCATGAAGCCTTTCCAGAAGCCTCGATTCCCCACCATGCGTCCATGTCCGCCTTGGAAGCGAAGCCGAGAGTTTTGGCTTCTGCATCCGACATTGACGCAGGAGAATACGATGTTCCCTTTATCGAGTTGATTACAGTATATGCGTCGACGATGTTCGAGAATCCGTATTTAGTCTGAGCCGTGGATTGGTCGATGGCGTTGAACTTTCCGCTGTCGTCCGCAATCTGGATGTATACGCTTCTGACGGTCGTTGTTCCAGAAGGAATTTCCGCGCTTCCAGTCAAAGAAATCGAACCTCCGAGGGTGGCGAAATTCTTTTCGCTGTCGTAGCTTTCCTTTGTCGGATATGTGAAGACAACTTTCGGTCTGTCGCCGTCAGGATTGTGGTTGATTACATAATCTTCTTTTATAGAGTAGTTTCCGAGAGAATCCACTGCCATGAAGTAGACAGGAAGCGTGTAGATTCCGTCATTTATTTTTGTGGCGAAACTCTCGGAGTCATAAACGTCGAGCAGAGGGTTTCCTGCCTTGAAAACAAAGCTGTCGGAATCAGATGCATTCTTGTCATAACTTCCGTCGAAATCAAATTCCCATTCCTTTACGGAAGAAGAAGATGCAAGGGACTTGTCTCCGCCGTTCCATGAAAGATTCTTGAGGACTGACCAGCGGATTTTTTGGTCGCTGCTGTCAGAGATGTCCGACTTTTTCGGAACTATCCAGTAGATGTTCTCGGTCCCGGCGTTTCCTGTGTCGTACGCTGAACCTCTGATTGCAAAGCTGCCTGTCTTTTCATCGCCGCTTTCAGGATTCGTGATTTTGATTTCAGGCGCGGTATTGTCCACGTAGAATGAGAACGAACCTGTAGTTCCAAGTCCTACACCATCAGTCACAGTGAGGTCGACTGAAATCTGGCCGGTTGTCCAAGAAGAAACGTCGATGAAATCAGTCGTCCATGAAACTTCGTTTCCGTCCGCCACTTTTGTAAAGTCACCGGTCTGTTCAAGAGTTTTCAATTCATTTGAAGCGGAATCCGTAAAGACAGCCTTCATGCCTGAGATTCCGCTCGCATCGCTTCCGGTAAAGTAGAACTTGACGAATTTACGCGCGCTTCCACCGGCGATAAAACTTGCGTTGAGGTTGGAGTTGGTATCGGCAAGGTCAAATTTTTCATTCGCAGAAACATACGCAATCTCCGCATCGTCCTCGGCAGAATAAGGCAGGCCCTTTCCAGTGCCGACTGACGGGTTCAAGCTGTCGGAAATGTATTTGAACACGGCGCTTTCAACACCGTCGGAAGCCGCCTCGTTCTTCACCAGAATCTTCGGGTTCTGAAGCTTGTCGTTCGTCGTTGCACTTGCAGAAACTGACGTGTATGTCGTGTAGAATTTCTTTCCGCCGTTGTCTTCGATGTAGATGTAGAACGTCTTCTCGCCGTCGCCCGTGTCGCTCGGAGTAATCGTGAATTCGCCGCTTGAAGAGAGGGAAGAGACGAGGAGGTTTGCAGGCTCGCTCTCGCCTGCGCCCGTGTATGCAGTCTCCGAGACGATGAATTTCTTTACGACAACAGAGCCTTCTGCGTCGTCGTCGCTTATTCGTCCGGTAACCTGAGAATTTGTTCCGTGCTTCAAGAGGAAAGTTCCGAGAGAGCTGTTGTAATCGATGTTGTTGAAGTTGACCTTCGGACGGTCAGAATCCTGTGAAACGATTATGCTCACCTCGTCCGAAGCCTTTTCGTTTCCGGCAGAGTCCGTTCCCACCGTGCGAATCTGGTATTCAGTGTTGTCAGAAAGTGTTGTGGTGTCGAAGCCTTCGACTTTGAACGTGTAGCTTCCGCTCAATGCGAGATTCGGCATTGTTGTTGCAGAAGCCTCTGTCCAAGCAGTGTCGCCTGCTTTTTTGTATTCGATTCTTGTGATTGCGATTGCCGGAAGAACGTTCGTGTCGCTCATTGTGCCTTCGAGCGTAATCGTGCCGTTTATCTGCGTTCCCGCCGTTTCGGAATCAGCGTCAGTCGGTGTTGAGAGAGTGATGCTGTCGAGCTGTGTGTCCACGATTACAGTCGCCACGTTGATTGACTTGGTGTTTCCAATGCCAGCACAGTCCTTCGCTTCGAGGGAGACAGAAACGGTTCCGCTTGCGCCGTCGAAGAATTTCTCGTTTTTGACGGTCGCCTTCCAGTTCCATGTTCCGTTGACGTTCTCGACTTCCAGTTTTCCGTAGTCGTTCTCGACAGGGGAAGCTGAATTCTTCGTGAGAACAATCGCTTTACTTCCCTGCTTGAGCGTGATGCTGTAGAGGCCGGATTCCGCGTCGCTTGCGGTTCCCGAAAGCTCCATCACGCCTTTTTTGTTCGTGTACTTGATTCCTTCCACGCTCGAAGAGGCTTCCGGGGTGTTCTCGTCCACGTTGAGGGAAATGTTCTTGTGTTCCTGTCCGCCGACTTTCACTGAATCGAGTGTCGCGTTGCCTACCTTGTCCACGTAAACGAGGATGAGGTAGTTCTTTCCCGTGCTGAATCCAGAGAGGACCGAGCTGTAGTTCGATGTGACGGTCGCGTAGTTCTTTCCGCCCTGCAATGAGCCTGTATCTTTTGCGAAACCGCTGTATTCCGCCCCACTCAATGAGACTGCATTTTCAGAAGCGTCATTGAGGCTTCCAGTGTAGAACACTCGCCTCTCTTTTTCGGAAGAAGCGACACCCGGCGCGAAATAGCCTGTGTTGTCCGTCTTGTAGTCCGTGTAGAAACTGTCCGAAATGTCGTTGAGTTCTTCCTGAGACAGCGAAGCATTCTCGTCCGAAACTACCTTGTAGTAGACCATCGAGATTCCGCTGCCGGTGTCGCTCAGAGTTCCGCGGATTTTTATCGTCTTCGAGTTTCCGTATGTTCCTTCGGCATACTTTCCGCCAACGCCCTTGTCCAAAGAAGCGTCCCAGAGTGAAGAAGAAGAGTCGATGTCGTCGTTGTCGTTGTCGCCGATTCGGAAGAATACGTCCTTATTTTTTTGGTCGAGGGCGTGGAGGGCTTTCGGAGCGATGTCGTCGATTTTTACGAGGACATTCTGAGATTCTGTGTTTCCTGCGTTGTCCGTCGCGGTAATCTTGAGCGTGACAGAACCCGTGTAAGAAGAGAGGTCGAGCGTCACAGGAAGGGCCGTAACGTCCTTTCCGTTGATTTGAGAAACGATGTCGCTCGTGCCGTCATTGACCACAATCGACTTGATTCCAGACTTCGAGTCCTGAACGGAGCCTGAAAGAAGGAAGTTGTTTCCGCTGTGGGCGTAGTACACGGCAGAGTCGTTTTCTTTTGTTTCGTAGACAGTGTATGTTCCGCCTTCGTCCGAAAGCGAAACGTTCTTTATAGTAGGCTTTTCCGCGTCAACGTCGATGCTGAAGAGTTTTGCAGAAGACTTGTTCCCGGCCTTGTCGGTCACGGTGGCCTTCACGGCGTAGGTCTTGTCTTCAAGTCCTGAAAGGAAGGAATCAGGAATCGTTGCGGTCCAGTTCGCGAAGGAGTCAGTTGACGTCGCAACCACGGTCGTCTTCACCGCTGTCTGTCCGTCCTCGGTGACTGTGAGCACCACCGACTCGACACCGGAAGAGTCGTCCTCGGCAGTTCCCGTCACGGTAATCGAGTTCGATTTGTTGGAATACTGGCTTCCAGACTGGTCGGCTGTGACAGTCGGAACTTCCGAGTCGATGTAGATTTCAAATTCGCTTTCATCGCTTTTGTTTCCGGCCTTGTCCACCGCGAGGAATTTTATCTTGTTCGCGGTAGCCGCGCCGTCCGTCACCTTCGCGATGAATTCGCCCAGGTTCTGCTTGAAAGTACCGTCCGCGTTCGGAGCGAACGTGTCTGTAACAGGCTCTGTCTCGCCCGCCTTCGTGACGCTGTACTCGACATGGTCGATTCCGCTTCCAGCTTCCGTGAATTTTCCCTCGAACTGCAAAGTGGAAGACTTGTACCAAGTGTGGTCTGTGCCAGCAGCGAACGCTTTTCCGCCGACCTTGAAGCCGTCTCCATTCCAGACCGGTTTTTCGGTGTCGAGGCCGAGCTTGATTTCCGTAGAAGATTTCTGGCTGTAGGTGTCGCTTGCCGTGAGCGTGAGCGTGTACAGGCCGTCGTTTTCGGGAAGGATGATTGAGCCAGTCCAGTCGTAAGTTCCAGAAGCGTTTTTGTCACCTATTGAGGCTTCAAAAGTGTAGCCAGAAGATACAGGATTTCCGGCGGAATCTTTTACAGAACATTCGATTTTGGTCTCCAGTTTTTTGGAGACAGTTCCCTTGAGAGTGAATTTTCCGTCCTCGCCCGTTTTGTTCGTATACGTTTCGCTGTCGGGAGAAGAAACTTTTATCTGCGGCGCGCCGGAGTCGACTGCGATGAAGAACGGAGTCACCGACCTGATGTTGTGGTCGCTAGAATCGATTCCGCTCACGTCCGCCGGAATGTCCGAGCCTGAATCGAACGCGTCGATTCTGACTTTGTACGTTCCCTCGGCGTTCGGAAGCTGGTAGTTCAGCGTGTATGTCGACTTTCCAATCTGCGTCTTGAACGGATTCGCATTGTACAGTTCATAGACTTCGCTGCCGTCAAGAATATTTCCGTCCTTGTCGAAGAGAGTCACCCAGATTGAATTTATAGCATCGTCGTCCTCGAACGAAACCTGCAGGCGGTTGTTGCTGGTCGTTCCGAAGAGATTGACTTTATCTGTAATTTCATCCGCAGCATCAATATCTGCGCTCGCATTTTCAAGGGTGATTATCGGACGGTCTGTTTCCTGGTAGATGACGAATTTCTTTCCGGCCACGCTGTCGGTCTTTCCGTTCAGAACCGGGTCTTTAGAGGCAAGGTATGTCGTCTTGTTTCCAGAAGTGTCTTCCGCCATCAAGACGACTTCCGCGAGAATCATCGGGTCAGGGTTTTCCGCCGTCGCAAAAATCTTTGAAATGAGGCTCGTGTCGAATTTCTGGCTTATCGAATAGACTTTCCCCAGAGACTGGTCCAAACCTGCCGCATCGAGAGCCGCCTTCACGGTCTGATTCGATTCCGCCAGCTTGAAGATTGAGTCGCTTTCGGAGAGTTCCTTGGTCAAGTCCGTGCTGGCCCAGATGTCGTAGGTCACTTCGGAGAGGTTCTGCTCCTCGATGCTTCCCTTTATGGTGACGGTTCCGTTCAAATAGATGTACTTGTCCTTGAGGCTGTCTCCGAGAGGCTCGTAGAGTTCCACACGCGGTTCGGCGGACGAGATTGAGATTGCGGGGAACCTCTTGTCGATGTGGACGCTTGAAGCCGTGTCGCTCGTGTGTCCGGAAGAAGATTTTCCAGTCAGAGAGAGAGAATAGAGATACTGCTTGCCTTCAGTTGTCTTTATAGAAGCGAAGCCGGAAGATTTTGACGGCCTGAACGTCCATGTGCTGTCGGCCGTGTTCCATGTGAATAGAGAATCTGCATCGTCCTGAGAAGACCATGTGTAAGATGTCGTTCCGTTGCTGTTGTTTGTCGAGTTGCATGTGAGTGTGGCCGAAACTTCCCCGACTTTCTCACCGGTGTCTTCATCCGTGACGGTGAGCGTCGCGTCGAGTTCTTTCACATAGATGCTCGCGAGCGTCAACGCTGCGGTTCCTGTAAATTCGACATTTTCGTCTTTTGTGATTGAAAGGTTGACCGGCGAAGTTATCTTCAATGTAGGAGCCACACCCTGCTGGTTCCCCTCGAATCCGTAGACTGTATTCTGCGAGAAGTCAACGTCCTCGATATCACATCCGGTAAGAGCGAGGACGTAGTATTTTCCAAGTTCGATTCCTTCCGGCACCGTGACGCTGAACGTTTTTGAGGAGACGGAACTTCCTCCTCGCTCCACGTGATCCGCATAGTTGTAGACGAGAGTCCATTCCTTGACGTTTTCTTCATCGCCGAGATTTATTTTCGTCCCGTTTTCCACGAAAGCCGAATTCTCGTCCTTCACAAGGGCGTTCACCCTTCCGACGAGAGTCTGGATTTCATTCTTCACGGCGTTTTCGTCAAGCGACGACGAATTCGCAGACGGCCGTTCAGAGTATTTCCTGAGCCAGATTTTTACGCCCTCTTTGCCATACCCCTGCGGCAGAATCTGGGTGCCGTCCAGTCCCGCACTGATTGTGACGGTGAGAGAGTTTCCGCTCGAAGCAGTCTGCAGGGGCTTTTCCGAGTCGAATTCATAGGAGAATCCGTTCACCTGGTATTTCGGGCTTGCGTCGGGGTTCAACGAGAACGAGAGTCTGTTTCCCTCGGCCGCCGAGGTGTCTTTCGCGGAAGAGCCCAGAGCGGCAAGGGCTTCAGGCACGTCCGTCTTGGTTCCGTTCAATATGTTCTTGAGGTCCGCGGCAGAAAGTCCCAGCCCCTTCTTCGCGCTCATGAGAGTGGTGTAAACATCGTCGTACAAATACACTTTCGATGTCGAATTCCCAAGTGAGTCGTTTTTGCTCTCCTCCGCGCTCCGCTCGCTTCCGTTCGGGTTCTTGTAGATTTTCGCGCTGTCGGTGAGGCTGATTTCGGCGTAGAAATTCTGGGTGGCTTCCGTCCCCGCATACATCTGGGAATAGCGCGCGTTCGCGGATGTCGTGTCGCCAGAAGACGAATGCTGCGCGATGATGACGCTGGTTCCGCCCGCCGTGGCGATTTCCTCTTCGCGGTAGAACGGAATCGAGTCGCCTTCGTATGTTTCTGAAGAAACGCATTCGCCGCTTTCTGAGTAGATTTTCACGTCCATGAGGGAAATCGCGTGGTCGTCCGCGATTGTTCCTTCGATTGTGAAAATCGAGCCGTAAGAAGACGGATCGAGGTTCTGGCTTTTCACCACGCCCGGCTTGGAGATGACGAAGACAGGGGCGGTGTTGTCGATGTCGAACGTGCGGGAGCTTTCGCCTGAAGAATGCCCTGCCCCGTCGTAGGCCGTCACGCCCACCTGGTACGTTCCGTCCTTGTACTTGTAGTATCCTGTCTCGGAATCGAATTCGTTGAGTTCAATCTGCCATGTCTTGTCCGCATTCACAGACGCGCTGAGGGAGTCCACAGTCTCCTTCGTCGCCGTGTTCACCACTTTCACGGAAACCGACGACACGCCCTTGTCGTCGCTCCACGTTCCGTAGAGGACGAAGCTGTCGCGGATTGTCGCGGCTATCGGCGGATACGCTATATCAATCGAAGGAGCCTGAGTGTCCACGACCTCGCCGAGTCCCACATCGCAGCCGAGCATGGAAAGCACGGAAGCGAAAACCGCGAAAAAGCCAAAAACTGAAAAACGATTCCTCATAACGACCACCTCGAAAAAACAAAACAAAAACGCAAAAAACCTGTCGAAAACAGACACCGCCCGGACAGGTTGAGAACAGACCCGTCCTGAAACAAGGTTCCGAACAGGTCCAATTTAAAAAGCCTATTTTTTAGGCGGACGCGGAATCCTCGCACCGCAAAAGATTCCACATCCGCCTTCATAGAGATTTTAGAGTTTTTAAAGATTCTTTTCCATATATTTACAGAATCTTCATATTAAAATGTCGGAATAAATCACATTTTAGAACAGTTTTAGACAAAAAAACGCCCGCGCTTGCCACGGAATGCGGCGGCGCGGGCGGGTGACCCTACTCAAAAAGCCAGAGCCGCAGTAAAATGGAGGCATGGCGACAGAAGATTTCAGGACACAGGAAGAATACCTTTCTCAAATGGAGCGCGGCGCACTGCTGAACCCGCGCATCGACAGCACGTTCAAGGCGTTGTTCACGCAGCCGACTCCAGAATCCCGAGCGGCCCTGCATTCGTTCCTTGAGGCGGCAATCGAAAAGAAGGTCAAATCATTCCAGCTCACCTCGAACGACGCCCCAATCTCGTTCAACGGCCAGCGCAATGTCAGCTACGACATCGCCTGCGTCCTCGACGACGGAAGAATTGCGGAAGTCGAGATGCAGGCCTTCGATCAGAAGTACGACTACGGAAAGCGCGCCGAATACCATGTCGCGCGGCTTGAGACAACCTACCTCGAAAAGGGCGACGACTGGAAGTCCGCTCCGGTCGTCTTCCAAATCACCGTGCTGAACTTCCACTACACGCCCAAGGACAAGAACGCAATCAACCGCTACGCCATGCGCACGAAGGACGGGCTGGAACTTTCCAACACCCTGAACATCGTCTTCATCGAGCTTCCGAAAATCACGAAGCTGGAGAAGTCGATAGACACGAACACGAAGCTTGAGAACTGGGCGTTGTTCCTGAAAGACGCCGACAATCCCAGGAAGCAGAATTTCATACAACATCTCACGAACAAGGAGGACGGGCTTATGAACGCACAGAAATCACTTTCGAGAATCAGCGCGGACAAGGCTCTCTGGATTGCCCAGTGGAAGCAGGAGTCCTTCGAGCGCGACATCCGCTCAGGTCTCCACGCCGCCGAGGAGATTGGCATGGCTAAAGGCGCGCACAACAAAGCCATCGAAGCCGCAAGGAATCTTTTGGCGATGCAGCTCGGAACAATCGAGCAAATCGCTCAAGCAAGTGGGCTTTCTGTCGAAGAAGTCCAGAGTCTTGCTCGCGAAATGGGAAACTGACGGTCTTATGAACGCACAGAAATCACTTTCGAGAATCAGCGCGGACAAGGCTCTCTGGATTGCCCAGTGGAAGCAGGAGTCCTTCGAGCGCGACATCCGCTCAGGTCTCCACGCCGCCGAGGAGATTGGCATGGCTAAAGGCGCGCACAACAAAGCCATCGAAGCCGCAAGGAATCTTTTGGCGATGCAGCTCGGAACAATCGAGCAAATCGCTCAAGCAAGTGGGCTTTCTGTCGAAGAAGTCCAGAGTCTTGCTCGCGAAATGGGAAACTGACGGTCTTATGAACGCACAGAAATCACTTTAAATAATCAGCGCAAAAAAACGCCCGCGCAACCACGGAATGCGGCGGCGCGGGCGGAGAAAATATCATTTTTCCTTTTTGTTCACAATTGCGGCAACCACGGACTGTACTATTACTGCAACAGAGGAAGCCACTGCACCTGCAGTATTTCCTTTTATCCCAAGATATACGGTAGCTGCTATTCCTACTATACCGAAAAGAAAAGACAAAAATTGACCGAGAATAACTGAAACAATATTCCCCTTGACCAACGCCCTTTGTGCCGCATCTTCTGTTTTCGCATGATTTTCTGCTATTTGAATTATCCGTTCTGGAAAAGTTTCGTTTACCTCCCCATATCCTTTCAGAATATCTGGATGAGGGACGGAACCTTCAAAAACAACCTGACGCTGAAAAAGAGCTTCTCCCGATTTGTCAGATACAGCCGCCTGCTCTTTTTTCGCCATCTGATTTTTTTGTTGCATTTATTCCCTCTTTTATGTTGTTGCCAGTTCTTGAAAACATTCGCCCCACAAAGGCGAAGTCGTCTGCCACTGATGAAATTTTAACGGGCTGGATTTTCGGAGAAATTGAATTTAGTTGGCCAAAAATCAACCTAGCTTTTATGAAATTCATTTTCAAACCTCCGACAAAAGTTTTGTCACAATTCTATCATATCAATGACTTGCTGTCAGTCCTGACTGGCACCACATAAAAAACGCCCGCTCTGCCACGGAATGCGGCGGCGCGGGCGTGTGCGGAAGCAAGCGAAATGCCTGCTTGCGTTACCTCATCTGGGCGGTTTCGAGACCAGTTCCCGAACTTGTAGATACCTGATAGCCCAAGATACCGTTAGACGTACCGTTTCCAAAAGTCTTACTCCAGTTAGTTGCGGAATAACCAGAACTACCTATAGCACTATGAGAACTGTTTTTAATTTCTCCATTGACTTTTGAATCTGTCAGAACACCCGAATTTTTCCAAACTCCGACATTAACCTTGTCCTCACGGTTTGTCGTCATTCGGCTTGGAGAAGGAACTACCGCAACTTCCCATGCACCGGTGAACTGTTCGTTGGCGTCAGCACCATCAGCAACCTGTGTGAATGTAGCAGTTGAGTCTTCTACAGTCGGGTCAACAAGATATGCGTATTTAGGCATTTTTGTCGCAGAAGTATAGTAGCCGATGTACGGAATGCTGTTTCCCTTTGAGTTCACAGCCACATCCAGTGTCAGATGCTCTCCGACAGCACCGGAAGCATCAACAGTGCATGTCTGCGCCGTGTCTGTATACGAACCAAGGTAAGCATACATTACGTCTCCGTTGCCCGCGTACGCCGCAATGTGCAGATGATTGTTCTTGTCTGCGACAATGTGGCAGTATTCGCCGCCTTCTGTAAAGATGGTCTGCGGTGTTGACCAGTTCTTTGCAGTAGCATCGCCTTTGAGAGTATCCCAGTTGCCTATCGGATCTGATATGTAGCTGAATTTCATGTTGTTTTCTTCAGCGTCATACCAGACAACGCATACCACATCTGTAGTTCCATTTTTCACAGCGGCAACATCAATGTACTGACCAGAACCACGGCCTTCAATTCCAGGCACAGTAGTAGTTGTCGTAGCACTTGTTTTGAAAGTAGCCCCAGCAGTACCATTTGCAATTATCTGGCAATTGTTTGTCTTGTAATAAGACGAAGTTCCAGATGTATACTCATCAGTGAAACCGCCAGTGTTTCCAGCTGTATTTCCTGAGAAAGTTCCTGCCCTGAATCGAATCTGGTTAGTCAAGGCATCATAGTAGACAAGATAAAGATTCGTTGTATTCTTCGTTGTGTCTACAGTTGAAGCAAATTCTGGTGAAAGGAAGCGATACTTCATGAGAGAGTAATCAAACGTACCATCACCTGTCTTAAGGGCGATTTCTTCAAGACGACGTATGTTAGAACCTTTTAAAGTTCCGTCTTGACCAGTAGTTCCTTTGCCCCAGCGGCTAGTCCAAAGATCCCATTTATCGACAGAACCAGAAGTATTTGTATCACCACCAGAATCTACAGAGTATGTATAGCCAAGCTCATCTACATGGAATCCAACAGAAGGACCGGCAAATGTATCATAATCGCCTGCCCAATAAATCGAAGAGTAACTGTTATCAGCAGAATATGCAGTTGTTTTGTCCGTATTACCACCCATGCTGTAATAGACACCGCCGTTTGCAAATGCGTAGTTCAACATACCGGTTTTCTGGTTTATTTCCATGTTGATGCCGGTTGCTGTTCCGTTTATTGGAACAGAGGCACGGTCGTTGAATTCCCAGACATCGAAGTAAACATCATCTGTAAGGATGTTGTTTGTGTCTCCGTTGCCCTTGCGGTTGTACCAGTTTTTGTAAGCATCGCCCGTTTCGCTCGCGTCACCCTTTGAATTGTTGTCATTCATGTTGTTCAAAATGGTGATTCCATTTACGGTAAGGTTGAGTTCTCCAGACTGGAGTTTTGCAACATTGAATCCCAACTGACCGTCAGTAGAGTTGTCTATGGCAAGAGCCGTAGTAGCGTTTCCGACAGTGAACGTATTGCTTCCGCTTACGATTTTTGCAGAAGAGTCGTTGAGGTTGAATCCGTACAATGTCACATCTTCTGAAGTCGATGTGTTCAGAGTGATGCTTGAGTCGATGTTCGAGACAACAGACTGTACAGGATAGTGTCCCAAAGCAGTTCTGTTATATACAGACCAGTTTGTCACCTTGTTCTTTGCAAGTTTTGTATAAACCTTTGCTACATAAGGCACAACGTCCATCTGGTAAACCGGTACGTTCGTAGTTCCGTCGCTGACTGTGTAGACGCTTGTAGTAACAGGAGCCGTGATTGAGCTTGTGTCTGTGGCGTTGCCGCTGGCGTCAGTCGCTGTGACAGTGACTTTTACATCTGTTGCGGCCACTGTTGTTATCTTTGAACTGTCGATGCTCAGCGTCCAGTAGACTTTGTGTCCTTTCTGGTCAAAGTAGACTGAATCGTCGTAGTTGCCCACTTCCGAGCTTGTCGCGTCCTCAACGGTGAACTCGTAGCCGTCGGAATCCATCGTTTTGCTTTCAACAGTCCAGCTTCCAGCGCTTGCGTTGTATGTCGCGACGGTTGTCGCGCTGCCCAAGAATGTGCCGAACTGCACCGCAAGAGAAGCGAGCCTGTGCTCGTCGTAGGCAGTTCCAGTAAACGTGATTTTTCCAGAAACTTTCGGGTCACTTCCGTAAGCGGTCTTGATTGAATCCGTCAAATCTCCTTCCAGCTCGATGTGTCCGTTGTCGCTTGAGTTTCCATAGAGTGAGTTGTCGTCAGAAGAGTTCCAGTAGAACGGATTTACTACCACCGTCGGTTTTGTAGAGTCCGTCTGAGCTACTGTGAAATTCTTTACATATAGGACAGAGTACTGAGAATCAGTTCCCTGCGTTGTTTCTTCCGTTGAATCCCAGAACGTGAAGCTCATTCCCTTGTTTGTTCCGTCAGAACCGAGAGCGCCAGAAGCCACTGTGAATGCGTGCATCTTGTAGCTTGCGTTCGAGCCTTTGAATTCTCCTGCAACGGTTCCAGAGAAGTTTGCACTGATGTTTCCGTCAGAATCCGCAGATTCAGAGCTTGAAGAAGCTGCGTCCGTAACAGTTCCAGTTACGGCAGTAGCGTCTGTAGCACTCGTGTTCAATACCATGCCGATATCGTCGTTTCCGCCTGTGAGTTCTGGAATCACGGCAAGTCCGTTCTTGATTTTGAACGTGCCTGCAGAATACTTGGCTGTCGTGCCGTCACTCTGCTTTTCGGTAAAGTCCAGAGTATACGTTTTCTGAGTTGCACCTTCCGCGCCGAGAATGTCGTACTCGACAATTTCCGTGAGGCTTGAAGAGTTCACATAATTTCCGTCGCCAGAAAGATCTGTTCCAAGGAAGACTTTTGCAAGGCGAGGCGCATTGTTCGTAATCTTCGTGTTGATAGTTTTTCCTGCAACGTTTCCTGCGTTGTCGAATGCAAGGATGACGAGGCTTGCAGGGCCGTCAGGCATGTTGTTCGAGTGGATTGTTGAATCCCACGTCCATGTCTTTCCGCTCTTCGAGAATGATTCAGGCATTTTGTCGCCGTCATCGCCCTTTTCAAAGGTGAACGGATTTGCCGAATAGCTTTTTACTTTTTCTGTCGCGCTGTTGTCGATTACCTGCGCAATCGGGAAGTATGCCGTGAATGAAGTCTTTGCTGCGGAAAGTGACGGAGAGAATGTTACCGTGTTTCCGCTGATTGCAGAAATCGTATGGAGAATGCCGTCGATTTCAACGACTCCGCCAACGCGGACGTGTGCGTCGTATGCAGAATCCGCGGTGAATGTCTCTGTCGTCGCAGTTCCCGTGTACTCCTTTGCGTAGAGAGTGAATTCATCGCTTCCCTGAGTGAATGTCCGGGCTTTAAGGTCAGACATTGCGACTTTAGAGTCAGCTGTTGAACTTGTAATCATCGGATCCATTACAACTTCATCTGTAATAGTTCCAGTAGTTCCGTTCTTTCTCATGTAGTAGAAGAGGATGTTCTCCACTCCAGAGCCTTCGTCGGTTGAAGAACCTGCAACTATGAACTGATAGTTATCGTCTTCAATTGATTCAAAATCATCACTTTCGAACGATGTTCCGTTTCCTGTAAGTTTATCCAAAGTTGGAGCGGTTTCATCAATGTTGAACGAGTATGTTGAAGATGAATCATGGTCATTGTCGCTGGCGTTTATTGTAATTTCAACGCTGCCCGAATCCTTCGGAATCGGAATGTAGAGGCGGTAGCCTTTCTTGCCTGTTGAAGAATCCGTTACGCCGCTTTCAACAAAGTAACCGCTTCCTTCAGTAAGGGCTGTGGAGCCTTTGAGTACCGAGTAAGATTTTACTTCTGTTTCATCAACAACGGTTGCCACAAGAGTCCAGCAACCGCGGAGGTACATGTCGGCCTCGTAAGTCTGGCTTGACGTGTATGCGCTTGTCGGAACGGCTGTAAGGGCGGCGGTTCCGTTTGCGTACTGGTTTACCACTCCGGAAATTACAGGAGCCGTGTTGTCAACATGGATTGCGATTACATTGTCGCCGCTCGTCCATGCGCCCATTTTTCCGTCGGCGTTGATACCGCAGGCTCTCAAAGTGATGTTTGTCGTTGACGAATCGTCTGAAGGATTGAGTTCTCCGCTTGAATTGAGAACCAAGTTCCATGAAGCGGTACCGTTTGCCTTTATGCCCCACCATGCCTGGAAAGCTTCGTTTGAGGCAAAGCCGAAATCTTTATTTTCCAGCTGTTTGGCAGTAAGTTTTGTTTCAGAAGTGAATGACGTTCCCTTTACTGCGTTGATTGCGTCCCAAGCCCTTACGACCGTGTAGCCGTATGTTGTAGCCTGCGCCATGTCGTCAGAATCGAAAGCACCGTCTTCATCTGCAATCTGATAGTAAATCGCGCCTACAGTCGTTGTTCCCGAAGGAATCTCCGCAGAACCTGTCGCGCGGATTGTGCCGCCGAGAACCGCATACTGCTCTGAGTCGCTCTTGTAGTTGTCTTTTGTCGGATAAGTGAACTCAAGTTTCGGTCTGTCCGCGTCAGGGTTGTGCTTAATGTAGAATCCTGTGCTGTAAGAAGCGTTGCCCAAAGCGTCGGTCGCCAAGAAGTAGACCGGCAGGTAGTACAACCCTGTTGACGCGTAATCGTCGTTTGTGGCGAAATCAGCCTTATCGTAAACATTGAAAAGAGGATTTCCAGCTGAGAATACGAAATTGTCGCTGTCTGATGTTGCCGTATCATACTGGCCGTCAAAGTCGAACTGCCATGAAGTTACAGTCGCTTCAGCGGCGAGGGAGGAGGCTCCGCCGTTCCAAGAAAGACCCTGGAGGTATGCAAGTTTGTCAGCGTCACTTGTTTTTGCTTTGAATGTTGTGGTCTGGGTTGTCGTAGGAACAATCCACTGGATGTTTGAAGTTCCTGCAGCCCCTGTATCGTTGGCACTACCAGAGATTGAAACAGAGCCTGTAACTTCCGTGCCAGAACTTGGGCTTCTTATTTCAATAGTAGGAGCGGAGTTGTCCACATAGAATGAGAATGCGCCGTTTCCTGAAAGTCCCGCGTTGTCGTATGGAGTTACGGCAACAGAAATCTGTCCGGTTCCAAATTCTGACAAGTCGATAAAGTCAGTTGTCCATTTCGCCTCTGATGTCCCATCAGACGAAGATGTGAACGTGGAATTCTCGCTCACAGTGAAATCCGACATATCAACATCGCCTACAGTCGCAGCTGTGGCGAATTTTGCGAGTTCGGCTCCGCTTTCGTTTTTGAATACTACAGTCATCCCTGCAACACCGCTTGCGTCGCTGGCTGTAAAGTAGAACTTGACGTAGCGTCTGCTTGTTCCGCCCACCTTGAAGCTTGAGTTCAGCGTAGCGTTCGTTGTCTGCTTGTCGTCGGTCGTGAGGGCAAAGTCGTTTCCGCTGTCGTCTTTTGCGACAGAGCCTGTAGTCGAAGCGTACGGAAGTCCTTCGCCAAGGTTCACGACAGGGTTCGTTCCGTCCGAGCTGTAAGTGAATGTAGAAGAGTTCACGCTTTCTGCGGCGGCAGTTCCCTTAACGGAAATCTTTGGATTTGAAAGATAATTTTCCGCTGTTGCAGTCGTGTAGAACTTTCCTCCAGCATTGTCTTCTATATAAATGTAGAAAGTCTTCGTTCCGTCTTCCGTGTTCGACGGCGTGAACGTAAAGTCGCCTGTCGAAGCCGTGAACGAAACGAGATTTGTCGGTTCATCGCCAGTTCCAGTGTATGCAGTTTCTGAGATGATGAGTTTTGAAATTACGGCTGTACTTGCAGAGTCATCGTCGGTGATTGTACCGGTTACCTGTGCGTTCGTGCCGTATTTCAAAATGTAAGAAGAACCGTTTGCCGTCAGGTTGTTGATTTTTACCTGCGGCCTGTCGGTGTCCTGGGAAACCTTGACTGTAGCGACCTCTGAATATCCATAGTTGCCTGCCTTGTCCAAAGCCTTTGCGCGGATGTAGTAGGTCTTTTCGTCAGTAAGTTTTGTGGTGTCGAAGCCGGAAACTGTGAATGAGTAGTTTCCTGTCAAAGTCAGATTCATTCCTTCAACCGATGCAAGGTCGTTCCAACTGCTATTGTCTGTTGAATATTCGATTCCAGAAATTGCGATGTCGGGCAGAGTATTAGCATCTGTTATCGTTCCGCTTAAAGATATTGTGCCGTTGATTTCGATGATGTTGGTCGTAGAAGAATCAGCGTCGCTTGGATTGTTGAGCGTCACGGTCGGCGCGATTTTGTCCACGGTCACATTGGCGACCGCAACCGTCTGGCTGTTGCCCTCTCCCGCCTTGTCGGTAGCCTTCGCATAAACAGTGTATGTTCCAGATGTCACGTTAGCGAATGCGGATTTTGCCAGTGTAGCAGTCCACTTGATTCTGTTTGCGTCGTCATCTGTGGCGGCGGCTTCAGTTTCGACAGTGGCAGAAGCGGTGGAAGTTCCCACAGTCACGCTAACTGCCACACTGTCGATTCCGGCGGCGGCGTCAGTAACATATCCTTCGATTACGATATTCGCGTTGTCACCCTCGCCTTCTCCGTTCGTCAAAATAGATTCGCTCTCCTTGTCGAACACTGGAGTCGTCGTATCCACATTGATTGAATAGCAGCCTGTGACAGAGACGCTCTGGCTGTTTTCGTCCGTATATTCGAATGTCTTTGTGTCCAGAGCCGCGTTTCCTACGTTGTCCACGGCGACGAGAAGGAGATAGTTCTTTCCTTCCTGGAAGCCCGTGATGTTCGACTTGAAGTTTGTCTTTACGGTTTTTGTAGTATTGTCCGCAGTGCTTGAAACTTCCGCAGTCTCTTCTGATGAAAGCGGAGAGAAGTAGCCGTCCGCCTCGCTTTCATAGCTTGTGAGGAATGTTTCGGCGTTTTCGGCGGTAGGTGCGCTTCCAGAGAAGAGCTTGTAGTAAATCATGTTCGTTCCGCTGCCAGTTTCTTCGAAGTAGCCGCGGATTTGAATCGTGCTTGCGTTTCCGTATGTTCCTGCAGAATACTTTCCGCCACTTCCAGAGCCGAGTCTGAATGTGTAGTCTTTGCCGTCTGAATCCGTCTCGTGCACTCCGCTCGGGGATGCAGTGTCCGGTTTTACTGTGAATTCCTGTTCAGCGGTGTTTCCGGCCTTGTCGGTGAGCGTAATCTTTGCAGTCGTCTCGCCAGAAAGAGAAGTCAAATCGATTTCGGTGAACGAGTATGAAGAAAGGCTGTCTTCGTCCGTGATTTCTTTCGTGACGCTTCCGATTGAAAGGACTGCCGAAGCAAGCCCAAGGTTGTCGGTGGCGATTCCAGAGAGCGTGAACGTGTGGCCTGTAGAGTTGTTCACATAGTAGACGGCGTTTCCGCTTGAGTCCTTTCCAGAATTGTATGCGGTGTAGCCTGATTTGTTGTCCGAGAGAGCGTAACTCTGGATTTTCGGTGCCGTCGCGTCGTAAGTGACTGCCGCAAGGTTCACGTCGTTCGAGTTTCCGGCATTGTCGGTGATTTTTGCGTAAATCGTGCCTGACTTGGTGATTTTATCGTTTGGAACAGTCGCACTGAAAGTGCCTGTAGAAGAATCGAACGCAGCCTCGATTCCGTCGGCCGATGTCTTCGAATACGGAAGAATCACGACTGATTTTACGCCGCTGCTTGAATCGGTTGCCGCGCCGGAAATGTAAATCGAGGCAGATTTTCCGTTGTAATAGAAGTTTTCCGTCTGAGAAGCGTTCTCGCTGCTCGTTCCTATTTTTACGGAATTTTCCGTGAGTTCTGGAGCGTTCACGTCAACCTTGAATGCCTCTCCGGCGAACGCGATAGCGTCTCCAGTAAATCCAGCGTCGGACGGAACGGCAACAGAGCCTGTCCTATAAGCGGAAGAATTGCCGAACGAATCTTTTGAAACAGCAACGATGTTGTAAGAAGTTTCTTCAAGACCGGTGAATGTAGCCGTCCACTCTGTTTTCGAATCAGAAGTGCTTCCGAACGTAACGACACCCGATTTTGTCTCTTTTGAAGAGTCGGCTGGCACGAGATAGAGCTTGAGGTTGGAGCTTGAAGCCGTAAAGTTAGTGTCTGTGACTGTTCCAGAAAGCTCGACTGAACTTGAAGCGTATTCATTGTAATCATTCAAAGTGAGAACAGGCGCCGAGTTGTCGCAGGCGACCGTAACCGTCTTCGTCGCCGTCCGTCCGTTTTCGTCTGTCGCCGTGAATGTGACTGTCTTGGAGTCTTCTACATTTCCGTTTGCGTCTGTATTCCATGAAACCGTGGCCGTGTATGATTTTCCGCCGTCGATTGAAGCCTCGCTTCCCAAAGTCACGCTTGAATTTTCGCTTGTGAGGGAAGAAATGTTAGTGTCCAGAGCCTTGACCGTGAAAGTGAGCGCAGAGTCAGTCGTCTTTGAAGTTCCGTTCGAGGCGACTTCGTTTCCGTCAAAGCCAGTGACGGTGATTGAAGGAGCCGTCTTGTCGATTGTGAGTTTTATCGAAGAAGTTGAGACTTGTGTGTTTCCAGCGTTGTCTTTTGCGCCAAAGAAGGCATACAAGATTCCGTCTTCATTTTTTACAGAAGAAATGTCGAATGTCGTTCGCCAGTCAGTGTTTGTCTGGTTCATGGCAGTCCATGAAACACCGTCGTAAGAAGGTGCCGTGTTGACGTCTGAAAGATAATATCCGACTGTTGAAAGTCCACTTCCGTCCGTGTCATCGCTTACGACAACATTCAAAGTAACATAGTTTGACTCATCGAGTTTGACTGTCTGCTCCGAAGTCGGTTCCGTAATTGTCGGAGCAATCGGATCCATCGAGAAAGTCACGTTCGTCGAAGATTTCTGGGAATACTTGTCCGTGGCGGTGATTTTGAGGATGTACTTTCCGCTTGCGTTCTCAGGAAGTCCTGAGAGCGGAAACGACCACGACAGCTCGTCTGTGGGCGTTGTCGTCTGCGTCTGCAATGAGAGCTTATTAGAATTTGAATCGAAGAATACAGCCGAAATTTCAGTTCCGTTGTTCTTAGAGACCGTTCCCGTGATTAAATCGGAGGTCGAGACGTACGCCGCGACTGAATCCACGCTCAATGTCGGTGCGCCGGAATCCACCGCGATGTAGAAAGTGGCAGAATCCTCCGCTCCGTATGAATCGGCTTTCTCTGTTCCGGCCGTCGTGTTTTCGTCCCATGCAGAGACTGAAACAGTGTAAACGCCCTCTGTTTCCGGGAGCGCGTAGTTCTTCGTGTATGAAGTTGAAGATTTCGCAAGGCTGCTCGTTTCGCCTGAACCGCTGACTATGTTTCCAGAAGAATCCGTGAGCGTAATTCTGTAATTCTGAATGCCGTCGTCGTCAGAAAGATTCACGGTGAGTTTTCCGCTCGTTCCGAAAAGGTTCGTTCCGTCCTTTATTCCGCTTTCGTCAGAAACAGTGTCGTCTGCGTTTCCGAATTCGATTTTCGGGCGGTCCGTCTCCTGATAGATGATGAAGTCCTTTCCGTCGTTGTATTCGTCGGAAGAATAAGTTCCGGTGTTGCCCACTTCGTCCGTCGCGGTGATGACCATGCGGATTTTTATCGGCGTGTCCTCCGTGATTGCGCCACCCCGCATCATTCCCTGGGTGACCATCGACGACATGAACGACACGTCGATTGAGTTCGATGTTTCGAGATTTCCGTCGTAAGGAGCCGGAATGTTCGGGTTGTTCTCCGTGGCCGCCTTCATCTGGGCAAGAATAGAATCGGATACCGAAAGTTCCTTCGTCAAATCAGCGGAAGCCCAGATGTCGTATGTGACGGAAGCGAGGTTCTGCTCCACGATTGAGCCCATTATGCGCACAGTTCCGTTGATGTACACGTTGTCCTCGGCGTATCCGTTTGACGTTTTGACGGCATCGCTGACGTCCGCGCCCGAAACAGTCGGCGTGACCGTCGTGATTTTGACGACCGGCTTCGTCGTGTCGAGCTGAACCATGGAGGACATGGTGATGCTGTGGCCGGAAGAGGATTCTCCGTAGACCGAGAGCGTGTACTTGGTGGCGTCCGCTGTGGCGGCGAGGAAGCCGTCGATTGCGGACGGTTTGAACGTCCAAGCCGTTCCACTGATGCCGAACGCGTCGCTGTTCGTGCTCGTCCATTTTTCAGAGGCAGAATCGTATGTGAGCGTGACGGCGTATCCGTCCTCGTCTCCGACGGAGACGCTTCCGTTCCATGCGTAGATTGTCGCCTTGAGCGTGGAGACGTGGAGGCTGTTGTTGTTGACGAGAGCGGTTCCAGTGAATTCAAGTTCATCGGCCTTGACGAACGCTCCGTTCTCAGGCGTGAGGATTTCGATTGTCGGCGCGATTCCAGAGACGTTTCCGGCGAATCCGTAGATTGTCTTCTGGGAGAAAGGAACGTCGTCCGCGTCGTATCCAGTGGCGGCGAGGATGTAGTATTTGTTCAGGACGATTCCGCTTGATGGAAGTGTCATCGCTATCGACTTAACGTCGACAGAGCTTCCGTTGTACGTATAGTAGTCATAGACGAGAGTCCAACCGTCCTCCGCGATTTCGGCTATCTGGGATTCCGTTATCGTCGCATCCCCGTCGCTTTCCGCACTGGCCTCGGCGATTTTCACTTTCGAGACGAGGGAAGAGATTTTTTCGGTAATGTTGGTCTCTGTCGGCTTGCCGCTTCCCTCGCAGGTGTACATCCAGAGCTTGAGAGTCGCCGGGTCCACCTTCACTCCGTCGAGGCCGGAATTTATCGTCACGTTCACGGTGTTTCCGTTGGACGCGCTCTGTATCGTGTCTCCGTCGCCGAATCCGAACGTGTAGCCTGAAATCGTGTAAGTAGGGTTCGCCTCCGGGTTCAGAGAGAAGTAGAGCCGGCTGTCCTCGGAAGAGGCGGTGTCCTTCACGCTCTCGTTCAAGACAGAAAGGGCGGAGTCGTTGGAGACCGTGCCGTTCAAGATGTTCTTCAAATCCGCGGCCGAAAGTCCGAGTCCCTTCTTCGCGCTCATGAGAGTGGTGTACACATCGTCGTACAAATAGACTTTCGATGTCGCGTTTCCGAGGGAGTCGGTCTTTACATCGGCCGCGCTTCTCTCGCTTCCCGTGGGGTTCTGGTAGATTTGGGCGGAATCGGTGAGCGTCACCGAGGCGTAGTAGTATTTCGTTCCGGCGGAAGAGTCGGTTCCATAAACGTCTGAATAGCGGGTGTTCACCGTTGTCGAGGGGCTGTCGGCATACTGGGCTATTGTGACGCTCGTTCCACCGGCAGTGGAAATCTCCTCCTCGCGGAAGAAGTCTATCTGCTCTGAATCGTATGTCTCGTGGGAGACGAGGGAGCCGCTCTGGTCGTAAATCGCCACGTCCATGAGGGAAATCGTGTGGTCGTCCGCGATTGTTCCGTCTATCGTGAAGACCGAGCCGTACGCCGAGGCTTCGAGATTGTCTGATTTCACCACGCCGGGGTTCGAGATGATGAAGACCGGAGCCGTGTTGTCGATGTCAAACGTGCGCGAACTTTCGCCGGACGAGTGTCCCGCGCCGTCGTAGGCCGTTATGCTCACCTGGTACGTTCCGTCCTTGTACTTGTAGTAGCCCGTGTCCGAGTCGTATTCGTTCAGCTCGGCCTGCCATGTCTTGTCGGAGTTCACGGTCGCCGAGAGCGAGTCCACAGTCTCCTTCGTCTCGGTGTTCACCACCTTAACAGAGACAGACGAAACGCCCTTGTCGTCGCTCCATGTCCCGTACAGGATGAAGCTGTCGCGGATTGTGGCGTTCAACGGAGGATACGAGATGGCCAATGCAGGAGCCTGGGTGTCAACGACCTCGCCAAGACCTACATCGCAACCGACCATCGCAAAGACAGAAGCCAACGCAGCGAAAAAGCCCAAAACTTGTCTCTTCATATCAGAACCCCTTGAAAAAACGACTTGCGCCAAAAAACAGACTATTTTAAAACATGTAAGACATACAGTCCCACACATTAGAGATTTTAGAGTTTTTAGAGTTTTTTTTCCACAATTTTACAAAACTCTAACAACTTTTTATTCGGCAGAAATCAAAAGATGGGACACAAAAAAAACGCCCGAGCCACCACGGAAATGCGGCGCGCAGGAGGGAAAAAGTCGCTAAGGAAAAGCAGGCAGATTACAGCAATTGATACATGAATATGCAGCCTTCATCGTATTTTGGCTTTACGTGCTGATGAACAAACTGTTCTTCATCAATTTCCAATCTTTCAAATCCAAGAGATTTATAATATTCAATCAAATGCTCTTCTGGCAAAGCATAGATATAAAGAGCCTGAATCCCGATTACCGTTCTGGCGGAATCTACAATCGGCAAAATGAAATCGGTAAAGACTGTTTTTCCGATTTTTTCCATATGCGGAAATTTCTTTCGGAATGCGGAGTTCACAGCAAAATTTGAAAGTTCAACGGCTGAAATCGTGTGAAAATAATCCTCCGTTGCGCTTACGGTGAACAATCCAGACTTCAGCGTGAAATACGCCGCGATTTCGTCGGTCATTTTCGATTTTACGATGTAAGTTCTTGCAGAACCGACCCCCTCCTCGCTTGAAGCAGAATTCTTCAAATACAACTCAAGACCTTTTCCAGTCGGCTGGCTCACGAAAAAGTCCTGAATCGCAGCGAGATTCGACTCGGAGTCAAAGAGATGCTGGCAATAAAAGTTCTCGTCAGTTATTACCGGTGTCATTTTTGCTTGCCGCCTCCTCAGCGTCTTCCTTCGCCCACAGCTCCTTCAATTCCAGTTGAATCTGAAGCGACTCCCGGCGGAGTTTCTCCCTGTCTGGCTTCGGAGAGTTCAATATTTTCAGCAAAACACGTTTTCCCGGACTATCCGGCCATTCCTGCCATGGTATTTCTCTTCTATATCCCATAGTGTTACCTCCGTTTATATAATATCATCAAATTCTTTTGCCGAGAAGATTCAACCGCGCAGACAACAAAACCGCCCGCGCCTCCACGGAATGCGGAGCGCGGGCGTATGCGGCGGCAAGCGATTTGGGAGTTTCCGATGTAGACTGCGTCACTTAGCCCCTTACAGCCTCTGATACATAAATTTCTGGTGGCAAACGGCTAAAGCCAAAAGTCTGATAATGCTCTAAAAGTTCATCTTCGGGGAGCGCATAGATATGAATCGCCTGAATTCCAAAAGTTCAGCACCATAATTTACCGCACCACAGGCATAGCCTGTGGATTTCTTTTCGTGACGAAAAATTCTTCTCCTTTTTTTTATGCGAAAAAGCAGTTATCCTTTCAAAACCATGTCAGAACAACAGAAAACAAAATCGAAACAGAAGTCACTTCTGGCGGCGGCGTTCTCGCTGTCGTTCTTCACGCTCCTCTCAAGGATTCTGGGACTTGTGAGGGAGATGACGAAGGCGAAATTCCTTGGAACTTCAATCTACGCGGACGCGTTCGTCATAGCGTTCATGATTCCGAACCTGTTCAGGAGGCTTTTCGCGGAGAATTCGATATCGGTCGCGTTCATCCCCACGTTCAAGGGCTACCTGGAAGACACGAGCGAATCCGGAGTAAAAAGCACGAAGGAATTCGTCTCGGCGACGCTCACGCTCGTCACTTTCCTCACGTCAATCGTGGTGGTGGTCGGCATAATCTGCACTCCCCTTCTCATCCCGCTCTTCTACGACGGAAACAATCCGGAGACGATAACGGAGACTACGATACTGACAAGAATCATGTTCCCCTATCTTTTCGTCATATCGATAGCGGCATTCTTCCAGGGAATCCTCAACGGAGTGAAGATTTTCTCGCCGTCGGGTTTCACGCCCGTTCTGTTCAACGCGATTGTCATAGCGGCGACATACATCCTCTCCCCATTCACGGAAAACCCGGCGCGCGCCATGTCCGTGGGAGTAATGGCGGGAGGATGCGCGCAGGCTCTCTTCCAGCTTCCGTTCGTCGTGAGGGCGAAGTGGTGGTGCGGATTCTCGTCGATAAAGAAGGCGTTCACGAATCCGGGGACGAGGAAGGTGCTCCGGCTCATCGCGCCGACAATCCTCGGAATGGCGTGCTACCAGTTGAACGATGTCGTGTCGACCGCGCTCGCGGGAAACGCGGGCGAGGGAATCGTCTCGTCACTCCAGTATTCGCTCCGCCTTCAGGAATTGATTCTGGGCATATTCGCGGTTTCGATAGGCTCCGTGATTCTCCCCGACTTGAGCGGACTGGCGAAAAGGGAGGAATGGGCAGAATTCAGCGCAATGCTTTCCCAGGCGGTGAAAATCATCGCGCTCATCTCGATTCCAACGACTTTCTTCTCCCTCATCACGGGAAAGGAAATCATCTCGCTCGTCTACAAATCCCAGAGTTTCGACGACAGCTCGGTCGTCCTGACGCTCACGGCGTTCCAGTTCCACATCGCTGGCCTCTTCTTCATCGCGCTCAACAGAATCGTAGCTCCGGCGTTCTACGCGCAGGGCGACACGAAATCGCCCACAATCGCGGGAATAATCGGCTTCGCGGTGAACATCGCGCTCGCGTTCGTCATGGTCAGCACGCTGTCGGGGAAGGAGGCTGGAGGCGGAATCGCGCTCGCCCTTTCCGCGGCGAGCTTCGTCAATTCCGTCGCGCTGTTCGCTTTCCTCAAGAAAAAGGGGAACCTCGACTTCAAGGCGATAGCGGCGGGGACAGTCGCATATTCGGCAAAGCTCGTCGTCCTGTCGCTGGCAGCTTCCGTCCCGACGTACTTCCTGCACGGCTTCGCCACGAAATTGTTCGACGGAAGCGCGGCGGGAAGCTCAAGGCTCGTCTCGTTCGGAATTCCCCTGGCGATGTCGGCGGTCTGCTACGGAGCGGTAGGAATCGCGCTGCTCTTCGTCACGAAGGACGAAATCTTGAAGGCGCTGTTGAAGAAAATCAGAAGACAATAAAAATGTTTTTAAGGAGAAAGATAATGAAAAAATATTCAAAGGAAGAGCTCGAAAACATCTATCTCGACAGGAAAATGAAGCTCGTCGACTACATGACGAACAACAAAATCGATGCGGCGGTCTTCGAGGACACGGAAGAGAGGCGGAATCCGGCCGTCAGGTACTTCACCGGGCATCCGAGCGACGCGCTCTACATCATCGCCGTAGTCGACGGAAAGGCCACGGATTTTCTGGTTCCGTGGGACGAGAATCTCGCGAATGAAAAATCAATTGGCGTCCAGATTCTCCCGTACAACAAATACGAGCGGAAGAACACCACGGCAGTGTCAAAAATCCTCAAGTCGCTCAAAATAAAGGGCAACAAGAAAGTGGAGATTCCGCCAGAGACCCCCTACCCTCTTTTCCTGAAATATGTGGACGCGCTTTCGGCAATCGGCTGGGACGTCCTCTGCCGCGACAAGTCGATCCACGATTTCGTCGTGGAGATGCGGGCGACAAAGGACGAATACGAAATCGAATGCACAAAGGAGGCTGCGAGGGTCGGAGACCACATAATAAGCGAAATCGAAAGGGGAATACGGGAGAACTGGCTCCACAAGGAGATGGACGTGGCGCTGCTCATCGAAAGCGAACTCAGGAAGTGCGGATGCGAGAGGACAGGCTTCGACACGCTCGCGGCGGGACCGGCGCGCTCGTGGGCGATACACGCGTTCCCAGGCTACACGGACGCTCCGTGGCCGGCCGACGGTCTTTCGATACTCGACTTCGGAGTGGTCTACGAGGGATACACGAGCGACACCACGCTGACGGTCGCGAAGAATCTGAACGAAAAACAAGCGGAGCTTGTCGAACTAGTTGAGCAGGCGGCGAAGGAGTCGCTTCCGCTCTACAAGCCGGGGTCGAAGATAAAACTGGCTGGAGAAAAAGCCGACGAGGTGTTCGCCAAAGCCAAGCGCGTCATGCCGCACACCCTCGGACACGGAATCGGGCTTGAAATCCACGAATTTCCGCGCGTCAGCTCGAAGCAGGACGAAAAAGCTGTCTTCAAGCCGGGCATGATTGTCACTCTGGAGCCGGGACTCTACGACCCCAAGCTCGGAGGCGTGAGACTTGAGAACGACGTCCTCATAACGAAGGACGGCAACGAAGTCATCACGCACTCCAAGATAATCAGGATTTGATTTTTTCGAGAAGGCCGAGTATCTCCGAGTCCAACGCGTCGCGGAGATAGTCGTCCTCAAGGTTCTCGCAGAGCTGCCTGAGGCTTTTCATCACAGAGCCGACAAGCGAGACGATGTTCTCGTCGTCCGCCATGTTGAGCGCGATATCCGATGTTATCTCGTCCGTAGGTGTCGAGTGGGGGACGACACCGGACGCGATGAGGGCGGAAATCGTCGCGAACAATCCCGGCTTTCCCGACAGCTTCGCTATGATGTAGTCGAGCATGAGCCTGTTTCGGCTCGTCATGAACTGCTTTTTCTTGGCCGGCGGCAGATATTCGAGCATCTCACGGAGTTTTTTGAACATGTTGAGCGAGGTGCTGAATTCCTCGGCGACGTCCTTGTTCGCGATAGCGGCGACGATTGAGGGAAGAGTCTCCACGGCTTTGCTGAGCATCAACTCCGCCTCCGAAGGCCCGCTCTCGGCAGGGGCGGCTTCTTCCATCTCCTCCTGCGGTTCATCGGCCTGGGCTTCCTCGTCTTGGCTCTTCTGCTCTTCCGCGTACAACTCAGGATCTGGCGCGACCACGAAATTGTCTATCGTCTCCGAAATCTTCGAGTTCAAGTCGTCTCCGATTTTCTCTTTTATCTTGTCCTCGATTCTCGAATCAAGTCTCTCGGCGAATTTCTTCTCAAGCAAATCTTCGATTTTGTCGTCGATTTTAGAGAGTTTGTCCTTGATTTTGCTGTCCACTCCATCGAGCTTGTCGTCGATTCTGTCGTCGATTTTGTCGTCGAGCTTCCTTTCCGCGTTCTTGATTTTGTACTCCGCGCTCTGGGCATAGTCGTTCGCGAACTGAGCGGCCTTCCATGCCTGGTTCGCAGTGAAAGCGGCGTTGTCGGCGGAATTGGCCACCCGCTGAATCTGGCGTTCAAGGGAAAGATAGTCGTCGTCGGAAATCGGCCTGGGCTGATGGCGCGAGTCGTACTGCCTCTGAGGTTCCTGCCTTTCAGGAGAACTTGACTCGCTCATGTAGACGGGCTTGTCGTCGAACGAGGAATTTCCAATCTCCTCGTCCTTGAACAGGTCTGGGCTTCTCGCTCCGTGGAATTCGTTGTGGTTGTTCCTTGGAGAAGAGACGTTCTCGGCCTCGAATCCGTAGTCGTCAGGCTCGCTCGACTCCTCTATCTCCGCGAGATTCATCTTGCGCTCGTCAGAACCGAAAGAGGCATCGTCGTCCTCGTCCACAGGAGCGTCTATGCTTATCAAATCGTCGTCAGGGTTCTTGGAGTCGATTTCGGGGTCGCCCGACATTATCTCGTCTATCGAAACGAGGTCGTCCGTGTCCCCGCTCAAATTCTCGGAACCGAACTGGTCGAAGTCGAAAGAGTCCGAATCAAAAGGAACGGACGACGCAGGACTCCTCCTAGGCTCTGCCTCGGCCGCGCCTGCAGTCCTTGGATTCGCGGCGGAAGCGGATGAAGGCTGAGGCTCGGCAGGGACTGCATCCGCTTCGTCGGACGGCTCCCTTGGAATCACCTGGTCCACGGAATCGTGCTCGGTGTCTATGAGGTTCTCCAAAGCCCTGTTCGGATCGTACTCGATTGAGTCGTCGTCCTCGGCTTCGGCATCGAAATCGATTGGGGCCTCCGCGTCCGCGTTCTCGTTGACGAGGGTCTTTCCGTCGCCCATCGCGGAATCGAAAGGAGACATCTCATCGCCGTCGTTCGCGAGCGATATCTCCGTGTCGAACCCGTTGTCGTCGTCGAATGTGGCGTTCATGTCCATGTCCGCATCGGCCATCTCCTCGTCGGAGCCGTGCCTGTTCTTCTCCTCGATTTTCTCCGCGGCCTTTTTTATCGCAGAGTTGAAGGTGTCGATTTTTCCGGCCTTTCCAAGCAGGTTCAACGCCTCCACGTTCTTTCCCTGGAACTCGTAGAGTTTCGCCAGTTGGAGAAGCGCGTCGCTGTCCTTCGAGTTCTCGTGGACGGCGACTTTCAAGTAGTCCTCCGCATTCTTCTGGTCGCCGACCTGGAAGTACCTGCGCCCCCAATCGCGGTAGACATCGGTGTATTCAGGCTTTATGCGCTCGATTTTGTCGAAGCACGCCTCGATTTTGTCGTCGTCGCCGTGCACGATATAGTATTGGCCGAGGAGGTTCACAGTCTCCACGTCGTTCTGGTCGAGCTTCCAAAGGTGGGAAATCTTCTCGTAAGCCGCGGGGAGGTAATTGGCGGAAAGGAGGATGTTCGCGGACTGCTTGAGTATGGAAATGTCGTCCGGGCTGAGCTTGTTCGCCTTCTGGATTGTCTCGGCCGCCTCCGAATGTTTTCCCTGCTTGTCCTGCGAATAGGCGAGTCCGGTGAGTGCAGGAGAATATTTGTCGTCGCGAGAGAGAGCCTTCTTGAATTCCTGCTCCGCGGTCTCGTAAACGCTCTTTCTGTTGAAGACTTTTCCCATGGCGGTGTGCATCTTCACGTCGTCCGGGTTTATCTTGAGCGCGCGGGAAACAACATCGTCCGCCTCCTGCACCTGGTCGTCCTTCAAGAGCAAATCGGCGTAAGCGTCTATGGCCTCCGTCCAGCCCGGTTTTGAGCGGAGCGCGCCCTCGTAATACGCAAGGGCCTTCTTCCTCTCGCCCACGGCCTCCATGCTCTTGGCGATGTTGAGCTGCAGGACAGGATGGTTCGGATCGAGTTTGAGCCCGTGGAGGTAGGTCGCAATCGCCTTCTCGTGGTCGTTCTGCAAAGCGTATATCGCTCCGAGATGGTTGAACGCCAGAACGTCCCTGGGGTTCTGGTCTACGACGCTCTGGAAGCACTCGATTGCGGAAGAGTATTTTCCCATCTGGCGGTATGTGAAGCCGAGGCTGTACGAGATTTGTATTCCCTTCTCGCCAGTGTCTATCGCCCGCTCCAATGCGAAAATGGAATCATCGTAGTTCTCAAGCCTTCTGTAGATGCCGCCAAGCGCGAGGAGGACATCCACGTTTCCCGGCTGCTCCTTGTCTATCTCCTCGAAACAGGAAAGAGCAAGCTCGTCCTCTCCGCTTTTCACATAAAGGTTTCCGAGCTGAATTTTCAAGTCGACATTTTTCGGGTCGTCGCGAATCAAATTCTTGTAGATTCGTGTCGCAGTCTCGTAATCATGCGCGATGAGGGCTGTCTTTGCCCGCTTTAGTTGCATTTCATTGTCTGACATAGCTTGCTTCCTGATTATAAATTCTTAGTTCGTTGATAGTCTGGCCGAAGGACGCGCGTACACTTCTTTAGAAAGCTCCCCGCAAATCCTCTCGTCCACTTTTGAATAGGCCGAAACGGCGAAGTAGTATATCGTTCCGTTCCTCAACCCGTTGAGCGTGACGGAAGTCTTGTTCCCCACCTTTACCGGGGAAGGACCTTCCACAGCGACCATGCCGAGGTACTCGCCCGGCCTGTTTCCGTAGTAGACGTAGTAGCCGCCCGCCGAATCGTCCACGGAATTGCTCCACGTCACCGTGACGCTTCCGTTTCCCGGCTCCGCGTAAACCATGAACGGAGGAAGAGGGTCGTCCTGCTCCGTGTAGCTTAAGACAAGCTCGGAAAGCCGCGGGGAATTCGCTCCGCCTCCGTCCGGGAGAAGCTGCCCCATTATCTGGAAGTAAAGCCCCTGCACGCCCTCGATTTTCTCACCTGGAACGACCTCCTTCCATTCGGGAAAGTTGTCGTCCCACGCATAGCAGTCGTCGCCGGCGCGCACATAGAATTTCACGTCGGTCTGCGACGGCACCTTCATCTCCGCCTTTATGCTGTCCAAGACGGCGGAATGGGAGACCGGTATGAACTTGGAGACGAAATAGCCGCCGTCAACCTTGAAACGCTCGTTGCCGGTCTGTCCGGGAACGCAGGCGTAGCAATCGGAAGACTTGGCCGACACTCCCCTGTCTATTCTGAAATTGTCGATTTTCCCCGAATACTGCGAGCAAATCTCTATCTTGGCGGCGACTCCGAGCGACGGCTCGCAGACAGTGCCGTTCTCGTGTCCGGTCTCGGTCATGAACTTTATGCACTCTGTCCTTCCATCGACTGAATATTCAAGCGCGCCCGTGTCCTGGTCGAACGAGACCGTGTGGCGGCTCCACTTTTTCGGGACGGTCGTGGAAGTTCCGCCCAGAACGACCTCGTCCTTCTCGTATCCCGTGAATATGTTGTTGAATTTCCACTCCAAATGGTTCGAGGAGAACGAAGCCGTTATCATCTGGTATTTAGAATAGACCGAGGAATTGAGGGAAGAACGCCATGAAAAGACGGTCTCTCCGTTCTCGGCAAGAGAAGGACACAGCCAGAACTCAATCTTGAACGAACCGACAAGGCCCGTCGAGCCGAAAATAGAATTCTTGTCGCCCTTGAGCGTTATGCCCTTCTCCACGCCGCGGCTCAAGGCCGCTCCACGACCGCGGACAGCATCGCTCGACCGCGAAAGATTGCACGAGATGACCTCGTAATGCCCGATGGAGTCGCGCACGGACGCGTCGTCGAACGTCAGGAGCAAATCGGTGTCGTCGTTTATCTCCTGCGTGGAAGTGACGAGCTGCAGCGACTCGTAGCCGAAGCGTCCGACACCCTTCACGCGCGCAAGCCCCTCCATCGACTTCACGTCGCCCCAGCCTTTTTCGCCGCCGAGGACGAGTTTCTTCGGAACAGCGTTGACAATCGACGAGACCGAAGCGCAAACGAACATCACAGAAAAAATTCTTTTCGCAATTTTTGTTGAAAGAATTTTATGAATAGGTAGAATCTTTTTTAACATTATGAACCAAACAGACAACCCATTTTATGAATCTCTTCACGAAACAGCGTTGAAAGCTCCTTGCTCAAGCGGCGTTTATTTGTGGCGGAATAATCAAAAAACCGTCATATATGTGGGGAAAGCCAAAAATCTGAAAAACAGACTCAGCTCCTATTTTTCCGGAGAAAAGGCGTTGAAAACCCAGCTACTGATTTCAAACGCAGTCTCCATCGAATATATCACAACGACGAACGAATACGAAGCGTTCATTCTGGAGAACAACCTCATAAAAAAGCATTCGCCGAAATACAACATCCAGCTCAAGGACGGAAAATCCTACCCTGTGCTGAAGATTACGAACGAGGAATTCCCCCGCGTGCTGAAAATCCGCCAAGTGAAAAAAGACGGCTCCCAGTTTTTCGGTCCATACCCCGACGCGACGGCTCTCGAATCGTTCATCGAAGCCATCTACAAGATTTATCCGCTAAGGCACTGCAGGACATTCAAGAAGAAGAATTCGCCGTGCATGTACTACCACATCGGCCGCTGCAAAGCCCCCTGCTGCGGAAAAATCGACAAGCGGACCTATAGTGAATTTATCGAAGAAATCAAAAGTCTTCTTGAGGGAAAAGGCGACGAATCAATTTCAAAATTGACACAGATGATGAAGGCCGCCGCTTCCGAGCTGAACTTCGAGAAGGCCGCCAGAATCCGCGACGGAATCAAGGCCCTCACCGTCATGCAGAACCAGAACATCGTGGAGGACTTCAACTCTGGAGACGACAGCGACTACATCGGATTCTACAGGGAAGGAGAGCTTGTGAGCTTCACCGTGCTCAAAATCCGCGGCGGAAAGCTTTTGGGGCGCGACAACTTCCAGCCGATTTCCCTCAGCGAGGACTGGGAACTTTTTGAAGAATTCGCCGTGAATTTCTACACGGAAAAAAGTCAGATTCCGAACAAAATTTTCGTGCTGCAGAACGACATCGAACAAACAGGGCAGGATGCAGAATCGAGCGGAAATTTCCTATCGAAGTTCCTGAACGAAAAATTCTCAATGAACATCGAAGTGCTTTCGGTCGCGAATGAAAATTCAGCAATCGAAAAAAAGCACAAGGCCCTTTTGGGAATGGCGAAGCACAACGCCCACGAGGACATCATCAGGCGCATGAGGGAGCGCGGCGACTTCCCGGCGATGGAGGAACTGAAAAAAATGCTCGGTCTCCCCCGACTCCCCCAGAGAATCGAAGGCTTCGACATCGCGCACATCGGGGGGAAATTCCCTGTCGCGTCCCTCATCTCCTTCTGGAACGGCAACCCCGACAAAAAGAACTACCGAGAATACAGGCTCAAGACGACAGACGGCATAATCGACGACTTCGCCTCGATGAAGGAAGCCACCGCCAGAAGGTACTCAAGGCTTTTGAACGACAAGAAGGAGCTTCCAGACCTGATTCTGATAGACGGAGGAATCGGACAGGTGAACGCCGTTGACGACATCATAAAGTCGCTCGACCTTGACATCCCGATTGCGGGACTCGCCAAGCGCGACGAGGAAATCTGGAGACCGCACGCGTCAAAGCCGATTTGCCTGCCGAAAAGGAGCGACGCCCTCAGGCTTCTGCAGCGGGTGCGCGATGAGACGCACAGGTTCGCGACAAGCCGCAACCAGGAACTCCGCACGAAGGAGAACACGGAAAGCGTCTTCAAGGAACTTCCGTACGTCGGGGAAAAGCGCGAGAAAATCCTCCTTCAGACCTTCACCACGCTTGAGAACCTCGCGAACGCGGAGGAGTCGCAGATAGCCCAGGCAATCCACGTCCGCGCGGGAGAGGCGAGCGAAATCCTCTACGCCGCGAAAACCATGTGGCAGAAGCAGAAGGATTCGATAGAGCGGAAAAAGGAGCAGATAGACGCGGAACTCGGAACGGGCGAAAAAGCGGCGGACTACGGCTCGGTTCTCGCGGATTTCGAGGAAGAAAATTCCATGCATGTCGCGGACGGGGGAGCGGAAGCAAGCGGACACGGAACGAACGGAAGCTAGGTTCGGCAATTACGGTATGCATGAACTCGGCATTTGCCATTTTATCGAACAACTTTGCCGAATATTTTTTCCGCAACGGGCTGCGCTTCCGAGAATCCGCTTTGCGTTAATTCTTCTGCTGAATCAAAAATGGCTTTTTTTATGCCGCTTTGCACTTCATCGAAGAGCTTCATCGCAATTTTAGAACCGAGTCCGCAATTCTTCGCTTCTTTTTCAAAATCATCTCTCGTAATTTGATTTATGTTCCGCTTTCCGTTTATGCCCACAGACATTTCATCGGTGCTGCCTTCGTAAAGCCTTGTGCAGACAACATCGTAAAATGGAGCAAGCCGAATTGAAGACAAATCTTTGCCGTAGACAAGCGAACTGTTTTTGATGTGGTTGTCAGTATTTCCAATTATGAAGTTGAATACAGCGCGTTTCCAAAGTTTTATCGAGTCTTCAATCGGATTTGACGAATGCTTTTGAAGCAGTCCGAACATTTTTTTCAGATAGCATTCGCCTGATTTTTCATATTTATCAGCTGATTTGATTCCCAACGCTTGCGCAAAATCTTCTTGGTGCAAGCGATACGGAGTTTTCAGACCGTCAATCATTTTAGAATCGTTGTCAAAAATACGGTCAAAACGTCTTGTGGCAAAAAGAACATCTTCGTCACTAAATTTTCCGTTTTGTGCTTGAAGAATAAAGCTTTCTGGAATCTCCATTCCCAATTTTCGGGCTGCAAGAAGGCAAATCTGCTCGTTCAATACGATGCTTTTGTATCGGACGTGGCTTTGCTTTACGATATGCGTGCTCGGAGCAAGTCCTTGCGGCTTGTACCATGTTCTGGAAGGCTCGTCATAGTACAATCCGACTTTTCCAGATGCTCCTGTCAGAGAAAGATGGCTTTTTACGACAATTTCAGCGGATTTGCTCGCGCCTTCTTTTGCAAGCTCCTTGATTTCTTCAACAGCCAAATGCGAGTAGCCTGTTTTTGCGGAAGTTTTGCCTTCGTCGATAATCTGAATCGCCCCCAAGCATTCGCTTCCGAGTTCCCGGAGAATAGAAATATAGTCATCTGAAGAAGCATGAATGCTGTTTGCAACACACTGCCGTGTAAAACCTTCCGGCAAAAGTCCGTCAAAAAACGATTTGGTTGTGGCTGAGTCAAAGTTTTTTCTTGAAAGCGGAAGACTCAATGAAATGGATTTTGCTGATGGCGATGAAATGTAGGATTCATCATAAGAAAAAACAGCATCCGTAAAACCACTCCCCGCAATGCGCCCAGCCTGAACAAACTGCCCGCTGATTTCTATCTGCACCCTAAGATTCACGCCGCCCATCTAACTTCTCGCCTCCACACTCAGATTAAGCCCAAGCATGTTCATGATGTGCAGCGTTTTCCCGATTTCGCAGGTCGTTTTTCCATTCTCAAGGTCAGAGAGAAAACTCATGCTGAAACCTGTTATTTCTGAAATGAATTTTTGGGTGTATGACAATTCCTTTCTGCGGTTTCGGATTGCCTGACCTAACGAAATTGAATCGTTTACCTGCATCATGTTCTCCTAAAAATATAGTCGTTCGGCTTTATTTTTTGAATTTCAACATAATATAGCCGAACGGCGTTGTCAATCTTTTTTTTATTTAACAAATCTTCAACTAGAACTGCAGGGGCTTTTCTTTTACTCTCTCAATCCGCAAAAGAGTGTGCAATTTACCAAGTCATTGCGCAATGGATGCAAGCATAGACGGAACGAGCAATTGAGAGCGTTTTTGTGCTATCATATCTGAAATGGGTGAAAAAGATATAACGGAAAAGAACCTGGAGGCGTTGGACGATGTGTTTGCGGATATCGTGAACGTGCTTCTGTTCAAAGGCGAGCGTGTCATTCATGAGGACGAACTTGAGTCCGACACGACGAAGACGATGTTCAAGGCTGACGGAAAAATCCACGAGCAGGAGCGGGATGTCTCAAAATTCTGGAAGAGCGGGAAGATACGAATCTCGATTTTGGGAATTGAGAACCAGACAGTGCAGGACGCCGACATGCCGATGCGAGTAATCAGCTACGACGGCGCCTCGTACAAGCAGCAGCTTTTGGACAAAAGTCTGCGGAAGCATTATCCGGTCGCCACGCTTGTCCTCTACTTCGGAACGGACGAGAAATGGTCGGTCGCAAAAAAACTGTACGAATGTTTCGAAATTCCTGAAAAACTGAAGCCGTTCGTCAACAACTACAAGATAAACGTGTTCGACATCGCATGGCTAAGCGAAAAGACAATCGGAATGTTCAAAAGCGATTTCAAGCTTATTGCAGAGTATTTCAGGACAAAGCGGCTTCACAAGAAGTACAAAGGTTCAAAAGAGAAACTGCAACATGCGAACGAGACGTTGAAGATGTTCTCCGCGCTGACCGGAGACGATTCGTTTGAAAAGGCATACAATAAAAGCAACTTTGCGGCAGGAGGTGTAACCATGTGTGATGTCGTCGAGCAGATTCGAGCAGAAGGAAAAGCGGAAGGAAAAGCAGAGGGAAAAGCGGAGGGAAAAGCGGAAGGAAAAAACGAACTGATAATGAATCTCATCAAGGCGAAGGCTGGAACGCTTGAGCAGATTGCATCATGGCTGAAACTTTCTGTAAGCGAGATTAAGAAAATCGCGGAAAAAATCCCCGAACCAGTTCAACTTTGAACAGAGATTTTTTCCATTTTGTCTCCCGTTTGTGCGAAGCACTTTGCCGCACCGCAGGCAGTCAAAAAAAAGACAAGCCCGCCCAAGAACGCCGTCTTGGGCGGGCTATGGTGCGGTTTTACAAGTGAAAAAAACTACTAGGGCGAAAGTCGAGTTTTCACAGTGGAATGGCCGAAACGAGCGGAAGCGGGGTTCCACAGCCGAATGCACTCAGCCACCGCGAAGCGGTACTGCCGCATTCGGCTGTGGGTTCCCGCTGGGAGCGCATTTCGGCAACTACGGTACGCATAAACTCGACATTCGACCTGCTAAAAGGTCAATGTGTACTCTGTTCCCTTTGCGACACCCGATGCGGATGCGACTTCATCGGGAATAGCCGTGAACGTCAACTTCACAGTGCAGCCGGAACCTTCCGTGCCGGTGCCGCTCGTGGAGTATGTGCCTTCGACTTTTCCGAACAGCTTGTAACCGTCATCATGATCAAATTTACCGTATATGTTGCCGGAAAATTTTCCGTCAGAGTATGAGCAGTTTACTGTCCTGAAACACTCATACACAGAAGAGTCGTCATACTCCAGCACGATTTTATTGCTTACTCTGACAGAACCGTCAGCACTGTAAAACTTGCACTCTGTCGGCAGATTGCCGTCGAAATAGTCTTCCAAGGAAATCACGTCGCCTGTTATCTCATACTTGTACTCGTCAACGTTGCCAGAAAACCAATCTTTTCCATCTTCGGCCAAGTACAGGAGATAGTCATCGGTGAGTTCCACACCTTCGCTCTCCAGTTCTTTCTTTCGATAGGCGACGTATTCATCAGCGTTCGAAAGCGAGAACGCCTCACCATCTTCGGTTCCAGAAATCGACTGAAAGGCGAGATAGAGAATCGACTTCTCGGTGTCGTATGAATACTGGTAAGTCTTCTCGTAGGTACCGTCATCGTCTTCCTCCGTAAAGACAACGGTGCTTTCTTTGAATTTCAAAGTGGAAACATTTTCATGCTCATCTTCATAGGTGAACGTCTTGCCCGAAAAGATGTTTTCGCCCACGGAAGTCGGAAGCGAAGCCTTAGGTGTGTCGTCCTCATCCTCGTCGTCGCCGCAGGAAGCGAACGGAATGGCGAGAGAGGCGAACAAAATGGAAAAAAGAATCCTGTTGAGTTTTTTCATGTCTGTCTCCTTAAAATTAAGTTGATTAAGGAGTACTATACATTCTACTAAAAAAAAACTAGTGCTTTTAAATTTTCTGAAAGCACTAGTCAAAAAAATTTCTCCGAGTTTTATGTGAATTCTGCTCCCCTAGAACCTGAAACAGAACTATTGCTGCAAAAGCGTGATAGTAACCAGAAGTTTTCCTTCATCATCCTCTTCTTCCACAACCGTGAGGTACAGGACTTTTCCGCCGTTCTCGTAGGACAACTCAACACCGCCATCTTCAAGAGTGAAAGTTTTCTCGTCCGTGTTGATTATGGCGGGAATGTCGGAAATAGTTTCCGTAGTGTACTCCGTCGCCTTGCCGTGCACTTCATTATCATCAACGGTATAGATCGTTATACTCCCGCCGTCGCTTCCGAATGTGAGTTTTGTCGAAAGTCCACCTCCATCACTCTCATTTCCATCCCCTTCCTCAAAAAAATCCGTGACAGCTTCCCCGTTTCGAGTCACTTGTGGATTTGAATAATTTATGACCTTTACTTTCGTGCTGTTGCCGCTTTCATCGGTCGCATCGACTTCATCTTCCGACGCTACGCTATAGTACGCTGATATTGTGTCACCACCGTCGGTATAAGAAAGATTCGCCGAATTTCTCGTCATCCATCCCACGTAGATTTTTTCGCCAGTCGTTCGCTCTATCGTCAAGTCGAGTCTGCTTGCGATGTACGTCTTACCAGCAAACGTCGAGGCGGTTACGGTCGTCGGCTCAGAATACATCCCTTCCAAGCGGATTGTTCCATCGTTTTCATTATTTGAAGCGACAAAAAGCACGACGTCGCCAGAGGAGACATTTGCGCTCAGTTCCTTTTGTTCATTCGATGTCGATTCCGATTCAAATTTCACCGCATCCAAGATTTTCCCTGCCGAATCAACCAATGCCGCAACACCGTCATCGGTTTTCACGCTGTGGTTTTTCGCATACGCAGTCACCTTGCCGTCTTCGCCTGCCTTGACAGCGACAAACGCCTTGACGTTTTTCAAGTCAATCGTTCCCGATGTCGGCAACTCCATAATCATTGTGCCTGAGATTCTTTGGATGGCACCGCTACCATCGAATCCCGTCCAAATACTCCCCCTCGGAGTTCCCTCATGATTTTTTTCAGACGACCACAAAACCATGTTCCCTGCATACACGAATCCTTTCTTTGCAATGCAGTTCGCATTGACAGTCTCTTTGGTAGCCACCGTATAAGTGTAGTCGGGGTCAGTTCCTCCCCTGACATAAATCGGGTCATCCGTTGAATTTGAAAAATCCTCGAATGCAAGCGAGTAAACATCCACCACACCCTCAAGAGACTTGCTTGATGATTTTATATCCGCAATAGCCTGAGCCGCACCATAGTCTTTCGTGTCATTTGAGTCCTCCTCCTCGTCGCCGCAGGAAGCGAACGGAAGGACGAGAGAGGCGAACAAAATGGAAAAAAGAATCCTGTTGAGTTTTTTCATGTCTGTCTCCTTAAAATTAAGTTGATTAAGGAGTACTATACATTCTACTAAAAAAAAACTAGTGCTTTTAAATTTTCTGAAAGCACTAGTCAAAAACAAGGCAGAAATGATACATGGTCAAAAGTCGAGTTTTTACAGTGGAATGGCCGAAACGAGCGGAAGCGGGGTTCCATAGCCGAATGCACTCAGCCACCGCGAAGCGGTACTGCCGCATTCGGCTGTGGGTTCCCGCTGGGAGCGCGTTTCGGCAACTACGGTATGCATAAACTCGACATTCGATCTACATGAAAATTCGATGCATGGGATTGCGGAGGCGTAGACATGCACAAAGGCGCGTACCTTCATTGTGGCTATATAAAAAGTGAATCGCGTCACCGATGAACAAATCCGTTTGTTTTTATGCCCCAAGCATGTTGATTTCTTGAAAAATGCATTTACAATCTTAATCAGCTCAAACACATTTTACCGAAATTGATTTGGGCGAAATGCATTTCGGTTAATCAAAAACAATCATACAGGTCATTTTCAAACTATGGAAAACAAAAAAACTGAATGGTTCGAGTCCGAGGAATTCTGGAAGAACTACGGGCCAATCATGTTCGACGAGCAGAAGTGGGCGGAGGCGCCCGCAGTCGCCGAGAAAGTCATGGAGATTGCGGATTTGAAAGAGGGCTGCACGGTCCTCGACGCGGGCTGCGGAGTCGGGCGCATTTCGGTGGAGCTTGCGCTTCTGGGGCTGAGGGTCACGGGCGTGGACATAATCCAGGCTGAGCTGGACACGGCGAAGGAGGACGCGGAGGGGGAAGGCGTGAAAATCGACTTCATAAATGCCGACCTCCGCTCGTTCAAGACCGAGGAGCACGGAATCAAGGAGAAATTCGACTGCGCGGTGGACTTGTACACCTCGTTCGGCTACTGCGACACGGAAGAGGAAGACACGCAGATTCTGAAATCGATTTTTGATTCGCTGAAAGACGGCGGCACGTTCATTCTTGAGAATCTGAGCCGGGAAGTCGAAATCCGCTACTTCACCAAGGGCGAGGAATTCGAGCGGGCGGGAAAGCTCGTGAAGACGGAGTTCAGCGTCGTGGGCGCGTGGGAAGGGCTTCGCTCGCACTGGACGCTCACCGACAAGCAGACCGGCGAAGTCGTCGACCACGAATTCATCCAGCGGCTCTACTCGGCTGCGGAACTCAAGAAGACGCTGCTCAAAATCGGCTTCAAATCAGTTGAAATCTACGGCGACTTCATGAAGAACCCGTACGACGAGAACATGGCCACGATGGTTTTGGTCTGCAAGAAATAAGACAAATTGAGAGAATCTTCCAATAGTGATATTCTAAAAGCTAAATTTTATTTTTAGGAGATACAAATGGATTTCGTAAAAGACCTCAGGGCAAAGGCAAAGGCCGCGAACAAGACAATCGTCCTCTGCGAGGGCGAGGACAAGCGCGTTGTGGAGGCGGCTTCGGTTGTCGTCAAAGAGGGAATCGCAAAAATCATTCTTCTCGGCAACGAAGAGAAAATCAAGTCGTTCGGCTTCGACATGACTGGAGTTCAGATTGTCGACCCAACAAACGATCCAAACGTCGATAAATACGCAGAGCTTCTTTTCAAGGCCCGCGAGGGAAAAGTGAACAAGAAGACTGGCGCACCAGAGTACGCTGATGCGACCGCCGCAAAGGAATTCCTTTTGAAATTCGCAAGCAACACTGGAAAAATCGAAGGCAAGGACAAGCTCGACAACACAATGTACGGAGCGTTGATGCTCAAGGCCGGCGTGGCCGACGGATTCGTCTCAGGCGCCTGCCACTCGACAGCGAACACGCTCCGCCCGGGATTGCAGGTCATCAAGACGGCTCCTGGAGTCAGCACAGTCTCATCTTGCTTCATCATGGTCGCTCCTGAGGGCGGAAACAAGTACCTCTCACAGGGCGTTTCTGTGTTCGGCGACTGCGCAATCAACATCGACCCGGACGAGAACCAGTTGGCGGACATCGCTCTCGCGTCAGCCGAGACAGCGAAGAAAATCGCGGGACTCGAACCGAAAGTCGCAATGCTCTCGTTCTCGACAAAAGGCTCAGGCGCCGACCCGAAGAACGGAGACACAGTCGGAAAAGTCCAGCGCGCTACAAAAATCGCCCAGGAGAAGAACCCATCTCTCGCATTGGACGGAGAATTCCAGTTCGACGCGGCAATCGCTCCTGAAGTCGGAGAGCTCAAAGCTCCAGGCTCTGCGGTCGCTGGCCACGCCAACACATTCATCTTCCCGAACATCAACGCTGGAAACATCGGCTACAAAATCGCGGCGCGCATGGGCGGCTGGAAAGCCATCGGTCCTGTCTGCCAGGGCTTCGCGAAACCGTTGAACGACCTCTCACGCGGCTGCAACGTCGAGGAAATCGTCGACACAGTGGCGGTGACGGCTCTTCAAGCGTAGGTAGTTTCGCGACACTTGTTGTAAAGGCATTGCAAATGTGGCGAAACTACCCAGAATGCTTCGAATTCTGGACATGGGTGAGTGGGTAAGCGACACGAGTCTAAAAGCATTGTCTGAACAAAAAGACCCGCCAGGGATTTGTTTCAGGCGGGTCTTCGCTTTTTATGGCGAAAAAGCTACAGCGTTTTTGGGTAGCGTTTGAGCAGGTTTTGGTCGAGTTTGTCGCGGAGGTTGAAGCGGTCGATGGCCCATGTGACGCACCGTCTGGAAATGGCGACGCAGGCGAAGAAGCCCACGAGCAGGATGAAAGGAAGGACGACCGTCACAGGAATGCTCTGCTGCACTTCCTTGGAGAACCCCTGCATGAAGAAGAAGCAGCTGAAGACGAGGAAGCCCTCGATGCAAAGACCGAGGACAATGTTGAAAATTATCACGCAAATGTTGAAGAGAAGCGTCCTCTCACCTATCGTCATCGTCGCCTCCCTTTTTCTTCGAGAAAAAAACGAAAGAAACCACAAGAATCACTCCGCACACGACGACGGCGGCGTCCGCCACGTTGAAAGTCGGCCAGCGGTCGTACCCGAATATTCCGTAGAATTTCACATCGATGAAGTCGACTACACCCTCCGGGCGGAAAAACCTGTCTATGAGGTTTCCGAATCCGCCTCCGACAATTCCGCACACGGCCCACCTCTGCACGGCTGTTATCTCGTTCGTCTTGAAATAGAAGACCAGCACGGCCACAAGAACGACAAGCGGAAGGATTCTGAAAAGCAGGACGCGGAACAAATCTCCCCACCCCGCGCCTATCGAGAATGCCACGCCCGTGTTCGCGACATAGATTATCCTGAGGAAATCACCGAAAAACGAAGCCGCGATGGAATGGAACGGCACATATTTCACGACAAGAACCTTGGTAACTTGATCGAGAAGAACCACAGCGAAAAGGAGAACAAGCGGCAGGAGCTTCTCCTTGTTGAAAATATTTTTGTTCATACTAAACCTTACAACACAAACGACAAAATCACAAACCGGTAGGCACGTCGATGAAGACGGTCTCAAGCCCAAGCTCTTTTTCCACCCGCTCTTTCATCAAGGACACGCCCACGGTCTCGGTCTGGTAGTGCCCGCCAGCGATGACGTTGAGACCGGACTCCTCAATCGGATGGTATTCCTCGTGCCCAACCTCGCCAGTAATGAAGGCATCGGCGCGGGCGCGGACGGCCTGGTCGAAGTCGTCTCCAGCCCCTCCCGATATTATCGCGACCCTCTTGATTTCCGGCTTTCCGAAAGGAAGGACACGGAGAGGCTTCTCACCGTTCGGAAAAAGCCTCCTCGAAAGCTCGTCCAAAGAAACCCCGCTCTCAAGCTCCCCCATCGCTCCGAGCGTCATTCCCCTCCACTTTCCGAAGGGGCGCGGCTCCGCGATTCCGATTCTGCGCGCCAAGCCGAAATTGTTTCCGACTTCCTCGTTCGCGTCGAGTGGAATATGGTACGCAATCAACGCCAAATCCCTCTCCATGAAAGCCTTGATTCTCTTGTAGTGCGTCCCAGTGACAGTCTGGCAGTGTCCCCAGAACAGCCCGTGGTGGACGAAGAGAGCGTCCGCTCCGGCTTCGCCCGCAAGGCGCGCGGTTGCCTCGCAGGCGTCGACCGCGAACGCTACCTTCCGTATCTCCTTCTTTCTCGGCTCGGAATTCTCTATCTGTATTCCGTTGAGCGATATGTCGGAGGAAAAATTCTCCTTGTGAAGTATCGAATTGAAAAATTTGTCCAACTCATGCAGATTCATATTTGTTCTCCATTATGTTCTTCATTGTTCTCGGATTCCGCTTCCTGTGCGGCTCCGTTTTCTTCTTCAACCTTTCTCTCCGACTTCAGGACGTTTCCGATTCTCTGCACGGTCTTGAACGCCATGTACCTCGGAATGAAAAATTCCCCGTCCCTCTTGAGTCCCAGTTTCGACGCGAGGAAGACGTCAGTCTGTTCGACGAAGCCGAACCGGGAGGTCTTGTACTCCTCAACGCTTTCCATCTGCATTGTTCCGACCACGTTGCTCTTGAATTTGTCGGAGAACGAAAAGACGCTCTCCGTGTCCAATCCGTCGGTCAAATAGTAGATTTTCCTCTGGGAGCCGTCCTCCTTCCTGAAATTGACAATCGCGATTCTCGAAAGAGCCTCGTATCCCTTGATTGAAAAACCGACGATTTCCTTGCGCAGCTTCTCGAAATTCTCCTCCTCCTCGAATCGCATCCAGAGAAGCTCGGAACGCCTGAAAAGCCTTGAATTTCGCCTGTCAGGAAAGAGAGTCATGTCGGAGGGGAAGAAATCGGCGGCGAGGACGGTCAGCCCCTTTTGGGCGAGCATGACGAGATACGGCTCGTACTGCGCGACAGGCGCGAACGGAGTGCCCACGAAAAGCGCGACGGGGGCCTTGTCGGAGGAGAAATCCTCTGTCTTGACACTATTCTCGACCGCGGCGGCTCCATCCGCAGGCTTGTTGAGGATTGAATCGTCCGAAGAAATCCACTCTATCCTCTCGGTCGGTCTGTAGACTGTGACATATCCTGAAATCTTTCCCCTCACCTTCTCGGAGACCTCGTCGTCGAACACGAATCCGTTTGCGAAATTCCCGGACACGGCGCGAACTTCCTTTTCGACCGAAAAATCTGACGGAACGCAGCGGACGGGCCTGTACCGCACGATGAAGAGCGTGACGGCGACAAGAGCGGCAAGCTCCACGAGAGTCGCTATGATGAACGGAATAGAATAATGGTCAACATACAGTTGCGCGGAGAGGCGCATGATGGCGCGCGCGTTCGTCAAAAAGAACAGAAGGGAAAGAACCAACAGCGCAAGGTTCGGAATCGAAAAACCCCATATGAAGAAGGAAATGACCGAGACCATGAACGCGAGCGGAGAGACTACCGCGGCGGCATCGATGCGGGGAGCCCTTAAAAAAAAGATTCTCAAAGCCGAAATATAAAGAAGGAATAGCACAAGGATTTGCGCAAGAAACGAATCGAACATGACAAAATCATAAACGAAAACGCGTGTCAATTCCATTGCATTTTTCAAATGTAAAAATTTGTGCTATAATTTTAATGATTTTATTACAAAAGAGATACGTATGCCGAATTCAAAAACAACACTCGATATTTCAAAAATCAAGATGGCAATCAGGGCGGGCATTCCACTTTCAATAGTCTCGTACACGCTCCCGCATGAAATGTCGGAGTACATGGAAGATGTCCTCGCGGCATTTCTCAAGGAGCTGAACCAAGGCACCATGAACGAGTATCTCAAGTATTGCCTGAACGAGCTTACGACGAATTCGAAGAAAGCGAACACCAAGAGAATCTACTTCAAGGAAAAGGGGCTCGACATAACCGACTCCAAGCAGTACGAAGAGGGGATGAAGAACTTCAAGGAAGACACCCTCAACAACATAGAGCACTACATGAGGAAGCAGAAGGACGCGGGGCTGTACATAAAGCTCATCCTCCAGGCGAAGAACGACAAGATAAAGCTTGAGGTCAGGAACAACTGCGAGATGACGTTCTACGAGTACAAGAGAATCCACGACAAGCTTTCGAGGGCGCAGCAGTACACGTCGGTGGACCAGGCGATGAACCAAGTCCTGGACGCGTCCGAGGGAGCCGGACTCGGAATCATCATCATGATTCTCATGCTCGAAAAAATCGGACTTACGGAAGAGAACTACCAGGTCGTCAGCGAGAACGGAGAGACGATAACCAGAATCATCCTTCCGATAAACGAAAAGACGAGGAAGGACATCTCTGTCGTCTCGCACGAATTCGTGAAGATAATAGACGACCTTCCGCAGTTTCCCGACAACATCGTGAAAATCCAGAGGCTTCTGGACGACCCGAATTCTAAGATGCTTGAGATAGCCTCGCTCATATCAAGCGATGTGTCGCTGGCGACAGACCTCCTCAAACTCGTGAATTCAGCGGCATACGCGCTCGCGTCCCCCTGCAGGAGCATAAACGAAGCGGTCAAGCTCGTGGGAATCAGGGGCATAAAGAACATGCTCATATCCGTCGCGACAATCGAGAACCTCGACAACGCCGACAAGGAACAGCACAGAGCGCTTTGGGAGCACTCGTACAAAGTGGCTTTCTACGCCTACGAACTCGCCCGCAACTTCTGCCAGCACGACAGGCGCATCGTCGAGGACGCTTATGTCTGCGGACTTCTGCACGACATGGGAAAACTCATATTCGACAAGGCCCACCCGGAAATCGGGGACAAGATGAAGTCCATCTGCGAACAGAAGAACATCTCCACCGACATACTGGAAAAACTCACGGCAGGCGTAAACCACGGAGAGATAGGAGCGTTGATTGCGGAGAAATGGAATTTTCCGGAAGTCATAGCGGAGGTCATAAGGCACCACCACGACCCGGAAAACGCGAAAGACGAATACAAAAAGACGGCGACACTCATCTACCTTTCGGACATGATCGCCCACTATCAGGACGACGAGGTGGAATTCTACCAGTTCGACAAGGACGCGCTCGCATTGTTCCACATAACGACAGAGAACCAGCTGATGACAATCTCGGAGAAGATGGCCTCAACGTTCACGAAGGAGCAGGCTATTTTCCAGTGAGGGATTCGCCCCACTTCTGCATCAGGATTCCGAAAGCGACACCGACGTTGAGAGAAGCCTTCAGGCCTTTCATCGGAATTGACACGCGTCCGTAAGAAGCGGCGTTCAAGGCTTCGGGACTCACTCCAAGCTCCTCCGAGCCGATTACGCAGATTCCCCTCTTCGGAAATTCGAATTCGACGACATCTTCGCCGCCGGTCTCAAGCACAAAAATCGGAATGTCATTCTCTTTTGAATACGAGACAAGCTCCTCCACGGACATTCGCTCGAAACCGAGAGTCTCGACGCACCCCATGCCGCTTCTGAGCGATTTGGAATGTTCTGGATCGACGCACCTAGGCGAGATGAAGACTTTCTCCGCCCCCATCGCCTCGGCCGTCCTGAAAATGGAGCCAATGTTGAACGGAGAGCGGATGTCCTCCGCGTACACGAAAACACCGGGGAAGAAGTCCCTTTGGCGCACGATTCCGTTCTCATCTGTCGGCTCCCTGTGCGGCGCGATTATCAAATCCCACTCGGCGGGAAAGGTCCCCAATATCGAAAGCAGACTGTTCCGGGCGATGTTGCAGGCGCGCTTTTCGGCGCCGCTGTCGAACGGTTCCGTGGCCACTGCCCTTGAGAGCTGCTCCTTCGAGTCGGGAGGAAGCTCAGGGTCGTTCATGACAATCCGCACGAGCATCTTCGTGTACTCCGCGCGAGGAAGGTTCTTGAACGAATACTCGTTGCCCTTCTCCGGGATTCCGTCAATGTCGCGCTCCAGCGCACCGAATGTCAGAGCGAGCTTGCGCCTCTTCTGCCCCGGCTCCAGAGTGTTCAGTTTTCCAGGCTCTATCATCTTCTAGTAGGCAGTCTTTATCAACTCGAACAGGTTGTCGCTGTTCATGCTTCTCGGAAGGGTGTTCACGAATTCGAGGGAAGACGCGTCCTCGACAGAAAGGGCGAGCTGCTCAATCTGCAGGTTCAGCTCCTTCAAGCGGGCCGGCAAATTGGCCTTTGCGATTTTCTGCCTGATGGTCTCGGAAAGGACAGAGGCCGCCTGCTCGTCGTCGTCGGAATCGGACGCGACACCAAGGAGGCGGGAAATCTTGGCAACTTTGTCGAGCTTGAAGTTTGCGGCATCGGCGATGACATACGGAAGAAGAATCGCCGTCAAAATAGAGCGAGGAATCTTGAACCGCGAATTTATGCAAAGAGAAAGGAGGGAAGCCGTTCCGATAGAGCTTGTCCCCACCGCGAGCGACGCGATGCATCCGCACTGCGCCAAAAGCTCCTCCTGGGAAACGGCCGATATCGAAGCGGAATCTCCGCCATCTATCGCGTTCCGCATGAGGACAGCGGCCTTCTCGCAAAGCATCTCGCTGAAGAAATTCGTCTTCTGAGAGAGATACGACTCTATCACAAGGCCGATTATCTCTATCGACATAGAATCTATCTGGTTCTGCGAAAGCGTGACGTTCAAGTTCGGGTCGAATATCACGAGTTTGCAGAGTCCCGTCCTGGAATTCATCAACTTGATTTTAGAAGAGCGGGAATCGATTACAGGAATGTAGTTCGTGAACACGAACAAGTCGCGGATGGAAGTCGGCACGCAGATGAGGGGGACAGGCTCCTTGGACGGCATCTTGCCATCCACGAAATCGTAGAAATCCCCGCCGTCGACAATGTCGTTCAATACGGACGCTACCGCCCGCGCGATGCACAGGGTCTTTCCGCCACCCGCCGCGACGACGGACTGGACGTGCGCGTCCTTGGCGATGTTGACAGCCGCCTCGACATTCTTAGACGTCGCGCCCTCGGAAATCTCATCGAAAACGAAAAAATCAATCTGCCTGTCGGAAAGCGACTGTTTTATCTTGTCAGCCACACCGTTCTCTTTTAGAATCGGGTCGATTATGAGCATTACGCGATTGCCGTACTCAAGCACGAACTGCCCCATTCTGCTTGTCGTATACGAACCGAGCATGATATTCGGTGAAATTCTGAATGTAAAATCAGCCATTTTGTTTCCTCAATTTTGATGGTTTCTTTTTTGTCTTTGTCACTATATTTTCGATAGAATTCAGTCCACTTTTGAATGTATTTTTTGAAAAAACACGCGCCGGACACAATAAAAAAGGACTGCCGACCGACAGTCCTTTTAGTTGATTAAGAAAATGTAGAGCTGCATTCCATTGCATCACCAAAAACCTGCAAATCCTTTACAGATTCCTCAGATTAAAGTAGAACAACCTTCAAAAAGCCTAGAGTCCCCAAGCCATCATCAAGCTGTCTGCCGTGGAAGCGATTCTCTCAGGACTGAGATAATTCGGATCCTTTATCTTTTCTTTAATCGAAGCAATAAGGTCAGAACGAACATCTGGTGTTTCATCAGCAACCTGATCCAAATAATACGCTTCAGCCGCGCTTACAGCCTCGGCAGAGACGCTGATGGAATCCCTGACCGAGACTCCAGGCATCTTATTATTTGCATGGTGTGCGTTCTGCACATTATTGAGAGGATTTACTCCTCCAACAGTATCAAGTTTAATTGACATCATAATGACCTGCCCTTTTGTATGCTCTAATTATCGGCCTTTTCCTCCGAAAGTTGAGCCTTTTTGATTCCAGATATGAACACAGCGAACTCTCCGAGAACCTTGTCGCGGCCCGCGAACTCGTCCCTCATCTCGGAGGCTGTACCTTCGACAATCTCTTCGTGAAGCTTCGTCAGCTCACGACCAACGACCACCCTTCTGTCAGCTTCAATATCGGCTATGTCCGTCAATAATTTTACGACACGAAAAGGCGATTCGTAAAGGACAACAGCGTCCCCGGTCGACAAAAGCTCGCGCAGTCTGGAACGGCGGCGGCCGGGCTTGGGGGAAAGGAACCCCTCGAAAATCAGAGTCTTTCCGCCGGCACCCGCCACGCTCACAAGGGAAGCGAACGCGCTGGGGCCAGGAATCGGGACGACCGTATGTCCGGCAGCGCGGGCGAGGCCCGCCAACACGGCACCGGGATCACTCACGCCTGGAGTGCCCGCATCGCTTGCATAAGCCACGTTCTGCCCTTCGTCGAGGAGTTTTATTATCTTTTGGCCCGCCACGCTTTCGTTCTGCGAGCGGCACGAAATGAGCGGCTTCTTGATTCCCAGATGGTTGAGAAGCTGCAGTGTGTGCCTTGTGTCCTCAGCGGCAATGACATCGACGGACTTGAACGTCTCGACAGCGCGAAACGTTATGTCCCCAAGATTTCCGATTGGTGTTCCAACAACATATAAAGTAGACATTTGATAAGAGTATAGCAGTTCGACAGGGAGTTGACAAATAGCGCAATCAGGAATTTTCCATGAACGAATCTATCATCGCTCGGATTTTCTTCTCGGAGAATTCAATATCGTCCCCGTTCCTGGCCATCATCTTTTTGGCGGAGACATAATCGGCAAGAAGAAAGAGGAGCGCGCAAACGAACATCTCCGACCGCTCCTTCAATTCCAGATGGAGGCATTTTATGAGGCGAATCTTGAAATCCTCGAACGCGGCGAAAGCGTCGTCGTTGAAAAGCTTCTCGGAATCGACGAGCGAGAAAATTTCCATGTTCCTTTGAGAATCGAAAACCCTGAAAAGAGAAACGGAAAAGTCCCCGACATCCGAAACAGGAGGAAGCGGAAGGCTCTTCAACACTCCTCCGCAGAATCCCATGACATCGCAGACGATTGCGTCCCGGTTGTCGTAGTAGTTGTAGAGCGAAGCCTTCTTTATCCCCACCTCTTCCGCTATGTCCGAAAGCGCGGTTCCGCTCGCCGACTTCTCGAAGCTCACTTTCAGGAACGCCGCAATGATTTTCTCTTTTGAAATTTTCTCTTTCTTCATCAATTTTCTCTCTGCTTTTACTGTGAGATTATCGGAAAAAAAGGCCTTCGTGTTCATCGGAAGCGGATTTTATCATCAAATGCGAAAAACCGCACTGTTTTCAAAACTTTTCAGTGATTTTCTATCAAATATCACAAACAAGAAACATTTGACACTATTTTCAGATGATAATAAGATTGTAACATCATGAATTTGTTTTTGGGAATTTCAGCATCGACAGGCATAGGCATCGGAAAGGCGTTCGTCGTTCCGGAATCAGAAAAGCGGGTGATTCCGCAGAATCACATCCTTCCGGGCGACAGGGACAAGGAATTGAAGAAATTCGAACGCTCGCTCGCCACGGTCATGACGCAGATAGCGGCTCAGATGGAGACCGTGAAGGACACGTCCATTCCGAGCAACAAAGTCCAAAGGGAAATCTTCGAGACCTACTACCTTATGCTCAACGACCCAGAATTCATGAAGGGAGTCAGGACGGCGTTCGACAAGCACGACTACAACATAGCCTACATTCTGAACGAGAAGACCGAGGAATCGGCGGAAATGCTTGAGGCAAGCGGAAACGAATACCTCGCGGAGCGCGCGCAGGACATCCGGGACATTTTTGGAAGAGTCCTAGACGACCTTCTCGACTACCACCCGTTCAAAATCGACACAGTGCCGGACGGCTCGGTCATCGTGGCGCGCTCCCTGAACCCGAGCGACACCCTCATTCTCTCCAAACGGAAGATAGCGGGACTCGCGCTCATAGAAGGCGGAGTCTCGTCGCACGTGGGAATCCTGGCAAGGAACTACGGAATCCCGGCAGTCTTCGATTTGCACAAGATAACCGAGGAAATCGAGCAGGGAAACACCGTCATAGTCGACGGAACGGCGGGAGAAGTCATCGACGACCCGGACGCTCTGGCAATCGACGAATACAAAAAGAAGATAGAAGAAATCAAGGCAAGACAGGAATTTCTCACAAAGTTCAGGGACAAGCCCGCGCAGACAAAAGACGGAACGAAATTCAAAATCATGGCGAACATCGGAACCGTAGAGGAAGCGGAACTGGCGGAGACGGAGGGCGCGGACGGAATCGGGCTGTTCAGGACGGAATTCCTCTTCATGACAAACGCGGCAAGCGACATGCCTCCGGCACACAGCAGAGGAGCGGCCCTCAGCGAAGAATCGCAGTTCGAGGCGTACAAGAAAGTGCTCCAGATTATGAAAGGCAAACCGGTCACGATAAGGACGCTGGATGCGGGCGGGGACAAGATAATCAACTCGGCGGAGCTTAAGACGGCGGACGAGAAGAACCCGCTCATGGGCTTGAGGGCGATAAGGCTCAGCCTCGCGAACCCGAACCAGCTCAAGACCCAGTTCAGGGCGTTGTTCCGGGCGGCTAAATTCGGCGACCTCAAAATCATGCTTCCGCTCATAACAAGCGTGGAGCAGGTGGAAGAGGCGCTCAGAATCGCGGAGAAGGCGAAGGAGGAGCTTCGAGACGAGAAAGCCGACTTCGACGGGAACGTGCCCATCGGAATCATGGTGGAGACGGCGGCCGCGGCGATGATTGCCGACTGTCTCGCAAAGCGTGCGGCATTCTTCTCGATTGGAACGAACGATTTGACGCAGTACACAATCGGCGTGGACAGGGAGAACGCGAACGTGGCATCCCTCTACGACGAATTCCATTTGGCGGTGCTCAGGCTCATCGACAAGACCATAAAGGAAGCGGCGGCGGCGGGAATCGGAGTGTCCGTCTGCGGAGAGATGGCGTCGAGGAACGAGAGCGCGATGGTCTTGGGCGGAATGGGCGTCAGGACGCTCAGCATGAGCGCGAAGAAAATCTGCAAGATAAAGGAACTCCTCTCCCGGTTCACATTGGACGAACTGAAGGCGATATCCGAGAAGAACCTGAAGAACATATAGACAGTTATGAACACTGTGAAAATCAATCTTGAATACGGCTGTTTTCCTGTTTGGGTGTACGACAGCGAAGGAAACCTTGTCGACAACGACTTTCCAGAGTACCTGATGGAAGACGAAGAACTCGAAAACGCATTCGGCGAGCTACAAGCTCTGTTCGATGGTTTGTTCATCGACAACGAAACTGAATTCCGATACATCGGCTTCAAGACAGACAGCGACAAAGCGTTTTTCGATGAAAAACTCAAAAGCGCATGGAAACTGCTCCAGTCCAAATTGGCTCCGGGCTGGGGCCTCCAAGCACTTCCGAACCTGCAAAATCTCAAGTAGAATCTAGGGTTATGGCTAAGCAGAAAAAATCAAAGCCGGACTTCTCAAAGCCGAAGCCGGTGAAAAACAATACCGAAGAAGAAAGAACAGAAGAGAAAAGCGCGGAGACAGAGCGAAAAGCGAAAGCGGCTTCCGACGAGTTCGGGCAAATCGACAAGAACGCCACGGAAGAACTGACGTTCACGAAGGAGAAGACGTACCTGAACCTTCCCCTCGTCGTCATCGCGGGCCGCCCGAACGTTGGAAAGTCCACGCTGTTCAACCGCTTCATGAGAAGAAGGCTCGCGATTGTGGACCCCACGCCCGGTGTCACGCGCGACCCGGTGGAGGCGACAGCGTTCATCGCAGGGAAACCGGTGCATCTGGTGGACACGGGCGGATACAAGGTCGACAGGGACATAGGCACGATGGAAGCCGTGATGGACGAGCTTGTCGTGGAAAAGACGCTCTCGATGATAAAGAAGGCGGACAGAATCGTGCTCCTTTTGGAAGCCGGAAAAATCACGGGCGAGGACGAGGAATTCATCGATTTGCTCCGACCGTACCAGGACAAGGTTGTGACCGCCGTGAACAAATGCGAGGGCGGAACCGGGGAGGACGTCTCGTGGAACTACCTCAAATACGGCTTCAAGGACTTGATGTTCATCTCCGCAGACCACGGCGACCACATCACGGAATTCGCGAACAAGATAGTCGAGGGGCTTGACTTCTCAAACGTGACGGAAGGAAGCGACGAAACGAGGCCAATCAGAATCGCCATCATGGGAAAGCCGAACGTGGGAAAATCCACGCTCTCGAACAGGCTCACGCACACGGAGAACTCAATCGTCAGCGACTACGCTGGAACCACGCGCGACGTGGTAGAGGGGACGTTCAGCTTCGGCGGCAGGGACTTCGAGGTCCTGGACACGGCGGGAATCAGGAGAAAGTCGAAAGTGCACGAGAATGTCGAATACTACTCGGTGAACAGGGCGATAAAGACGCTCGACCAGTGCGACCTCGTTTTCCTGATGATAGACGCGCAGGAGGGGCTTGCCGAACAGGACAAGAAAATCTGCTCTCTCGCGTTCGAGCGCGGCCGCGGAATCATCTTCATCCTGAACAAGTGGGACACGAAGGACCAGAGCAGAAAAACGCTCAGGGAAACGACCGAGTACATCAAAATCATGTTCGGGCAGATGAACTGGGCTCCGATACTTCCCCTCTCGGCATTGAAGGGAGAAGGCATAAAGGATTTGATGAACAAGGCAATCGAGATTTACAACCAGCTCACGCGCAAGGTCGGAACGTCATCGTTGAACGCGGCGCTGCAGGACTGGCTCTTCAAGTATCCGCCGCCCGCCACGAAGGCGATCCACTTCAAGGTCCGCTACATGACGCAGACGAGCGTGAACCCTGTCGCGTTCAGAATCTTCTGCACCAGCCCGGACAACGTGCCCGAAAGCTACGTCTCCTACCTCAAGAACCAGATTCGAAAGGATTTGGGCTTCGACCAGATACCGGTCACGCTTGAGATGAAGGCGAGCCGCAAAAAGTGGGAGAACAGGTTCGACGAGGAATAACACCACCGCTCAATGCCCGCCCATGCAGTAGCGGACTTTTCCCACGACGCGGAAATCCTCGCTCATGCCGGGTTCGAACATCGGCTCGTAGATGGGGTTGTCGGAGATGATTGAGATGCCGTCCTTTATTTTCTTGAGCCGCTTCACGAAGCCCATGCCCTTGTAGTGGATTATGTAGATTCCGTCAGTTCCGTCGTAGCCGAGGTTGTCGCAGATTATAGTGTCGCCGCTGAACAGGGTCGGCTCCATGGAGTCTCCGCGGACGAATGTGGCGGCGAGGTGCCCGGAATAGCGTTTGAGGCTGTTTGGCGCGGCGATGTAGCCCGACACTTCCTCCTCGTCGGCGAGGAACTGGCCGTGGCCCGCTGAGAAAAGCTGCTCATAGACGGGAACCTTGAAGTCTCCGTCGAAATATTCCTTCGTTTTTGCCCGCGGAACATCGCGGAGCTTTTTTGAAACGACGGGACTTTCCGAAGCCGTCTCAGAACCATCGCAAATGGAGTCCAGCGACATTCCAAGCGCGTCAGTTATCCTCACGGCTTCGTCTAGGCGGGGTTGAATGCCCTTTTTGATGCGGTTTTTCATTGTGCGGAGGGAAAGCCCGGTCTCCTTGCAGAGCCAAGACTCGCTCAAATTCCTTTTTGCCAAGGCGATGTTCACGCCGTTCCAAAAGTAAGAAACATCCATACCTTTGAATATATGTTCAAAAGCATGGATTGTCAACTTTTGCCGAAAGGCGACGGAATTGGACTATACAGCGAAGCTGTCGACGTGGTGGCCGATTTCGCCGATGGACTGCTGCATCACGCCGGAGATTTCCGACAAAGCCGAGCCGGCATCGTTTATCTTGCGCGCGCTTTCGCCCATCTCCGACATACTCTGCTTGATTGTCTCGGTCTCGCGCTGGAGAGTTCCAACATCGTCGATGATTGTGCGGCTGTTCTCCGTCATCTTCTTGGACGCGCTCTGTACTTGGTGGGTGCTGTCCTTCATCTGCGAAAGAGCGTCCGTTATGAGTGAAGAGCCTTCGGACTGCTCCTGCATGGCTGTCTTTATCTGGTGGACGAGGTTGTCAGTCGTCCTCACTTCGGAAGCGAGAGCCGAGTAGCTTTCGACACCCTTCTCGGTGGCGAGCGCGACGTCGTTTATGGCGTGCTGTATCGCCGAAAGCTGCTCGCCGATTGTTGCCGACTGGGAGCTTGAAGTCTCGGAAAGTTTCCTGATTTCGTCAGCGACGACCGCGAATCCTTTTCCCGTCTCGCCTGCGTGGGCGGCCTCGATAGCCGCGTTCATGGCCAAGAGGTTCGTCTGCTCGGCTATCGATGCGATGACTGTGTTCGCCTCGCTCAAGAGGTTGCTTTGGTTCTCGATTTCGCTGATTTTCCGCTGAAGCTCCTCCTGTGTCCTGGCTCCGGCCTCCGCGTTCGACGCAATCTGGGAGAAGGACGAGGCCATCTTGTCCACGGAATGGTTCACCTCGTTGATGTTCCCGACCATCTCCTCGACCGCGCTGCTCGCGCCCTCAACGCTCTCGGTCTGCGTTCCGATGAGTTCCTCGAGCGACTTGATGCTTGCGAGGATGCCCTCGACGCTCTCGCTCGTCTGCTCCACACAGCTGTTCTGCCGCTGGAGGTTTCCGCCGAGGTTGTTGATTCCAGACGTAATCTGCTCGATCGCCGCCATTGCGTCGGTCGTTGTGCCGCTGAGCCTGTCTCCGGCATCGCTCAAAGAAATCTTCGAATGCTTCATGCTTCCGATGATTTCCTGAAGCTTCTCGGAATAGAGGTTGAAGCTCTCGGCGACATCGCCGATTTCGTTCTTCTCGGTGACGGAAAGCCTTCTGGAAAGGTTCGCGCGCCCCTCGGCAATCTCCTTGGCGTTCTCGCTGATGTCGCGTCCGATGAATTTCAGCGGCCGGAGCTTCTTTCTCATGAACGCCGCCGTAGCGACCGCGAAAACCACGGAACAGAATATGCAAATCAGGAACGAGCGCATCATTGTTCTGGTGAACGATGCCGTAACGGTTTTTCTTGGGCAGAGGACAAGAATCTTGTAGCCCGTCTTCTCGTTCAGAATCGACTTCGTGAAAAATCTCTCGTTCGACAGCAGGAGCCTTCCGTCCGTCTCGTTGGAGTTGACGAAAGCGGCAAGGTCTGGAAGCCCTATGTCGTTCACGTTCTTGAAGGCGTTTCCGCGGCTTCCGGTGTCGGCGAGAATCGTTCCGTCGCCCTGCACCATCATCAAGAGGGAGCCTTCCCCAAAATCCAGAGTCGAGAGGATTTTTGTCAGATTGTCGAGGGTGATTTCAACTCCGACATTTCCGATGAAATTCCTGTCCCAATCGTACGCGCTTTTCGATATTCCGACGACGACGGAGCCTATCGTGCTTTCGAACGCGTTCGTTATGACAGCATTGCCGTTTCCGCCGTTCGCGGCAGAGTACCACGGACGCACGCGCGGGTCGTATCCGCCGTTCATCGTGCCGTCGAGGCTCGTGGCGTATCCTCCCCACTTCGTTCCCAAATACAGCTCGGCGATGTCCTTGTCGTTTCCTGTGAAGGATTTGGCGAGCCGCCTGATGTTTTCCTCGACCTCGCTTTTCTCGTAGGAAGAAATGGAAACAGTGCCGCTCTCTCCGATGTAGGAGTGTATTGATTCGTCGGCGTTCCTCACGGCATCGCTCTCGGCGAACACTTCAAGCTCGTTCTCCTTCGATGAAAAAAACAAATTCACTGAATTAGAAAATTCCAAAAGAACGTTTCCAGCCGTCGTGTAAAAATCGTTCATTGCCTTCAACTCGAACGACCGCCCGACGATGACCTGCGAAATGCCAATCACCACAAGTATCACAACAAAAACGATGATTGCGAACCTGCTGGAAATCGACATCCTTTTTCCACTTTTCATTTAAAACTCCTCACAAAAAAAATATTTTTATCGACTTTTTTCATTCATTATAAGCATCTGCAACCTGTTTTCCACGTTGGCGAAACTGGTGTCCGGGTCCAGGTCGAGCGGAAGTATTTGGACGGCAGGGAATTCCTCCTTCACTTTCTTCATGATTCCGCGGCCGCAGATGTGGTTCGGGAGGCAGCCGAAAGGCTGCAGGATGACGAAGGAGCGGACTCCCTCGCGCGCGTACTCCATGATTTCGCCCGGAATGAGCCAGCCCTCGCCAGAAAGGAAGGTGCGGTGCATGACTTCGTTCGTCGCGTCGGCAAGAACCGAAAGCGGAGGAGCCTTCTTGAAGAGAGGATGCTTCGATGCGTATCTTTCGAGTTTTTCGCAGGCGTGCGCGAACATCTTCTCGGCAACGTTGTCGAAAATGGCGTTGTCGAGCCGGAATTTCACGCCGAAGTCCTTGGATTCGACGGTGCGCGCGTAGAAATCCTTCCTGAACACGTTCGCCATCCTCGGAAGGATGACTTCCATGCCGTTGTCCTCAAGATACTTCTCCACATGGAAATTCGAGCCTGGGTGGAACGTGACCAAATATTCACCTGTTATGAAGACCCTCGGCCTCGGATTCGACTTGTCGTATTTTATCTGGCAGAAGCTGTCGATTCCCCGTTTGAACGCCTTTACCGCGTGGCCGACGCCTTTTCCGATTTGTTCAGCAATGTCGTCCACGGCCTTGTCGAACCTCTCGTTTGTCTCGCCTTTGTTCAATTCGTAAGGGCGAATCTGGCGGCGCAGCTCCTCAAGCAAGTCGAGCATCGTAACGCCCCACAATGCCTGGATGTTGAACATCGCGCCCAAGCGGAAGCTCGGATGCATTTCCTTGGAGTCAATCGGATCGGTGGAGACAATCGGAACCTGGGAGAAGCCAGCCGCGTCCAAAGCCCGCCTGAGCAGGGCCGAATAGTGTGAGAGGCGGCAGTCGCCCTGATATTTCGCCATTCCGACGGCCACCTTGTCCAATGGATATCTTCCGCTCTGGAGAGTCGAAATCGCTTCGCCGATTACCATCTGCGCCGGGAAGCAGGTGTCGTTGTGGACGTATTTCTTTCCGCACTGAATCTGCTCGTTCTCGCCGAGGGAAAGCGGAACCGCCTTCAAGCCCTGTTTTCGGAGAACTCCGCTCAAAAGGCGGCAGAAAGCCTCCGACACGTTCGGAATCAGGACTGTGCGCTCGACCAAATCCTTCTTCATGAATTTCACTTTGTACGCGTCAGGAAGTTCCTTGAACGGAAGAACGCCTTTCTTTTCGCGCCGCTCCGTTATCGTCTCGATGAAAGATTTGACCCTGATGTTCAGCGAATTTGCAGCTCCGCCTTCGTCCATTTTCAGAATCAGAGGTGCTTTTCCGCTCGTCTCGTTCATTATTCGCGTGATTTCGTCGGAGAGAATCGCGTCGTGACCGCAGCCGAAGCTGACGATTTGCACATACTCAAGGTTCGCGGACTTCGCAGCCAACATCGCGCCCGAGAGCATTCTCGTGTGGAAGTTGTTCGTCACTTCCGCGCGCGTGTAGCGCAAATCCACGTCGTTCAGTTCCGGGAGCGAATCGACTGTGAGCACCGGTATGTACTGCTTCGTGAAGACGCGCGACAAGTCGTGGCTGACGAGAGCGTCGTTGTGGTACGGACGGCCGGCGAGGACGACGGCGAAAGAATTTTCCTTTTCCACCTGTTCAAGAACTTTTCTGCCTTCTTCCGTCAGTTTTTCCCTGAAAGAGCGAACCGCATTCTGTCCCTGCTCGAACGCGCTTTCGATTTCCTTTTTTGAAAGCCGGTATCCGCCTTGAACATCTGAAAAATAATTCAGAATCTGCCTTTTCCTGTCGGCTTCCGAATACCAGTGGAACATCGGCCTGTCGAATGGAACGTTCCATCTTTTGAGAGGATTTTCCGAATGGCTGATGATGAGCGGATAGCCTTTGACGACGGCGCAGACATAGTTCGAGGCCTTCGCCTTGTCGGTGGCGGGCATTTCCATGACCATCGGCATGAAGATGCGGAATTTTTCGTCGTCCTTCTTCATCGATTTGAACTGTCCGATTAAATCCTGGATGTGGCCGTGGGTGAGCTTCGCTGGAAAACAAACCGTGTCGCTCGGAACGAACGGGATTCCGCTCTCGAACATTGCGCGGTTGCTTTTGTGCGACAAAACCACGTCGTAGCCAAGACTCCTGAAAAATGTCGACCAGAACGGCATCGAGTCCCAGAATTCAAGGCTTCTCGGAAGTCCAATCGTCACGTTCTTCTTCTCCGAGACCAGATTGAAATCGTATTTTTTGAAGAGGAGCTGCTCGCGGATGAGGAACAAATCGGGAACGTAGCGGGTCTTGCTCTCCGGAATCGCGGGATTGTTGAGTTTTTTCACATCTGAAGAAGAATCGCGGAGACCGGAAACTTCCTCGTCGCCGTCGTTCAGCTCGATTTTCTCGCCGTCCAATTCCTCCGGCAAAAGAATTTCTCCTCTCGCGCACCTGTTTCCAGTGATGAAGGTCGTTCCGTTGGAGAACTGGACGAGGGAGCGCGCGCAGTGGTTGGCGCACTTGGAGCAGACGACGTTCTCGCGCTGCGTGTACGAAAGGTTTTCGATTGCGTCGAATCCGATGAACGCAGATTCTCTGCCCGATGATTTTTCCATTGTGAGAAGCGCGGCTCCGATGCAGCCCATCTCGCCGGGGTACGGCGCGCGAGTCACTTCAAGTTCCAGATACTGTTCGAGGGCGCGCAGAACCGCGTCGTTCTTGAAAGTTCCGCCCTGCACCACGATTTTCTTTCCGAGCACTTCCTTGTTCGAAATGCGGACGACCTTGGTGAAGACGTTCTCGATTATCGACCGGCAAAGGCCAGCCATGATGTCGTCAGGTCCGCAGCCGTTCTTCTGCTCGGTGATTATCGTGCTGTTCATGAAGACGGTGCAGCGGCTTCCGAGGTCGGCGGGCTTTTTCGAGCGGAATGCGGCGTCGGCGATTTTTTCCGTCGGAATGTTGAGCGACTTGGCGAAATTCTCAAGGAAGGAACCGCAGCCGGAAGAGCAGGCCTCGTTCAGCGTGATGTTGGTGACGATTCCATCGGAGACCCAGATTCCCTTCATGTCCTGACCGCCGATGTCCAGAATGAACGAAACGTCGGGGACGAAGCGTTGCGCGGCGGCGGCGTGGGCGACGGTCTCGACAGTGTGGTAGTCGGCTCCGAACGCCTTCGCTATCAAAAGCTCCCCGTAGCCGGTTGTTCCGAAGCCCAGCACGTTCAAGGAGACTCCAAGAGATTCGTATTTTTTGTAGAGTTCCAGAAGCCCGCGCTTCACCACGGTAATCGGGTCGCCCTGGTTGTTGGCGTAGAATTTGTCGATGACTTTTCCATTCGGCGTGACGAAGACGAGCTTTGAAGTGGTGCTTCCGGCGTCAACTCCGATATAAATGTCCAGAATGTCGTCCGGATTCGTCTTTATCTCCTCGATAGCCTTTGACTTATGTTTTTCCCGCCATTTTCTGCATTCTTCCTCGGACTCGAAATAGGCTTTTTTGACGGAAGAGCCTTTGTGGTCGATTCTGACGGCACCGCCCTCAAGTTTCTTCGCGGCCTCTGCAGGATTCAAAAGGGACGATTCGTCGTCGTCCGGGAAAAGCTCGTCCACGGCGATGGCGGCACCAAGCGCGACAATCGTCTCCGGGTGGCTCGGGCGGATTATCTCGTCTTCCTTGAGATTCAATTTTTCCGCGAACGCCTTCACGAGCGTGTGGTCGTATGTGAGTGGGCCGCCCTCGAAAATGATTGGAGGCTTCAGCTCAAGCCCCTGCGCGAGTCCGCCCACAGTCTGCTTCACAATCGCATGGAAAGCGGAAAGGGCGATGTCCTCGCGGCTGCCACCGGCGTTCAACACGGATTGGATGTCCGTCTTCGCGAAAACACCGCAGCGGCCCGAAATCGGAAGGACTTTCTTCCCTTTTGCCGCGAGTCCTTCAAATTCCTCGGTCGGAACCTTGAGCAACGAAGCGATTTCGTCGATGAACGCGCCCGTCCCTCCCGCGCAGCTTCCGTTCATGCGCATGTCGGACGTGACGAGCTTTCCGTTGTCGTCGTAGAAGAAGATGATTTTGGCATCCTGGCCGCCAAGCTCTATCGCGGTGCGCGCGGCGGGATAAAGGGCGCGGACGGCAGCGGAATTCGCCACGACTTCCTGCACATAGTGGATTCCGAGCCTGTCCGCAATCGGTTTTCCACCCGAACCGCAGATGGCAGCGCGGAATTTCACATCCGGAAATTTCTCCGCTATCAATCCAAAAAGCCCCTGCGCTGTCTTCCATTGCTCTGCGTGGTGGCGCTCATATTTCGTAAAAAGTATTTCTTTCGTGTCCGCCTTGGTGACGACGACTTTCACAGTTGTTGAACCGACATCGATTCCAAGTCGGAGAATTTCGTTGCTAATAGACATGAAGAATATTCTATCAAATTCAAAAAACTTTTATCGGCTTGAACTAGAATGAAAGTTCATTCGCGAAAGATTCTGTCGGTGCCTCTTTTGCAGAAAAACGACATTCTGCGGCAAAATCGGCTATAATCAGAAGCATGAGCACACGAAAACTGCCGATTGGCATTCAGGATTTTTCTTACTTGAGAGAGGAAGGCTACATTTATGTGGACAAAACAGCCTTCATATACGACCTCGTTACAAACGGAAAGCCTTATTTCTTGAGCCGCCCGCGCAGGTTCGGAAAGAGCCTTCTGATTTCCACAATCGAAGCGTATTTCGAGGGCAAAAGGGAGCTGTTCCACGGACTTGCAATCGAAAAACTCGAAAAGGACTGGATTGAATATCCTGTTCTGAAATTTTCGCTTGCAGGAGGCGAGTTCACCACTACAGAAAACGGACTTCGGAAGTCGCTTGCGTATTCTTTGAGCAGATTCGAAGAAAAATACGGCTTGAAGCAAAAAGACGACTGGGCGGTCTCCGAGCGTTTCAGGGAGAACCTTTTCGAGGCGAACGAGAAGACCGGCCGCCGGGTCGCAGTCCTTGTGGACGAGTACGACGCCAAAGTTCGGGTAAAGTTCCACGACCGGGGCGTGGTCCTTGTGGACGAGTACGACAACCCGCTTTTGAAGAACATCGGCGGGAGCACGGAGCAGCACGAAAAGTACCGCGCGCTCTACAAGGGCTTCTTCGCCGTGCTCAAGGACTGCGACGCATACTTGCGGTTCGTGCTTTTCACGGGAGTGACGAAGTTCAGCAAGGTGTCGATTTTCAGCGACTTGAACCAGCTCCAGGACATTTCGATGGACAACGAGTTTTCCGAAATCTGCGGAATCACGCAGAGCGAGCTTGAAACGATATTCTCTCCCGAAATCGACGAGATGGCGGAGGCGAACAATATGACGCGCGAAGAATGTTTTGAAAAACTCAAGCGGTTCTACAACGGCTACCATTTTTCAAAGAAGTCCGCAAATATCTACAATCCGTTCAGTTTGATTAACGCTTTCAAAAAACGCGAGTTCGGAATGTTCCAGGGCTGGCCGTGGATGCCGATATTTTCGACATTCTTGGCGAAACGCTTGAACGAGATGGGCTTTGACCCGCGCCAGTTCAGCGACGGATCTCTGTACGCAAGCGAAGACGAAATCACCGACTACCGCCCGGACAACCCCGACATCGTACCGATTCTCTATCAATCGGGCTATCTCACGCTCAAGGAATACGACGAGCGGTATGAAAGTTTCTCTCTTGCCTATCCGAACGAGGAAGTGAAATACGGATTCACGCAGAGCCTAACGCCCGTTTATCTCAACCGCGACAAGCCGCTCGACGTCCGCAATTTCTGCCGCGATATCGACATGGCGAACACCGACAGTCTCCGCGACCGCTTCACCGCGCTTTTCGCAAACCTGCCGTATCCCGCAAAGCCGAGCGACACTGTCCTTGAGAGGGACTTCCAGAACGTCGTTTATCTTGTGTTCCTGCTTCTTGGGCAGTTCGTGAAGGTGGAGCAGCACAGCGCGAAAGGCAGGGCGGACTGCATTGTTGAGACGGAAGGGTACGTCTACATCTTCGAGTTCAAGCGGGACGGCACGGCGAAGGACGCCCTTTCGCAGATTGATTCCCAGGGCTACGCAAAGCCTTACGAGGCTGACAATCGCAAACTAATCAAAATAGGCGCGGTATTCTCAAGCGAGGAGAGAACGCTTAGCGACTGGCTGGTGGGGGAATGAAAAATGAAAGTCGACAATCGAAAAATGAAATTTGAAAACAAAGATGCTTCATTGCAGAAAAGAAAGAAGCAGGACACGAAAAAAAAGCCGTCGAAGATAAAGCGGCATGAAATGTTCAATTTCCAAAGCGTCCCGAAAGATGCCCGGTCAATCATCGATAAATTCGACGACATAGTGGCAGAGACTCGCGGACTCAACGCAAAGCAGCGGGTGTTCCTGTCGTCATCCATAAAAAAACTCTCGCATTCGCTCACCGACGACAGGCATTCAAGGCGCGTGGGCTACATGAACAGCGCGGAGAACGTCACGGCTTACATCTCGTATTTCCAATGGTGGAATCTTGTAAGGCTCACCCGGCTCTTCTCGAACATGCCGAGGGACGCTTTTCATCTTTCGGAAAAATCCGTAGCAATCGACATCGGAAGCGGACCTCTCACGGTAGTCACGGCTATTTGGCTCTCGCGCCCTGAACTCCGCACAAAGAAAATCACCTGGTACTGCCTGGATTTGTCGCAGAACGCACTGTCGCAAGGCGAGGAGATTTACCTTTCCGTAGCCGCAAAAACGATTTCGATGATGAAAGAGAACGACGGAAGCGCGATAGAACCGTGGAAAATCATCCGCGTGAAAGGGGAACTCGGAACAGACATAAAAGAGAAGGCCGAACTCGTGACCTGCGCAAACGCCTTCAACGAGATGATTCAAGGAAGCGAAATGCCCACGGATTTCCTCGCGAAAAAATACTCAGGCGAAATCGAAAAATACATGGCGGAAGACAGCGAAAAGACGGTGCTTCTCGTGGAACCGGGCGACCCGCACTCGGCAAGGTTCGTGACTCTCATGCGGAGCGCGCTCATCAAACGAGGATTCTCGCCGCTCGCCCCCTGCCCGCACTCAGACGAATGCCCGATGGCAGGGCGCACAGGCGGAAAGACCACGACGAAGAATGGAAAAAGCGCGAAATGGTGCAACTTCTCGTTCGGAACGGAGGACGCTCCGACAAGGCTTTTGAGGCTTTCGGAAAAGGCAGGGCTGCCGAAAGAGAGGGCCGTCCTCAGCTTTGTCCTGATGCGGAAGGAAAAAGACGGAAGCGAAAAGCGGAATGAAGACGGCGGAAAGTTCAAAATCAGAATCGCGTCGAATTTCATCAAGCTGCCAGAAATCCACAAGTCCGGCTACTACGCCTGCAGCCCGCTCGGACTCCTCTTGGCGGTGGACACGACCAACGTGAAGCCGAAAAACGGCGAACTCCTGGAAATCCCGGAGCCGGACTCTTTCCTTCCGAGGGACGCCAAATCCGGCGCGAAAATGCTGGACATTTGACATTATTCAAAGAGGACGTTCCACAATCGGAATCCGTGTCAATTTATGCAGTAGATGCTGAAAGTGGAGAATGGAAAAATGGCGAGGATAATCGAGTCAATTGTTTATTCAGACGACATGAATGAAGTTTGGGGGGGCGAAAGCAAAAGCATAAAGACTGCCTGCATTGCCGAAGGCGTCAAAATCATCAGACCCGAAGCGTTCAAGGATTGCGCTGAACTGACCGATGTCTATTTGCCATCGAGCGTTGAAAAAATCTGGTATCAGGTGTGGAAGAATTGCGGTTCGCTTTTGACCGTGCATCTTGGAGGCGATTTTTCGAGATTGGTAGCAAAATGGTTCAAATCTTTGCCCGCGCAAACTCAATTCGCCTGCGAAAAAGACAGCAAAACATACAAACTGATAAAACGAAGTTCCGTGCTTCGTTCCCGCGTCAAAGAACTTTCGCTGATTACTGCAAAAACCGAAAAAATCAAGCAAGTGCAAAAAGCCGGCACCGACGGTCTGCTTTGCTCAACCCTTGAACGATTCGAAGGCTCGTTTTACCAGGTCGCAGCCGCCAGAAAATCCGGTCCAATCGTCATAATCGGGTTCGGAGCGTTCTGCGGCGTTTTCAAGTTCGGAACGGATTATGAAAGATGGCTTCCAAAAGTTCCGAAGATTATGGAAATTTTCTCCGACCAGACGAAAAGCGGCAAAGAAGTCCTTGAAACGCTCAAGCAAAACAAAATTTCGATTTCGGAATTGCCGGGCAACGTGCAGCCGAATTTCAGACTGAATGCGGAGGGAAAACTGATTCTGTTCGCGAAGGGCAGGCTTCACGGCTTCAACGTGGCAAATTTGAAAAGCCTGGAGATTTTCGGCATAAAATCGCTTGAGCCTTGCGCGTTCGAGAAAAATCAGACTTTGGAGTCTGTCGCGCTTCATTCGGGTCTGGAAAAAATCGGCTATATGGCGTTCGACAGGTGCCCATCGCTCAAATCCGCGATTATCCCGGAAGGCATAGAGACAATCGATTGGTCCACTTTCAGCGATTGTTCCTCGCTCGAATCAATCAATTTGCCGTCCAGCGTCGAAAAAATCGGAAGGCGCGCGTTCGACAACTGCCCGTCGCTTGAGTCGATTTCAATTCCAAACACCATAAAGGAAATCGAAGAGAAAGCCTTTCAAAACACCCGCATAATGAGCCTCGGAAAAACATTCACCATAAAATCGAATGACTATCGGGTGATGAACGGAAAAAAATCACTTCAAAATCCCGATTGCCATTTGTCTTGTGTTTTCTTTATTGTTTTCTTTATATAAAACAGCCCTATTTAAAGAGAGCCTTAATCTCCTTCGCGTAGATTTCGTTTATCCTGTATCTCATCATCTCCTGCTTGGCGGAAAGTTCCTTGCCGACCTGGAATTCGTTCGCAAGAAGGCCAATCTTGTTGATTCTCTCGTAGCTCTTGAAGCCGTTCTTGGCGTTCACGCGGCCGGCGACCTCGGTCTCAATCAGGCGGAGAACCTCGTTGCTCGTGGCGAGTTCCTCGTAAGTTTTGTACGGAAGCCCGGACTCCTTGGCGAAGTCCTCGATTTCAGCCTTCTCCGGCACGACGAGGGCCGCGAGATACCGCTGGTCCTGGCCGAGGACGACGGCGGTCTTGATGTACCTGGACTCCTGCATCTTCATCTCGATTGGAAGCGGCTCCACGTTCTCTCCGCCGGTCTGCACGATTGTGTCCTTTATGCGGCCTCGGAGGCAGATTTCGTTGTTCACGGTGAGAATCGCGATGTCGCCGGTGTTGAACCAGCCGTTGTCGTCGATGACTTTTGCGGTGAGCTCAGGCTGCTTGTAGTAGCCCTTCATGACGGTGCCGCCCTTCAATTCAAGGACGCCCTTTTTGCACTTGCCCAAATCCTTGCCGGTCGCCGGGTCCACGACACGGGCGGAAAGTCCGCGGATTGGGGAGCCGACGTTGCCGAAGACCGGATTCTTTATCGGACGCACAGACACAATCGGCGAAGTCTCGGTGAGACCGTACCCTTCCACGAGCTTGATTCCAATCGCCCAGAAGAACTTGTCCACGGCTGGAGGAAGCGCACCGCCGCCGGCAACCGCGCTCCTGAAGTTGTTTCCCATCATCTTCCGAATCTTCCTGAAGACGAGAACGCCGCCCAAAAGCTTTATCGGATAGCAGACGAGCCACGGAATGACGAAGGCAGGCCACTGGAGCCACCTCATGTCGTAGCCGAAGCGGGAGGTCTTGCCGAAGAGGACCCTGTCGAGCTTTGAGTGGAAGAGGGCTATGTTCGTGAAGAATTTGAAGACCATGTTCGCGATTCCGCCGGTCTTCCTCATCTTCTTGAAGATTCCGTCGTAGACGGCCTCGAACACGCGCGGAACAGCCGGAACGACCTGCGGGTTCAGCGTCTGCAAATCCGCCAAAAGAATCGGCCCCACCGGCTTGGAGTAGCAGAGGGTCGCGGCCTGGGAGCAGACGACGTACTCAACAGCGCGCTCGAACGCGTGCCAAATCGGCAAAACAAGAAGCCCCCTGTCGCCCGGATAGAGGAAGATTCTCTCGTCAACCTCGTCGAGCTGCGTTATGAAATTTCCGTGGGAGAGCATGACGCCCTTCGGCTGGCCAGTTGTTCCAGACGTGAAGATGATTGTCGCAAGGTCGTCCCACTTGCCCTTCTCCATCTCCTCCTCGACTTTCGACGGATTCTCCTTGTTGAACGCCACACCCCTCTCAAGAATCGAAGAGAACGAAAGAAGCTCGATTCCGGCGTTTTTTGCGCTCTCCGCGTCCTTGTCGGTCGGCTCCTCGAATTCGATGAGCGTCGTCACCAGCGGAAGCTTCTCCCTGATTCCCAAAATTTTTCCGACCTGGCTGGAATTTTCGACGATGACGATTTTGCACTCGGCGAACGAGAGGATGTACTCCAAATCCCCGATTGTTGCGTCGCAGCCTCTCGGAACGTCAATCGCCCCAATCATCAGCAAGCCCATGTCCGCCTGCTGCCACTCCTTCCTGTTGTCAGAAATCAAACCGATGTGCTCTTCCCTCTGGACTCCCATGGAAAGAAGCCCACCCGCGAACGCCACCATGTTCTCGTAAGCTTCCTTGTATGTCGTAGGCTCGAAATGCCCATCATTGAACCTGCTCATCTGAAAAGCGATGTCCGGGTATTCACGAGCGACCTTTCTGAAAAGACGAGGAAGTGTTGTTTCCATAATTGAAAAGCTCCTTAAAAGATTCTGAAAATCGAAAATGACAAAATTCGATTTTTTGTAAATTTTCCACTCCATTATAATTTTGAATCATAGAAAATACTATAAAGGCAAAAAAGAACAGCCCCAATGTTTTTGCAATCGCAAAAACATCATATACTTGTAGTATTTTTTGAAGGCGACCTCCAAAAGAGACCGCCGGATTTCGGGCTTCGGGACTTGCACAAGGAGATGGAAGTCCTTTTTTTTTGCGGGAAGCGTCACACGCTGTCGAAACTGTCATGCAGCATGGACAGGATGGCTTCGTCGGGAACGGTGCCGTCGAAGATTATCGACACCCAGCTCTTCTTGTTCATGTGGTACGCCGGAAAGACTCCCCCCGTCGAAAGGATTTCGTCCAGGCGTTCCTTGCAGACCTTCACGTTCACGATTTCCACGATTTCGGAAGAGGATGATTTCTTGTCCACCTTGCACCTCTGGACAGTGCCGACAATCGAGAACCACTTTCCGCTCACGGCTTTCCTGAACACGGCGTAGGTCGGCAGGTTCTTCCAAAGGAATTCCGGCTTCGTCCCGTATTCTTCAACGATGCGGCCGCAGATTCTCCTCCCCTGCTCCGACTGGAAGAACAAATCCTCGCAGCATTTTTCACGGATTTCCAGAAGCAGCGCCTCGAACTCCCCCCGCACTTCCGCGCTGAACCCGGACGCGCCCGGCCGCCTGAAATTCGTGTATTCCTCTTCCATATCCGTGTCGACGACATTTCCGCAAAAAGAGCCGTCATATTCGACAAAAGCCTTCATGCCGCACCCCGGAAGCTTCCTCTCAAAACGGAAGACATCTTTCCCTTCCATTGATTCCTTCGCAAAGCCGAACGCCTCAAGTTTCTCCAAAAGAACCCTGTGGTTCTTGAAAATTTCATCTTCTATGCTCATGGCCCTTGATTCTACCACACTATTCCCGACCGCCGGAGCCAAACGGAGAAACAATCGCTTTTTTCTGCTAGAATCGAAGCAAACCAAAAATACAGGAGAATCAAAATGACCGATACACTTGAGTTTGAATCAGGTAATCCACTTCCTCTCGACAAAATCATAAAGGGCGATTGCGTTGCGGAAATGAAGAAACTTCCCTCAAACTCATTTGATGTCGCGATTATCGACCCTCCTTATAATCTCAGTTCTGGCGGAAATTGGTCTTGGGATAACTCAGAGAAACTCGCTGGCTTTGGTGGAAACTGGTCTAAGGTAATGGAAAATTGGGATAACATGCCGCTTATCGAATATTTCAATTTCTGCTCAGCTTGGATTAGTGAGGTTAAAAGGCTTGTGAAGCCGACAGGCTCTTTTTGGATCCACGGCACTTATCACAACATCGGAATCATAAATTTTATCTTACAGTTGCAAAATATTGAAATTATCAATGAGGTTGTCTGGTACAAGAGGAACAGTTTCCCGAATCTCTCCGGTCGCCGCCTTACCGCAAGCCACGAAACAATTCTGTGGGGACATACGGGAACTGCAAAAAAGAGAGAATATTATTTTGACTATGAAAAATCAAAATCACTTTCGTTCCCGGAAGACAATTTAAAACAGGCAGGAAAACAAATGCGTACCGTTTGGGATGTGCCCAACAACAAGTCAAAAGAGGAACTTGCCTACGGAAAGCATCCGACTCAAAAGCCTGTCCGGCTGATTAAGCGTATGCTCGATATTTCTGCAAAAAAGGGCGATACGATTCTTGTTCCGTTTGTCGGAAGCGGTACAGACTGCGTTGCCGCAAAAATGAACGGCTTGCATTATGTGGGATTTGAACTTGAAGATGAATATATAAAAATCGCAAACGAACGACTTGAGCATTGCAACAATGATTTGACGCTGTTTGATAGCGTAAGCGAGGAAAATTAAAATGTGTATGCCTGCAAATGACAAGACGATTCCATCTCTCATAAAATGGACTGGAAGCAAGCGAAAGCAAGCCCCCCTTATTGCTCGTGAGGCAAAATCTTATAACCGCTATTTCGAGCCTTTTTTGGGTGGCGGCGCTTTGCTTTTCCTTTTTGCACATGAGGGAGCTGTCGCTTCTGACATTTACGAGCCTTTGATAAGCCTTTGGAAACTGATTCAATCAAAGCCCGAAGAAGTTATTTCAGACTACACAGAAAAATGGAATGCTTTAAATGTTGAGTACAAAGAATTGCAGTTGAATCATGTAAAAAATGCTGACGGCTTGCCGAAAGTTTTTTATGATTGCCGTTCACGTTTCAATAAAACCCACAATCCGCTTGATTTGAATTTCATAATGCGAACATGTGTAAATGGTATCGTGCGTTTCAACAGTGAAGGAGAGTTCAACAATTCTTTCCATCTTTCAAGGCAGGGGATGAAGCCTGAAATGTTCGCGAAGAATGTGCGTATTTGGCACGAAAGAATCAAAGGTGTTGATTTTGAATGCCAGAGTTACGAGAAAACTTTGGCACAGGCAAAAGAGGGGGATTTTGTATATTTCGACCCGCCTTATGCCGACAGTCACA
>ERZ842401.36-NODE-36-length-153564-cov-14.347784_pt1 | contig 153564 bp, 123 predicted proteins | sample MGYA00521270_ERZ842401 | MGnify/ENA primary metagenome ERZ842401 (study PRJEB31892, sample SAMEA3878208) | bioreactor metagenome | biome: Moose rumen | place: Sweden | collected 2011-10 | study: EMG produced TPA metagenomics assembly of the PRJEB12797 data set... | reverse complement strand
CCAAGTGATAGTGTAACTGTTCTTTGTCGCCGTGTAGGTTGCGGTGTATGTAGCATCACCTGTTACGGCTTCTACTTCCGGAGTCCAACCGGCAAAGGTATAGGTATATTCCGCCGTGGCATCTTTCGTCGGATCTTCATGAGTCGGCACTTCGCCATACTCTACGGTTGTCTCGTCTATGGTAGTGCCGTCATCCTGTTTCCAAGTGATAGTGTAACTGTTCTTTGTCGCCGTGTAGGTTGCGGTGTATGTAGCATCACCTGTTACGGCTTCTACTTCTGGAGTCCATCCTGCGAAGGTGTACGTATATTCTGCCGTAGCAGGTTTTGTAGGCGTAGTGCCCGTGTACGAAGGAGTAGCGCCATAGGCTACCTGCTCTGTCTTTAATGTCGTCCCATCGGAGTTCTTCCATGTGATGGTGTATTGACGCAATGTCTGCGTGTATGTTGCTGTATAAGTAGCATTTGCCGTAGCGGCAACGATGGTTGGTGTCCAACCTTTGAATGTATATGTATACTGTGCCGTGGCTGCTTTTGTTGGAGTAGTGCCAGTGTAGGAAGGAGTTGCCCCGATTGCTACCTGAGATGTTTTTATTGTTGAGCCATCTGCGTTTTTCCACGTAATTGTTACTAACTGCGCTTTGCGTATATAGATAGTATTTGTAACATAATAATTATACGAGCCTAATGAACCAGCTATAGCGTCTTCTAACCTAAAACGAATTGAATTATAGTTGTTAGTCAATTTTGAAACGGGAATAGTGGCATTAATATTAGTAGTGTAATGGGGGCATTCATAGTTTGTACTTCCATTAAGTATACATTCCCAGAAACTCGTAGTTATCGCATCATGATATCCACTTTGTTTTGAAATTGTTGCGGACACTTTTATACTCGTTGCTGATCCATTCCATACATATACATCACATCCATTATATTTCTCTGTTGATTTTGTCGCATTTGTGACACTTTTAATCGTACCATTATTATATTCAACAGCAAATGACCAATAACATGTCAGTGTAAATAGAAATAGGAAAGATATCTTTTTCATATTAAATTAAATTTGACTATTATACTCCTTATTTAACTCTTTCGCTTTCTCAATAGCGGCGTCTTTTGACATACATCGATACGATGTTGGATAAAGGTTGCCATCTATACCGCGACGCGCCACTTCGTAAATCTCTTTTCCCATAATGCTTTCTTCCATGGGCTGTGCATAGAAAACTTGTTTCATTGGTTCTTCTCTTTAAATCCTAATATTTGATATCGGTTCATAAGTGACATTTATAATTCCCTTTTCGCGCATGAATAGATTTACATTATTTTGTGCCTCACATAATGCATCTGTACTATGATAATAATAAATCCACTGGGCATTCGGAAATAAATTTCGTAGCACCTCAAAATAATCATAGTCTGCTCTTCCAAAACTATGCCCAATGATTTTAATCTGAGGATTTCCTAATTTCGCATTCTTCAACTTATCTTGTAACTCTCTTTTGATAGTAAATGTGTCTTTTTTTATGCGCTCTATTGCTATACTCCATTCGTCCAATACACTATCTCCGAGACCGTTCATGCCTACCGTTCCTCTCATAGATTTCTTTATCTGACCTATGTCAGAGGAATGACCAAAAACATATTTCTCTCCTTTTGATTGCTGTCCTTTCGTAGAACAATGAATATGGTATATATTAGACGGAGCGATGTCATACATTTGCTCTAATGTCATTGTATAATTAAACGTGAGATAATGTGCAGACAAATCTAAGTCAAACACATGACATTCTTTTGGAGGTATAACTATCTTATTTATCCAAGAATGAAAGGCTTCTTGTATTTGCTCTCCAAAATTGTCAATCAAATTATCAAATGTCATATAAGTCCGAACATCGCCAAGGACAGTAAAATCTAATCTTGCTAACGCTTCCTCAAAATCGCTCCAATTTTCTTTATCACCAATTGCTGTATTCAGCAATGACAATAAATAACATTCACTTCGGTTACAAGATTCTTCCGTGCGATAAATACAATTAACACATTCATTCTTTTTCCCGTTATCCTTTTCTAAATAATGTTTGAAACAAGAATAACAAACTGGCATTGAATGAGCGCGATCAAAGCCATTTCCGATAATGTAAAGAGTTTTACTCATAGTATAATAATTTTTATTGTTTATAAGTGGTCGTTAATATAAATAAAATAAACGTTTCTTTTTTCTATATTATTAATTCTGAAGCCAACAGTATGCCTTTAATTAATTTTTGAATTGATACGATACATATTACACTGTTCGGTACATGTATCATCGCATTCAGGATTGCACTTCCCTTCATATTTTTGTTCTTTAATTTCTGACAATTCATAGTAAAATTCCGAGGGAAACTCCTTCTGTATGCAATTAGAAATAAATGTTAAGTCTTTATCTGACTCAAAAATGAATGTGGACTTTACATTATGTCGTAGTATTTTGCATGACAATTGACCGCATATCAATTGTATAACTTTATTCGTTGTGATTTTGCTTCCATCAGCGATGTCATAAGATAAATGATACATTACCATAATTCAGAAATACTAAAGGTTATTAAATACTTCTTCTACTGCTTTTGTTAAAAGCGGCATATTTTTGTCGTTTTTAAATTCTTTCTTTAGCCATGGTATTATTTTTTTATCGAAGGCATAATGTACTTTTTTATCTTTAAAATCAATCTGAGTTTTAGTATAGAAATGAGACACCCATTGTTCTCCTTGAACAACTATTCTATACGCGATAAGTAAGTTCAAGAGTTCTGCGTCAATCTCGCTTCCTTTTGATAAGAATTGAGGTTGACCACCCATGAACTGAATTAATTCATTTGCTTTTATGTACTTTTTGCCATCTATCTCTATCACATGACTCATAAGCTCATTAATGTATTTTTCATAAGTTTGTGATTGCAATGATGCACATGCGGCATCAGTTTCCCCCCCTGTGACAAGACAGATTCGATGAAAAATTTTTTTGAAACACATTTTTTTGATTTTTAAAATTTTCTCTCCACTTTACTATTCGGCAGGAGGGAATCCGTTTTGTTATTGTCGAGTTATTTTACTTCTTGTCCCGTGAGGGTGTAAATTTTCTCCCCGCGGAGGATGAGGATTTGTCCGTTGTGGAGGATAAGCCTACCTCTGTCTCCTCCCTGAAGGGAAGAGGAATCAACATTGTCAAGATCTGAAGTATAAGCAGGAGTTTTAAATGTTCCAGCGATCACTGAGATTACATTATCATATTCATCCACTCCTTCTATGGTGTAGAAATACTGCAAATCTTCCTCAATATCACTTAAATCATATGAGATTGTTGTTGCATCAAAATATCTCTGGGGAGCTCTAAATACAGGGATTTCTAGAGGAGGGTTGGAAGCATCGTAATGCTTGCTCGCAGGTCCCCAATAGAATTTACTTAATGTACCATCAGCATAGAAACGCATCTTGCAATACCATTGTTTATGATCCTTGTCCAAATATATCCAAACCCAGTAACCATGATTGCCCCAAGGTTTAACTTCCCATTCCATGTGAACCGAGTTGGAAGTAACATCCGTAATGATTTCTTCCTCTGTATTCGGCAAGAAAGTAGCCACAAACGAAGTGTCTTGGGTTAATTGGAAGGTATAAGGGTTGTCCGTGATTGTATTATTCCAATGATAGAACTGGTAGCCGTCATTGGCAAATGCACCAATACTAACATTTGAATTCGCATTATATACATTACCTCCGATTGTTATGCCCCATGCATCGTTATTGCTAAGTGTCGTTACTGTATATTGGTTGGGACGCTCGATAACAAAGGATAATACATAGGTAGTAACAAGACCTCTACCGGAAATTACAGTCAAGACTATCGTATTTCCAGCCTGCGTTGCGGTTACCGTCTGATACTCATCTCCAAAATCCCAACTGATATCTGTGGAGGATGGTAGGTCTTGCTGATTTGTGCCGGCTGAATAGGTGAATGTGTATGTGTACTTATTAGAAGAAAATCCTTCTATAGAGTCTCCTTTAATGTAAATCATATTCAAGTTGGTTGCCATTGCTGTAGAATCACTATCTACTTGGGTGGAATCATTGGCGTTTTGATCAATATCTTTTACCAACCGTACACCTCTACCATCATAACGATTATTATTTGCATCTGAACACACGCTTCGAGAATTGTAACCAAACTGCATACCATCCACCAAGTTATTCAAATGGCTTGTATTGGCGTAATACTCTCCTTCGGTTTGTACAGTCTTTGGTGTTGTTCCATCTCGATACCCATTAGCTGGTAGAAAAATTGCTCCAAGAGCCTCAAGTGATGCAAATTCAGAAGAAGAATAATTATAATCAGTCGTGATATTGTAGTCACCAATAAAATTATCTGGCAACAGCAATAATCCTTTCACTCCTTCCACACGTACAAAAGCAAATAATGAGGCATGGTTGGGACGCTTATTAAGTAGGTATTCCCATTCGTTTCGTGTTAATGTTCTCCACTGAGATTGGAATATTTGTCCCCAATCCACAAATTCTCCGGCATATGTCGAATTATTTTTCGAAGTTGATACGCCGTAATACGTTGTTGCTGTACTATATCCGAATAAGTCAATCCATCCTGAATATGTAGACGATAAGAGGGCATTATTGCATTTTACACCATCCTCATAAACAGTTCCTAGATTTGCGTCTCCCACATAATCCCATTGGTGCTCTGCAAAACGCCATGTGTCAGTTGATGCTTGATATTGTAAATTACCGGGAGAAAAATATACTTTTCTATCTGTGCTGACCGAGAAACCTCCATTAATTACGGCGGTGCTATCAAATACAGCAGTATATATCGCATCTCCGGTTACGGTTTCAATTTCTGGATTCCAACCGCTGAATGTGTATGTATATTCAGCAGTTGCAGGCTTTGAGGGGGTTATACCTGAGTATATCGGAGTAGTTCCATCTATAATCGTATCTATTTCTAATATTTCTCCATCAAAATTTTTCCACGTTATAACATCGTGTTTTGTCGCATATACACTAAAATTCTCAGGCAAAAAATGGTATTGCCAACTAACCACGTAAAATGTCTCATTTGAAGTCCCAAGAATTGTATTCATATCAAATTCATAGATTTCATCAGTTACAATTTCTCCCTTTTTCTTCAAATTAGAATGGCTGATATATTCGCCTGATGACATCTGCGCACCATTAAGAAATACCCTATAATCTCCATGAGAAAAGCGCATCGCTTGTTTGTCATTGCTATAGTTTATTGTAAAAAAATTATAATAATTAGGGGGATTTTGAGAGAAATCAATTCTAATTTTACTAAATGTATATAGTTTAGTTTCATCCTTCAATACATATCGATATCCTATTTGAGAGATATCTCCCTGTTCCTCTATTTCTGTAGTACCTACCATATCGGAAAGTTCTTTCACTGTAATCCATTGTGGATATTGGGTGATTATCTCTTCACATTGTTTGAATACGGGATAGAGAGTTGTATCACCTGTAACCACTATCTCGCGCGGGTTGTCGGTATTGCCGTCGCTCCATTCTTCAAAGTACCAGCCGTCTTCAGGCACGGCGGTGATGGTGATGGTGTCACCGTAAGTGGGTTCGCCTTCGATGGTCACATTGCCGTGAGCGTCTATTGAGTCGGGGATGATGACGTCAATGGTGTATTCAATCTTTGTACTATCAAAAACTGCTGTATAGGTTGCATCACTTGTTGCGGCAACAAATTCAGGTGTCCAGCCTTTGAAGGTGTAGGCATATTCCGCAGTAGATACCTTGGTGGGTGTTGCTCCGGAGTATATTGGTGTATCGCCGCTAATAACCTTTTCGGTCTGAAGAATGACACCATCTGTGTTTTTGAAAGTAATAGTGTAAATATTTTTGTTATAATAATACCAATCACCTGCATTAGTTTGTACCATTGCTAATGTCCAAATTCCCTGACTTATAGCTTGGAGATCAAAGAATATGTAATCACCTGATGTTTTATAATATGAATACAGCCAATGAGAACTTTGCCAATAACAATTACCATTGCTTGAATATCCTGATACTTTTTTTACATTACTAGCTGGAGTTAACAAGCCAACTACACACAAATTGTCATTAGAACATGAATTCTTTTTGTAAGCTATATATGTGCACTGAATATTCAAAACATTCGAGCCCGCATCGCCGCGTGTTTTTACTATTTCACTTGTAGTATAATCACTTATATTAGTTGGCACAGCAGCTAATAATTGTATAATGCCAAAGAACAAAAATAACGTTAAGATGAATATAATCTTTTTCATAATGATATGTTTTTGAGCGATTAATATTTTATTCAATATTCATAGGTTTTATTATCATTTATCTCACCTCTTGTCCTTGAAGGGTATAGACTTTTCCGGAGCGGAGGATGAAGATTTGACCATTGCGGAGGATTTTTGTACATTGTACATTGTCACTTTGTACATCATTGATACCTGTCGGCATCTTCGATGCGCCTTGGATGTCGAACTCCTGCCAGTAAGTGTCTGCCTCATACGCGCTGACAGCCTCGTCAGGTACATAGACAGGAATCTGACGTTTCACATCATAGAAGGTTTTTGCTTCAATAGCAGGAGGAATAGCAGAATTGACTACAATCTTTGTGAGTTTAGAACAAAGAGCAAAACAGTTGTCTCCAATGGTGTGAACGGAAGATGGTAAAGTTAAATCCTCCAAGTAAGTGCAACCATAAAAGGCTCCATCGCCAATTTCTTCTACACCTTCGGGAATAATGAGATTCTGGAGTTCGTGTGCGTTATAGAATGCCCAGTTACCGATGCGGCGGAACTGGCTGGTAGAGACTGCGGGCGCATTGAATCGTCCCGGTGCAGGATTGGCACTACCGCCAAAAGTGATGGATTTCAGACTACGGCAGTCCTCAAAGGCTGATTGCTCTATTTCTTCCACCGATGCAGGGATGTCGATGGATTGCAGGTTCTTGCAACCGGCTATTGCCATATAGCCAATCTTAGTCAACCCTTCAGGCAGTTTGAGCGTCTTGAGGTTATAGCAGTCTTTGAACGCCTCGTCGGCAAACTCTGTGTTTGTCACACCGGAGACATCTAAGGTCTGTAGAGTCTTGTAGGAACGATTGATGAACAGCAGAGCATTCTCGGTTAGTTCGCCACCCGTAACCGTTACGTTGCTTAGGATTTTGGTGTAATATGGCCAATAACTCTCTTGCACATCGAAAAATGCCGCAGGTGCTTGCATCGAGGCCAAAGCAGTAGCACCTTCAAAAGGATTCCATCCAATATTTGTAACACTATTAGGAATCGTCACAGAGGTCAAACCGGTGCAACCAATGAAAGCATACTCATCAATGCTGGTGACGCTATTGGGAATCGTCACAGAGGTCAAACCTGTGCAATTTGAGAAAGCATTACGTCCAATGCTTGTGACGCTATTTGGAATTGTGACAGAGGTCAAACTGCTGCAATAATGAAAAGCCATATCTCCAATGCTTGTGACGCTATTACCAATCGTCACAGAGGTCAAACCAGTGCAATCTTCGAAAGCCTCACGTCCAATGCTTGTGACGCTATTTGGGATCTCTATAGAGGTCAAACCGGAGCAACGATAGAAAGCACAACCGGCAATACTTTCTATACCACTTGGAATGGTATATGCTCCTGAATAAGAAGTAGGCATAACCGCAAATATGTGTGTATTATAAACAGGAGAGGTCAAACCGCTGCAACCAAAGAAAGCAGCTTGTCCAATGCTAGTGACGCTGTTAGGAATGGTAATAGATGTCAAACCGGAGCACCAATTGAAAGCAGCCATTCCAATGCTTGTGACGCTATTGGGAATTTCAATAGAGGTCAAACCGCTACAAAATGCGAAAGCACGCTCTCCAATGCTTGTGACGCTATAGGTCACTGAATTGTCTTCCACAGAAGAGGGGATGTTGGCAGTTGTGATACTTGTGGACCAATACGGATAATCACTATTTTGCGACGTAACTTCTGCCGTTTGGCTGGTGGCATCAAGGTTATAATACAGGTCGCCGATTTGAACTTGTTCATAGTCCCAAGCGAACATGGTTCCTGCGCCGGCTACCAGCGCGAGTAAAAAGAAAAAGAACTTTTTCATAATGTTTGTATTTTATATTTACTTAATAATCATTACATACTTGCACAGAACCGTTCGTCGTTTGGAACCGGAGGCGTTTGGCATCAGAGGCAGAGCGGTAGATGACCCACACATCGCCGGTACACTGTTTGTACTCCACACCTCCGCGGGAAACAGACGATGAACTCATCTCATGGTAGTAGACGGTTGTTGTTCCGATACTCATTGAATGCGGCGGACGCTCGCCCACAAAATGACATTTGCCGATGGTGGCATCTGCGGCAATAAAGCTGATGAATAGAGCGCAGAGCGCAACGATGACTAAACTTCTTTTCATGATGTTTACAATTATAGGTTCCTCCATTATATTATTCGGCAGGAGGTGTCGCCGGTATGTCATTTCATTCAATAAGTTCAGTTTAAGGGGCATTTGGAAGATGCCACATAAAAGCATTTAGAAGGCGTGTCGGGCCGATGTGGTCGGCTGAATATATCGTGTATCTAACGTATATCTATCGTATATCTATCGTGTATCTATCGTGTATCTATCGTGTTTGTGTAGTGTTTATAAGCAGACTAACAGCGGGAGAGCTATTGGTCAGCAGGGGATCCATAGAAGAAAGCGCCAGTCCTCGCGTTCGCCGACATGCGTGCAATGTTCCCTACCACTCCGCTCAATGGAAAGGCGACATGTGCGTTCTATGGTCGGGACGACGCTCCCCGCTGTCCCTTCCGTTCGAACTGCCAAGCCGAGGCAGTTCTCCATGCCCTCTCCATAGCAAACAGCCTACGGCTTGGTTTACTTCGGGGACCCCATAATACAACAAAAAGCGGCAGTCCGCTTGATTGGATTACCGCTTGTTGATTTTGTTCCTGAAAGGTTATGGAATGTACACCTTATTATATCATTTTAGATGGAAGGAGTAATAAAAACTCTCCAAGAGCCGTTGTCATCCTTTTCTATATACCTTTGCCTTTGTAACATTTGAAGCATCTTTTGTAAGGCAGAACGATTAACACCAATTTCTTGTTGTAAGTAAGCAAAAGTAGCTTGAGGTTCTACCTTCAGTTCACGCAAAATCTTTGCATACGTCGGCGTGCGAAAAGCGATACGTTCACCATCATACCACCATATATTTTCGTTCTTTTCTGTTACAAACAGGATGTCATTCTCAATTTCGTTCGCAATAAGATTAACCATATGTTTGTAGAAAGGACGGATTTGTTTAAGCGAAGCATGAGCCCCTTCGGCAGGTGTCGCACCCACAATCAAATCAGCTTGATGCAACGCCTCCAGATAGTCCTGTTTTTTGCGGCTACGTACTACAATCATCGGCAGACCATGACGTGAGAGGATGAAGTTTACCATCAATCGCGCAATACGTCCGTTACCATCCTCGAACGGGTGAATACGGATGTAGCGATAATGGAACAATATTGCTATATCTATCGGTGTTAACTTCCCTTCTCTTTCCACCTCGTTGTACCAATCTACAAGATCGGTCATCAATGCCGGAGTCTCTTCGGGCGAAGCGTATTCAAAGCGGTCGCCATAACGTGTAATGACGGAGTTCGGACGGGTTTTGTAACATCCGGCATGGATGGTGTAACTTGTTTGAACACCTCCGGGCAATGTGCGATAGACCGTATAGTCCTCACGCAAGAGTGTTTGATGCAATGTACGGATGAAGTTCTGCGTCAGCGGCTGTTGGTTATTGGTCGCCTCCATTTGCATCATTTGCAGTCCCACATTACTTGCTTTCATCTCTTCGTAATCATGAAAGTCAGCTTCACCTGCAACCTTTCCAAAAAGAAGCAATAATTCTGTTTGACCATACGTAAGGGTATTGCCCTCAATATGATTGCTATTGTAGTTGAAATCAACGGTAAAACGGCGACTCAACCTCTCACGGTCCGTATCCGACAACGGCAGAAGTGTTTGCCACTTTTCTAAAACAGTTTCGAGTTTCATATTTTTCATATTCGTCACATTTACCACTATTATCGGTGGTAAGTTTACCACCATTTCGGCTGCAAATTTACAATTTTTTGCAGATATGTGCAAGTTTTTTTGCAAATAACCTCAATTCATATTGCGGTTATCGTCAAAGTTATGAGATAAAGGCAGTTTTATGTTGCGGTTATGCGGTAATCCAATATGTCAAAGAACACAAAATAAAATACTGCTTTCGCTTTTTTGTAAACGGGTGTCTGGCATAACCCACGAATGAAAAAGCAAAAGCAGTACATACCAACGTATGTGCTGACATGTTGCCAATCTCATTCGTAATGATAAGCTGCCAGACTTAGTTTACAAAGATTGACTCGTCAGTAAAAAAAATGTGTGTTGCATTACGCAACCAAATTATCCTCTGATAATTTGCGACAAAAATACAAAAACCTTTTTATTCGCACAAATTTTTTTTCACTTTTCCATATATTTAAGGCTTTTGCACACACGTCAGTACGTACTGTCAAAGCGCTGCAAAGTTAGCGGTTTGTATTGTAATTCGCCAAGTTCTTGTTACTTCTTGTTGTGTCACGATTGCAGTGGTCAGCGTATCGGGATGGTGGCGTTCACACCCATGCCCACATTGAAACCCGTCTTGTTGGTTACCGCGAAATCGATATTAAAACCGAAATGCTTGGAGACGGGAAGCACAAAAGTGATGAAACCGCCATACAGGAAATTACTCTCGGAATTGTTTACAAACCAAGCATCATGACGCAGATTAATCAGATTGGAAGCATCACCCACATTGCTCTTGCCCAGCATCGCCCCGAAAAGGAAATAGCGCGACAGCATGAAACCCGCCCGCACATCCCACAGCGGCAGCGCAAAAGCACTCGAAGACACCGTATCATTGGGCAAGGTGCGATATATCATTTTGTTGGGGATATAATAGCCGTCAAATCCCGCCGTGATACCGCCAAGCTGACTCCACTGATAAAAGACGGATACGCCATAGGTGAAGGCATCGTAGTTGAAAGCATAGCCTGCCCGGGCAAGAATACCTGCCGAGAGAGGGTTTTCACTCGTCTTTGCCTCACTGATTTTACGATCAAGATAGTAGTTATCTTGCTGAACTTCAGGATTTCTCCTGACAGAATAGGTGTACGACTGCGCCATGCAGAAGGCACACAGACACAATAGGGACAATAGTGTAATGTTCCGTTTCATAAAGCAAGTGTAATATGGAAGTTTATAATATCTTCACCGACTGGAGTCCGCCGTTGTTACCTGCCACATAGGAGACCGGTGTTTTGCCCGTGAGGACAAGGTGGTCGATAAACAGGGGTTGACCGGTCAGAAAGAAGGTGGAGACGAAGGTGTCGCCAACGCTCAGTTTGGAATTGTCAGACTCCACGACTTCAAAACCCATGTCGCCCATATATCGAAAGACACAGCGTCGATTTGGCAGCCATGTTACCTCCAGCATTTGCCCCGGTTGCAGGTCACGTGTATGAACCCCATCGGCGATGAAGGGGTTACTGCTACCGTGTTCTTCGGTTTGCAGACGCGCAGAATAATCGTCCCAGTCGCGTGAGCCGACATAACGCGACAAGACATTGAGTGTGGAGCGACGTGTATTTTCGGCTCCGTCGATATATCCCCAGAGGCGTTCAAGTGTACTGAGGGCGATATTCTCATGCAGCCGCAACCAAATTTGTGCAATCAAAGTCTCAAAATCGGCAGGCGTGGCAGGCCTCATTCCTAAACGCGCTTCCACATCCTTGCGAAGTTGAGCAATCTCAGGTGCATTTTTGTTCATAGCAATTTCTTTTATTCGGTTGCAAAGATACGGCAAGTTGCGGAAACAGAAAAAGTTCTTTTTACTTCTTATTTTTCAAGAGAGCTCTTAATTATCCGGCAGAACGACACTTAGCGAGTCATACAATGGGTCGTTCAAATTATACCCCGAGTAGTAAGCCTGCATAAACTCTTCGTGAAGCCACGGGTCGGTGATGCTGCTTTCCGTTTTGCGGTAGGCTGCTTCTCTGCCGCCATCGAACGCTTTCACTTGGCTCATGGTGCGTAGTTCACCTTTCTTTACAGCTCGGCGTATGGCGGTTTGTCGGTCGAGGTGAATCTGCATGGCTCTCTGCCGCACGTCTTCCACCGGTGAGGGCGATCCGACCTGAACACTTAACGAGTCAACTACTTGACGTAGCGAGTCCACCTGTTGCCGATGCCTGTCGTTCTGCAATCGCAAAGAGTCGATATCGGCGGTCAGTTGACTTTCCAAAAACAGATGTCCGTTTTCCGCATTGTGATAGCCCGCACGAATTCCCCATAGCGCAGCCGGCACAAGCAGCAGGAAGAGCAAGACGGAAGGCAGTGCAACATATAGTTTGTCGATGCGCCTCAATGCGTGCGCCACTTGGAGGCAAGAGTTGTATCGACGCGAGGGCTCCGGACGCGTACATTTGTGTGCAACGGTTCTATAGCGATGCGGGAAGAGCAGTTCGATGATTCGTCCTACCGCATAGATATCGGCTCGGCAGTCAATAGGCTTGCCCGCCAACTGCTCAGGGGCTATATAGGGCATTGAGCCGGCAGGCTGCTTGAAGGTGACATAATCGTCTGTATCCGACACTCCGAAGTCAATCAGTTTGACAGCATTTCCATTGCGGGTGACAAGGATATTGGACGGTTTGATGTCGCGATGAATAATCTGCCTCTCGTGCAGGCATCGGAGTGCATCCAACAATTGGTTGAGCAGACGTTTCTTCAGCGCGGGAGAGGGATGAGTGGACAAGAACAGGTCCAACGTAACTCCATCGATATACTCCATCTGAATATACCAACCGATGGCGTCCATGTGTCCGAAGTCGAGCAAACGGACGATATTGGGATGGTCGATTTGCACCCCGATGGAGAACTCCTTGCGGAGAAGTTCTATATAGGGCGTTGATTCGCGATAGGCAGGAGCCAGCGCTTTAAGGATGTATTTCCGACCGAAGCGGATAGCGGTATATATAGCGCTATACCCTCTTTCGGTCAGCAAAACAGGAGCGGACCACACATCAGAGAAGTCCGATGTCAGAGGGGATATAATAAAGGAGGAGTCACTCATGCGGGGCTATCTATCGCTATCTGACATTATTGAACCTTACACTTCAGTTTTTTGTCTGCATTTCGTGCAAAGCGGGCTACTGCAGAGAACCAGTCAGCATCTTCGGGGTAGCGCCATTGGCTCCAGCCTCCACCGAAATAATAGGTAGCAGGCTCAGTGGCAGGAAGGATGGCGAGCAGATGTTGGTCTTGTACCTGAATTGCTTGCACGTGGTCAGCCACCACGGCACAATAGTTGCGTCCCTGATGTACGCCTGCATCGCTCACGGCATTCTCCGCATAAGCCAACCAGCCGCCCTGCTCGGAGAAAGAGACATTATCCATCTTGTCATGCAGAAAGATGCCAGCTGCCCATTGACTGTTACTTTCAGCTTCCTGTTCCCGATACACTTCGGCTTTATTGAGCAGACTGCCGGCATCGCAGGTAATGAATAGTTTGTGCGTGGGATAAGTGAGCATAAACTGCACCCGTAGGGGGCCCTCTTCCAAGATTTTCCACTCCTCGTAGTGGTTGCCCACTTGCAAGTGTCCGTCCACATAAGGTGCTATACCTCCGCAGCCCAAGGTGTGGGCGACCTTGTAGCAGTCGAGTCCCTCGCCGTAGTTGATATGATACGGACGGTTGTGGTGCAAGTCGTCATCATAGAACTGAGTTACGATGGGTTTGTCGGTACACTTGAGCCAGAGGTCCACCCCGTTGGAAGGGTTCTCGGGTGCGAGGGCGGGTCCATACATCCGATAGGCTGCATTGTCGTTCTCCCAAGCGAAGTCGTCTTTTCGTTCGGGCACAAACTGTGCACTGACGCGAGGTTCCACAGGCGAAGGGTTGCCTTTTCGCCATGTATATTGACGTTGCATGCCGCCACGGATATTATCCACCAGGAAGATGATGCGTTGCGGGTCTTCCGTTCCCCAATAGAGAATCTGATAGGGCACTTCTTGTTTGTTTTCATCGAGCAGTCGATACTTGCCTATGTCTTCTTTGGTGAAGTTGAGCGCTCCGACAGGCAGCTCCGCCATCACCTCAGTGCGTTCGTCCAAAGACGGGTTGTTAACAACTATCGTTAAAGGCTTACTGCAGCCCATGAAAATCAATGCTATCAAAATCAGTTTAACAGGTTTCATATTATTAAATAACAACATTCAACATTAGGTTTCATTCTATGGTTACGCATTTGTCATTACGGTTGCTTGCCGATGTATGCGAGTATGCCGCCGTCCACATAGAGGATATGGCCGTTGACAAAGTCTGACGCCTCTGAAGCGAGGAAAATGGCAGGACCCATCAAATCTTCTGGGGTACCCCACCGTCCTGCCGGTGTTTTGCTGATGATGAATTGGTCGAATGGATGGCGAGAACCGTCCGGTTGGCGTTCTCGCAGCGGTGCTGTCTGAGGCGTGGCAATATAGCCGGGACCGATGCCGTTGCACTGGATATTGGCGGCACCGTATTCTGAGCATATATTGCGGGTGAGCATCTTGAGTCCGCCCTTTGCAGCCGCATAGGCACTGACCGTTTCACGTCCGAGTTCCGACATCATGGAGCACACATTGATGATCTTGCCATGTCCTTTGCGTATCATACCCGGGATAACCGCTTTTGCCATAATAAAAGGAGCCGTGAGGTCGATATCAATCACCTGTTTCCACTCGTCCAGACTCATTTGAGTCATCGGAATACGTTTGATGATGCCGGCGTTGTTGACAAGGATATCGATGGTTCCGACCTCTTCTTCTATCTGGCGTATCATGTCCGCCACCTGCTGCTCGTCGGTCACATCGCAGAAGTAGCCGCGCGCGTCGATACCTTTTTCTTTATATGCCTGCAGTGCCTGAGCCATGTGCTGTTCGCCACGGCAGTTGAAACAGATTTTGGCACCTGCCTTCGCAAAAGCTTCTGCAATGGCAAAGCCAATACCATAGGCAGCACCTGTTACAAGCGCCACCTTGCCCTCAAGAGAAAATAAGTTGTTCATATTGTTTGATAGTAGTTTGATATTTTTGGTAGTAGTTACTCGTCGGCGGAATTAAACGATAGACAATAGTCGCGAAATGAGTATGAGCGGAATGCAGGAATAGAACGATTTGTAAAAAAAATGAAAGGCTTACGATGTCCTTACAAAAGGCTTACATAACTTTGAGGAAAAATAGAACATTTTTTGATTTTTTTAAGGCTCACCATGTCCGCTGTATGTCCGCTACATGTCCGCTACATGTCCGCTAAAAGTTTTTGAGGAAAAATTGAACATTTTTACCTTATGATTCCGCCAACGGTTAGCAGTTTGACAAAGTTTGGTAGTTGTGGGGGCAAAGGTAGTGCATTTTCCTCAGATTTGCAAATGCTAAGAATAATTATTACCTTTGCAGCGCAATAAAAAAAAACGTAACAACCGAACAACTATATCCTGCATGAATACGTTTGGAGAGAACTTTCGTTTCACCGATTTCGGCGAGAGCCACGGTGCAGCAGTAGGTGGCGTCATTGACGGTTGTCCATCGGGGCTGAGTCTTGATATGGCGGCCGTGCAACAAGCATTGGAGCGCCGTGCAGGCAGGACATTGCCCAAAGAGTGGCAGGTGGCAGTATCGCCTCGTGCTTTGGCAGAACGAAATGAGGTGGAATGGTTGTCGGGTGTTCTTGACGGTGTTACCTTGGGGAGTCCGATTGCTTTTATCATCCGGAATCAGGAAGCCCGCCCAGCCGACTATGAGGTTTTGAAAAGCGATTTCCGCCCTGCGCACGCAGACGCAGTGTACGAAGCCAAATACGGCATACGCGACTACCACGGCGGAGGAAGATCTTCTGCTCGTGAAACAGCGGCGCGTGTGGTGGCAGGCTGCATAGCGAAACAGATATTGGAGAAGAAAGATATCACCGTTCATACTCAGATAGCACAAATCGGGAACGCCGTCACAGAAGATGCCATAACGGCATTGCTGCATAAGGTGAGCGAAGAAGGCGATTCGGTGGGAGGCATCATTGAATGTGTGATTCAGGGATTAGCGGCAGGTATCGGCGAGCCTGTATTTGACAAATTGCAGGCGCGTTTGGCGTATGCCGTAATGTCCGTCAACGGCTGCAAAGGCTTTGATTATGGCAGCGGGTTTGAGGGAGTCGGCAAGAGGGGCAGCGAGATGTACTATTCGTCATCGGAAGAGTTACAGGCGGCGAACGGCGGTATCTTAGGCGGCATCAGCGATGGAAATGAGATACGTTTCAGGTGTGTATTCAAGCCCACCGCCACCCTGACCCGTGTGTATGGGGGTCGCCACGATGCCTGCATCGCGTTGCGAGCAGGTGAGGTGGTGGAAGCGATGACGGCGATGACGGTGGTGGATATGATATAAAACACAGACAAACAGATGACTGACAAAGAACGATATAGAGCGTTTGCAGAGCAAGAAAAGAATTTGCCTTTGTTCTTGCAGCCGTGGTGGTTGGATGCCGTGACTGAGCCCGACGGGAAGCAGTGGGAGGTGTTGCTTGCTTTCAACAAACAAGGAGAGACAGAAGCCGCCCTACCCTATCTTATCGGGAAGAAGTTGGGCTTGCGATACATGCTAACCCCCCAACTGACGCAGTATACAGGAGTTTGGATTCGGCAACAAGCAGAAAAAAGAACAACAGATCAGCTGGAGAGAGAAAAGAAAATGCAGACCGCATTGATTGAACAAATTCATGTCATCCGTCCTGCTTTATTTGAACTCAGATTCCCGCCTCAATACACCAATTGGTTGCCTTTTTATTGGGCTGGTTTTCACCAGGAGACCCGTTACACCTATCGGATAGAAGACTTGAGCAATATGGAAAAGGTTTGGTCTGCATTTTCATACGCCAAGCAGAAGCAGATAAACAAAGCCAAAGACGAACTACTGATTGACTACAGCATGAGTACAGATGAGTTTTATGCTTTGCAAAGCAAGCAGTGGGCAACGAAAGGCGAGCGGAATGTATTGAGTAAACGGTTGGTAGAGCATGTGATTGAAACGGCTCGCGAGCGGGGTCAGGGAATGATAGTCAGAGCCAAAGATAAAGACGGCCACACGCATGCCGCCATTTTTGTGGCATGGGACGAACATTCTGCCTATGAGTTGATGTCTGCCATCCATCCCGACTTTCGCGCTTCAGGAGCCTCCACCTTGGTGGTGTGGGAAGGTATGAAACGACTGAGCAAGACCACTGGGGCATGGGATTTCGAGGGAAGTATGATAGAGAGTGTGGAAAACTCCTTCAGGCAATTTGGAGCCACACAGACACCTTATTTTGTTATCACCAAAAATGATTTCTTAGGGAAATTATATCACCTATGCAAACGATAAGCAGAGACATATTTTACGAGAAGACAAGCGGTTTTGCGTGGATATCGTTTTCTCAGACGGATGCCTATTGCAGGGCGATTGTGCCGGCTGACACGTTGCGTTATTATTTAGATAACGAATCAGACCCGCAGATAGGTTGCGTAGGGTATGTGAAAAGCAAATGGGGAAAGAAAATGCTGGTGATTCATGGGGAGTGCTTAAAAACTGAGAGAATAAACCGAAAAATCAGGGAGTCGTTTTATGCCGACCTGCTTCAAACGTCGTTTGATATATTCGAATTAAACTTAGACACTCCATATAGTTGCGAGGACGAGATAGCTCTTCGCGAAGCCGGTTGGCTGAGACCTGTAGGAATGTTTTCCACCACTCTCTCAAAAGTGATTGATTTGCAGCAGCCGTTTGCTTTCAGGCATGACTGGCAGCACAATCTGAAAAAAGCGGCACAGAACAACTTAAGATTCCGGGTGTCGGACAATTCCGAACAAGATATAGAGGTTTTCTGCCAGTTATATCAAGACATGATGCAACGAAAGCATTTTGCAGACATTGAGTTGAACGCCACCTTTTTGCGGCAACTGCTTTCCGACAAGCGTTTTGTGATGTCATTTGCCGAAACTGAGGCAGGAGAGATTATAGCCGGAAGAATTGTTTTTGCACCTGAACACAGAAAAGCGCAAAGTCTGTTTGCCGCCTCCTCATTGCAAGCCCGCCAGACCTCAGCCGCCTATTTTCTTTATGAGCAGTTACTACTCCACCTGTCTTCTCTTGGAATGCTGACTTATGATATGGGGCGCCTTTCGCCGGCTACTCATCAGAAGAATAATCTATTCATCTTCAAAGACGGGATAGGCGGAGATTATGTGCAGTATCAAGGCGAATGGGAATATTGCAAACGGAGTTGGTATTCACCTTTGCTATACCTTTTTAAGAAACATATTTGGAAGCGGGTGAGGACATGAAGAATTACATTCATCTCAAATATATTCTGTTTTTTATACTCGCTTCATTATTTCTTCCGAGTTGCCAAAAAGAAGAAAATTTACTTCTTCCGGAATTACATATAGAATTGAAAGATGGTGAGTATGAGAAGGTGCTTAAAGATAAAAGATATAAGGCATCCGGAAGTGTTACATTATTGGATGAACACGGTCAATTAATGTATGTTAACAAATTGCAACATTTTCGCGGACGAGGACATTATTCTTGGCAGCAAAAGAAGAAGCCATATCAATTCCGTTTATATAATCAGATATCTTTATTAGGCATGCAAACAGCGCAACGTTATTGCCTGCTACAATGTTCTAATGATGAGACTTGTTTAAGAAATGCCATTGCGCTTAAGACATCACAAAAAACCGGATTAGGCGGTGCCGATGTAAGACATGTTTATCTATTCATCAATGGCAAGAAACAAGGGATCTACCTGCTCACCACTCATATAGAAGCGACTATGGAATGCATCGGGAAGTCCGATATTGATGTGTTATTATATTTAAGCGGATACTCTGAATACAAGCAGGGATTTATTTCAAATAATGAAGTAGCCGTCAGTATTAAACATCCCTCCAAAGCAAGTTCTCAGAAAATTGATTCAATCAAGGCATTCTATAATAATTTTGAACAGGCTATCATTTCGCCCGATGGTATGTCTGCCGATGAAACTTATTATTCAGACATAATTGATATAGCTTCCTTTGCAAAGTACTATTTACTGCAAGAGATTTTTCAAAATCAAGATGCATGTGTCGGGAGTGTGTATCTTTATTATCTCAAGAATGAAAACAAATTTTATGCAGGTCCATTGTGGGATTTTGATTTATCGATGAATAATGCACATGTTAATATCGCCTGCAGAGAACCCAATGTACTATGGGCATCTGCTTTACGCAATGAGCAATATGGTTCTTCACGATGCTTAGGCTACTATTTATGGCAGCATGCCGATTTCAGGGAAGCTGTAAAAGGATGTTATCCTGAAGTAAAAGAAGCTATAGAAGGCATAGCAAGAGATATAAGAGCACAACAGATTACACGTATAGGGGGAATTGCGACAGAAGAGTTATTCAACTATCTCGATCAACGCATCGCATTCTTTGATTGGTATTTTAACGGAGAGAATGACAATGTGGAATTAAATGCCTTATTCAACGATGGAGTAATCGATAACAAATGGGTTAAGTTGGTAGTAAAGAAAGGTGAACCCACTATTTTACCCAAACTGAGAAAAGGAGCATTCACATGGGGAGTGTGGCAAGATGCAGAGACAGGAGAACAACTGATCGGAAAACAAACTTTTGAAGAAGAGAGAAGCATCTCAAGTCATTGGTATGGCTATCTCCCTATTCGGCGATCAATCGCTCATATTTTTCAATAATACATCCATACCATATAAACATTGCCATTTTCACAAATGCGCTTCCCAAGCAATAGCCGGCTATGGCTAATGTGAAATCGCTTAAATGTATGCCCACAACGAGTGCAACGATTCTGACAACGAATAGGGCTATCTCAAAGAAAAGTTCTATGCGCTGCTTATAAAACAAATCAGGTAAATAGCCATGAGGTGATAGCAGGATTGTCAGACATAACCATGGGAGCATCCAGCGAATAAATTCACCTGTTAATCTCCAACCGCTTCCCAAAAGCCATTCTGACAAGTCAGGCAATACGACAAACAATATGGCAAATAAAACAAGTGATATAAGAGTAGCCCATAGCCAATATTTTCTAAAAAAAGAACGTATGGATTGCTTTGCGTTTACACGCTCTGCTATTCGCTGAAAAAACACTTGATAAAGTGAGCCGGCAATGATGTTGATGGGAATAAATGACAACGTCATAGCCATACCCCATAGTCCCACCTTATTCAAACCAAAGTAGGAAGTTAGCAACAGCGCAGGTAAGTTATTGCTAAAGTTGTTGATTACACCTCTCGGCATCGTAAAAAGAGGGAAATTCTTAAACTGCTTAGCGGCTTGGTAACAATATTCCTTATGAAACTCCATAAGAGGCTTAAGGCATTTCCTATGGGCAATAACAGAAAACAAAACTGATAACATAGGAGCAAAAGCAGAAGCATATAACAGACCTCCTGCCTTTCCCATCCATCCCATTCCAAGTTTACCGCCTGCAGAAAAGAGTGTCTGACTGATTTGAAAGCCAGATATAGAATTGAAGTTTTTCTGACGCGTATACCAATAATTCAGTAGTTGCCAAAATCCCAAGAATAATACTGAAACAGGCACTAACCACAAGTAGTGAGCTAATTCAGGAGCATTGAAAACAGATGCTACGGGATGAGAAAACGGCAGTAATAGAATGAGTAAAATTGTACATAACAATAACACTATCAATCCCACATGAAAAGATCCTCGAGATATGTTATTGTCTTTAGGAATCGGTATTGCATATTGATATTGCGCTGTACTTAAAATTACAATTATAGCTACTATACTGCTATACAGATTCAGGAGTCCGAAGTCGGCTTGAGAATAGATGCGGGTGAGAACAGGATAAATGAGCAGAGATATTGCCTGCGCGATGACATTGGCGGACAATAGTTTGCCCGAGTTCTTTATGAGGTCAGAGTGAAACAAGTTATGTAGTGGTTGTGTTGACATAAATGCGGTGCAAAGATACATAAATTTCATCACACTCTCAACTTTTTTCAAAAAAAATAGCACAGATTTTGTGCAATTGAAAAAAAGATTGTAAATTTGCAGTCGCAAACTGTGCGAACAGGCTTACTTTTGGGAGTAAGGTTCTATTTATCAACACGCAAGGTTTTATTTATTAAGACGCTAAACATAAAAAACACGACAATATGCAAATCAAGAAATCTCAACAGGCAAGTTTGGAAGATAAGAAATTCACTTACCTTCTGATGGGCTTTGTGCTTGTGTTAAGCATCTGCTTTGTCGCCTTGGAGTGGACAGAGAAAGAGGTAACCAAGTACGATGTAATTGATGAAGAATTGGCATTCGAGGAGGAGCTCGACATTCAGCAAACGTCTCAAGACATCACTCCTCCCCCTCCACCACCAGCACCGGTAGCGGAAGTGGAAGTGCTGAACGTTGTAGAGAACGATGTAGAGACACAAACCATCGAAATCTCTTCGGAAGAAACCAATGAAGAAGTGGTGATAGCCCCCCCCGTTGAAGAAGTGAAGGAAGAAGAGGAAGACGAGCAGGTAGTGTTCGTTGTGGTAGAGACTATGCCAGAATTCCCCGGCGGCACGCAGGCCTTATTCAAATACCTCAGCGAGAACGTGAAATATCCCGTTATCGCTCAAGAGAATGGTATTCAAGGTCGTGTTATCTGCCAATTCACCGTCAACAAAGACGGTTCAATCGTTGACGTGGAAGTAGTTCGCTCCGGTGGTGACGCTTCGCTTGACAAAGAAGCCGTTCGCGTGATCAAGTCGATGCCGAAGTGGAGTCCCGGTAAGCAACGCGGTAAAGCTGTACGTGTGAAATACACTGTGCCCGTTAACTTCAAACTGCAATAATAATACAACTTTAAACTTTATAAAAGCAAGAGACTGTTGAACACCAGTCTCTTGTTTTTATATTATGCCAAACTTTCCCCCTTTGTCTATTCTTACCACTTCTTACCACCGGTTGTCGGAAAGCAAGACATTTATCAGTTAAGAGACGAGAGCGGGAAGAATATCCGTTGGGGAAAAATTGCCAAATTTTTTTGGTGAATTTTTTGCAGGAAGAGAGTAGAAAATGGACAATTTTACGCCTGTAACCTGCATATAATAAGATGGTTACAGGTCAAAGTATGCACGATGTCCGCACGCTGTCCGCACGATAGGTGCTGTGAGGGTGCACTTTTTTCAAAAAAAACGGAGTGATTTTCGAGTGGAAAAATTGCCAAATTTTTTATTTGCATTCCGACACGGGCTATATTTTGTTCGAAGCTTGGCATTAAATTTGCATAGTTCAAAAAAATGTTGTAATTTTGTAGGCTTAATGGTGTATCCCTATTGATGGGTATCAGTTTGAGAAATAAGAGCAAAGCTATCGTGTTGATAATAGCATTATTATCAGCCGTTTCGGTTTATGCTGAAGAGTTGGCTTACAAGTGTGATTTGGGTTTGCAAGGCGGTGTAAGTTACTATGTAGGCGATGGCAATCCTCATATTTTCATGCACCCTCAGTATGCCTATGGTGTGCAATTCCGCTATAAATTCGACCCTCGTTGGTCGTTGCAAGCGAAAGTACAAGGGCAGAAAATAAAATTCAGGATGCCGGAGGGGAGTGGAGATGAGAAGGGAACTAACCAGCTATGGAACCTTGATGTGGTGGGTGAATTCAACTTTTTCCGATTCGGAGCCAAGCAATATGACGACCGCATCAAACAGATTACGCCTTACATTTTTTTAGGCATCGGTGTCGGCGCCTACAGCGGTTTTGAAGCCTTCGGAGCCTATATGCCCTTCGGTTTTGGTATGAAATGGAAGTTTGCCGAACACTGTCAGTTGCATGTAGCCTGGCAACACCAATTGTTCTTCGCCGACAATGTGGAAGGTGTAAACGATATGAACAATTTTGACGGCATGAACGGAAGCAACGTACTGCACAACGATCTAACCTCCACCCTGACAGTGGGGATTGTGTTTGAGTTTGCCAAGGAAAAAGAAGTGTGCCGCCAATGCGGCTACTACAGAAGAAGATAGTGAAGAATGAACAATTATAAGAATGGATAGTTCCTTAAAATATCAAATCAAGCAAGAAGTATTGCCTCGACATATTGCCATCATTATGGACGGCAACGGCAGATGGGCAAAGAAGCAGGGTTTGCGCCGTATGTTCGGGCACAAGAAAGGCGTGGAAGCCGTGCACGAAGTGACGGAGGCCTGTGCTGAACTGGGAATAGAATACCTCACGCTTTACACGTTCTCCATCGAGAATTGGAATCGTCCGAAAGAAGAGGTGGATGCACTGATGACGCTATTGGTGGACACCATTGAAAAAGAAACACCGACTCTCATGAAGAACAATGTCCGTCTATCCACGATTGGCGATATTGACCGATTGCCGGAAGGTGCCAAGCGGAAATTCACAGGTTGCATGCACCAGACAGCACAGAACACCGGGCTTACGCTTGTTATCGCCCTCTCCTATTCCTCCCGCTGGGAACTGACGGAGTTGGTAAAACGATTAGCCCAACAGGTGAAGAAAGGGAATCTTGAAGCGGAAGATATCACCGAAGAACTGATCAGCAAGAACCTCACCACCGCCCATATGCCTGACCCTGACCTACTGATTCGCACCAGCGGCGAACTCAGAATCAGCAATTTCCTGCTATGGCAACTGGCTTATTCCGAACTATATTTTACAGATGTTCTCTGGCCCGATTTTAATCGCGAAGAGTTATACAAAGCCATTATCGATTATCAGAGTCGCGAGCGACGGTTCGGCAAGACATCCGAACAGATTGAGAATACAAAGAATTGTTGAATTGAAAGACTGAGCGTCCTGCGGGCTAATTGAAGAACTGAAGAATTGTTGAATTGAAGAAACTGATTCTCATATTATTTTCTATATTGACACTGACAGCACAAGGTCAGTCTGTGGCTACCGATACGGTAGGAACTGAAATTGCAGCGGATACCACCGCGGTTGTTGCGTCTCAGGACACTCTTGCAGCCGTTCAGGATACCCTTGTCGTTTCGCAAGAAGCCGCAGAATCGCCCCAAGAGGAGGAGAATAGTCAGGCAGAAGCGGAGGAAACGTATTCCGAATCTGCCGCCGATACACCCATGGAGGCGATGGAATACACTCTGCACCGCAAGAGTTATGAGATTGCCGACATCACCGTTTCCGGTGCCGACAACTACGAAGATTTTGTATTGATAGGTTTCTCAGGTTTGGCAGTAGGAGATAAAATAGAAGTACCGGGCGATGCCATCACCAAGGCCATCAAACGTTTTTGGAAACAAGGACTCTTCTCTGACGTAAAGATTCAGGCCACCAAGATAGAAGGTGACAAAATCTGGCTCAACATAGCCTTGAAGCAGCGTCCGCGTATCAGTGATTTGCAATACACAGGTCTGAAAAAATCGGAGAAAGAAGATGTTCAGGTGAAGGTAGGATTGAGCAAAGGCAACCAACTCACACCCAACAGCGAAGACCGAGCCAAAACCGTCATCAAGAAATACTTAGCAGAGAAAGGTTTCCATAACGCTGAAGTGCAGGTGTTGCAAAAGCCCGACCCTGACCATGAGGGCTATATCAAAGTGGCCATTGTGGTGGACAAGAAAGCCAAGACCAAAGTGGGACACATCTATATTACCGGTAATGAAGCTCTGTCGCATACGAAAATCAATCATGCGATGAAGAAGACCAACGACAATCATATCACCAACTTATTCCGCACCAAGAAGTTCGTTACCGAAGAGTATGAGAAAGACAAGATTGCCGTTATTGAAAAATACAACGAACTCGGCTATCGCGATGCCTATATTGTAGCGGACTCTGTTGTTCCATCTCCGGAAGACCCCACCCGCGTAGATGTGTACATGACCATCTCCGAAGGCGAGAAATACTATGTGAGAGATATCACCTGGGTGGGCAACACCTTGTATCCTTATGACTATTTAGATGCTGTGTTAGGCATCAAGAAAGGTGACACCTACAACCTCAAGCAACTCAACGAGCGTTTACAGTCAGACGATGATGCCGTAGCCAAACTCTATACTGACCGAGGCTATTTGTTTTTCAACGTGGACCCCGTGGAAGTGAAAGTGGAAGGGGACTCCATCGACTTCGAGATGCGCATGTACGAGGGCAAGCCTGCCACTATCAATGAGATCAACATCGTGGGTAACACTCGCGTATATGAACATGTGATAAGACGCGAACTCTACACCAAACCCGGCCAACTCTATTCTCAGTCCGACATCATGCGTTCGCTCCGTGAATTGGCTCAGATGGGACACTTTGATCCCGAGAAGTTGGTGCCCGACATACAACCCAATCCAGAAGACGGAACGGTGGATATCACCTACCAACTGCAAACCAAATCGTCCGACCAACTGGAGATCTCGCTCGGTTGGGGTGCTACCGGTATCGTAGGCTCCGTAGGCGTGAAATTCACCAACTTCGCAATTCAGAATCTATTCAACAAAAAGGCTTATCGTATTGTACCACAAGGCGAGGGACAGACATTCAGTATCAATGCCCGTACCAATGGTGTTTACTACACCTCCGCCAGCATCAGTTTCTTAGAGCCATGGTTAGGCGGCAAACGTCCTAACTCACTCTCGTTCAATGTATTTTTCGCTTCACAAACAGGTTATTCCAACCGCTACTACAAAGCCTATCAAAATCTGTATAATTCTTATTCCTACTATTATTACAACGGCAACAACGACTATAGCCAGACACTGCGCGAATCGGAATCCGACCCTGACAAATACTTGCGCACGTTCGGTGTTTCAATAGGTTACGGCAAACGTCTTCACTGGCCCGACGACTACTTTACCTTCTACGGCGAGTTGTCTTATCAGTTTTACAAGATGCACGACTGGCCATGGTTGCTTTTGTCGGATGGCATGTTCCACAACCTATCGCTCAACCTGGTGCTGAGCCGCAGCAGTATTGACAACCCCATCTACACGCGCCGCGGTTCACAGTTCTCTATCGGACTCAAAATCACACCGCCTTACTCACTTATCAACGGCAAGGACTATTCCCAACTTTCGGAACAAGAACGCTATAAGCTGATAGAATACCACAAGTGGAAATTCTCAGCAAAGGTATTCACACCGCTAACAAAAGACTCCAAGTTGGTGCTCATGACGAGGGCAGAGTTCGGCTATTTAGGTCATTTCAATATCTACGCCAAATCGCCGTTCGAGACCTACTATATGGGTGGTGACGGTATGACGAGCTACACCTCCTACTCCACAGAATACATCGCTATGCGTGGTTACTCATCCGGTTCACTCACCCCTTACGATGAGGTGACAGGCAGAAACAATGGTTATCTGTATAACAAATATACCCTGGAGTTGCGCTACCCTATCTCGCTCGAACAGAATGCCACCATCTGGGCATTAGTGTTTGCGGAGGCAGGTAATTGTTTTTCCGACATAAAGAAATACAACCCCTTCGACCTCAAGCGCTCGCTGGGTGTAGGTGTGCGCATCTACTTGCCGATGTTCGGTCTTATGGGTATCGACTGGGGTTGGGGATTCGACTATATCAACGGTACCCGGGGCGGAAGCCAATTCCACTTCGTACTCGGACAGGAATTATAATTGTGATGCTACATTTGTTTCAGCATCTTCCGAACATACTAAACAAAGAATTAAGAATTACAAACAATGCCATTATGAAAAAAATACTCACCATAATCTTCCTTACTTTAGCCGCAGGTTTGTCGGCTCAGAAAATTGCGTATGTAGATGTGGCATACATTTTGAAGAATCTACCGCAGTATGAAACCGCCAATGAGCAACTGACAATGATTTCCAAGCGGTGGCAGAAAGAGGTGGAGACCCTCACCAACGAGGCTCGAGTACTTACCACCAACTACCAAACCGAGCAGATATTTCTCTCGGACGAGATGCGTCAGAAACGGGAAGAAGAGATAGTGGCAAAAGAAACAGAGGCATTGGAGTTGAAACGCAAGTACTTCGGTCAGGATGGTGAACTCTTCAAAAAACGCGAAAGTCTTATCAAACCCATTCAAGACGAAATTTATGCCGCCATACAAGAAATTGCCAACGAGAAGAAATATGATATTGTAAAAGACCGCAGTAGTGAACCTTCGCTACTTTATATGTCCAACAAACTTGACATCAGCGACCAAGTACTGCAAAAACTGGGAGCAAAATAATCTCATGATGCCCATTTACGTCTGAAACACAGAATATTAATATCTAAAATTTTATAAGATGAAAAAACTATTTTTAGCCTTGGCCTTGCTTTTGCCGATGGCAGTAAGCGCACAAAAACTCGGACACGTGAATACTCAAGAGTTGTTCACCCAAATGCCCGAAAGAAATGATGTTATTAAAGAAATTGACAAACTATCATCACAATACGAGGATCAACTTGTCAATATGCAGGAAGAATACAACAAAAAGATAGCCGACTATCAGCAGAACGAAGCCACACTGGGCGAGGCATTGAAGCAGATTCGTGTGCAAGAAATAGCTGAAATGGAGCAGCGCATCCAACTCTTCCAAAAAACAGCTTACGAAGACATCCAGAAGAAACAACAAGAGTTGGTGGCTCCGTTGCACGAAAAACTGCTGAAGGCTATTCAGGAGGTAGGAAAAGAAGGTGGATTCACCTATATCTTCGATTCTATGGCTACAGTGTATATCGCTCCCGATGCCATTGATGTGCAACCGCAGGTACGCGCCAAATTGGGAATCAAATAATCACATGGCTGACAACTGGCTTGAAAATCATTATGCGGACTATGAAAAGAAAAAACAAGCATGGCTCCGCAAACAAAACAAATCAGCAAACGCTTCACGGGCAGAACAAAACCCGTGGAGCGATTAGCATTGTATAACGCATTCATGCAACATAATAAAACCGACAAAATAAAGAACTAACTGTTATGACAGAAAAGATTCAACTTACCCTTCGCGACCACGCTTGGGCACGCTGGACAGCCTTGCTCCTCCTTGCCCTCGGTATGTTCTGCTGCTACATTTTCATGGACATACTTTCCCCTATCAAAGACCTGATGCAATCGGAGCGCGGATGGGACTCCACCGCTTTCGGTACAATGGAAGGCGCAGAAACATTTCTCAACGTATTCGTATTCTTTCTCATCTTCGCTGGCATCATACTCGACAAGATGGGCGTCCGCTTCACCATCGTTCTCTCGGGCGCTGTGATGCTGCTGGGTGCTATCATCAAATACTACGCTATAAGCGAGAATTTTATAGGCAGCAGCGCAGAAACATGGTTCACCAACAACCTCAATTATATCCCTCTCTTTGATGAGTTAGGCGTCAGTCCGTTCTATCGCGGTATGCCCGCCTCTGCCAAATGTGCTGCCATCGGGTTCATGATTTTTGGATGCGGCTGTGAGATGTCAGGTATAACCGTTTCACGCGGTATCGTCAAATGGTTCAAAGGAAGAGAAACAGCACTTGCTATGGGGTCAGAGATGGCTCTTGCACGTCTCGGCGTGGCAACCTGCATGATCTTCTCACCTTTCTTTGCCAAACTCGGCGGACATATTGACGTCAGCCGGTCGGTTGCATTCGGCGTGGTTCTGATGGGTATCGCCCTTATTCTCTTTATCGTTTATTTCTTTATGGATAAGAAACTTGATGCTCAAACCGGCGAAGCCGAAGAGAAAGATGACCCCTTCAAGGTGAGCGACATCGGCAAGATTCTCTCTTCCGGCGGTTTCTGGCTCGTAGCATTGCTCTGCGTGCTCTACTACAGCGCCATCTTCCCCTTCCAGAAATATGCGGTCAACATGCTGCAATGCAACCTTACCCTTACTCCGGGCGAAGGTTTCTGGGCAAGCGACCATGTTACCATTCTTCAGTACGCCTTGATGCTGATTGTGGCTTCCATGGCTTTCATGAGCAACTTCTCTAAAAACACAGTTATACGCATCTCCTTTATGGTGATTGCTATGCTGGCATTGTTACTTTACTGTTATATGGGCTACCAACGAGGCACTGCCGAGACAATCTTCGCTGTATTCCCGTTGCTGGCAGTAGCTATCACACCTATTCTCGGCAACTATGTGGACCACAAAGGAAAAGCCGCTTCTATGCTGATGCTCGGCTCATTGCTGCTCATCGCATGTCACCTCACTTTTGCCTTCATACTACCTCTTTTCAAAGGCAATGCTGCCGGTGGTACGGCAGTGGCATATATCACCATTCTTGTGCTTGGCGCTTCTTTCTCGTTGGTTCCTGCTGCACTTTGGCCCAGCGTACCCAAGTTGGTAGATGAGAAGATTATCGGCTCGGCTTATGCTCTCATTTTCTGGATTCAGAATATCGGTTTGTGGCTCTTCCCGTTGCTGATAGGCAAAGTGTTGGATGCCACCAATGAAGGCGTCACCGACCCCACTGCACTTGACTATACATGGGCTCTTATCATGCTGGCCGTCCTCGGTGTAGCAGCCTTCGCCATCGGCTTTGTGCTCAAGATTGTGGACAGAAAAAAACACCTCGGTCTTGAAGAACCGAATATCACAGATGACAGCAAACTCGTCAAGGTGCACGAATGCTAAAAAACAATAAAATCTTTAGGTCATTAAAATCCATAAAGACCATAAAGCCACAAATTAGTAAACCATGAATTGGGACTTTCTTATAAAAGACAAAACTGCCGTTTGCGTCTCCACCGACACGCGAAATTTGCCTGAAGGATGTATCTTCTTTGCACTGCATGGAGCCAACTTCAATGGCAATCAGTTCGCCCTGCAAGCATTGGAGAAGGGAGCAAGTTATGCCGTGGTGGACGAAGACATACCTGCCACTTGCACGCAGCAAGCCTGTTTCAGCAAGCAACTCATCCGCGTGGACAACACACTACTTGCCCTGCAAGACTTAGCGCGGGCTTGGCGGCGGCAATGGGGAAAGACCATCATCGGCATCACCGGTACAAACGGAAAAACAACAACCAAAGAACTGACGGCTGCCGTACTCAAAACCAAGTACCATTTGCATTATACACAGGGTAATCTCAACAACCAAGTGGGGGTACCACTCACTTTGCTACAACTGACGGCTGAGCATGAGTTGGCGATTGTGGAGATGGGAGCCTCTCATCCGGGCGACATAAAAGAACTCGTGGAGATAGCCGAGCCCGACTGCGGTTTGATAACCAACGTAGGTATGGCACATCTGCTCGGTTTCGGTTCTTTTGAAGGTGTAAAACGTACCAAAGCCGAATTATATGATTACCTTCGGCAGCATGGCGGCTATTGTTTCCGCAATCTTGACAATCCGCATTTGCAGGAGATGGCTGGCAACCTCACCACTATAGGCTATCATACCGGCAAAATGCCGGCAGGCACTGCTCTTATTGGAGACTACAATGCAGAGAACGTGAGTGCTGCGTTGTGTATTGGCGAACACTTCGGCGTTGATAAGGAAACAGCAATGCAAGCCATTCGAAACTATGTTCCCGCCAACAACCGTTCCATGCAGAAACAAACAGAACGCAATCTGCTCATAGTGGACGCCTATAATGCCAACCCCACATCCATGCAGGCTTCGGTGCTGAGTTTTCTGCAACATACAGCCCCAAAATCAGGGAAGACACCTGTTCTCATCTTAGGAGATATGCTGGAACTGGGCGAGCAGTCGCATTTGGCACATCAGAATATCGTCAACCTGCTGCTGGAACAAAAAGTAGAGAAAGTGTTGCTGGTAGGCCAAGAGTTTGCCTCCACCACAGCACCCTACCCTGTCTTCAAAGACGCTGAAGCACTGAAAGAACATCTCAAACAAAAACCCCTTTGCAATGCCGTCATTCTGTTGAAAGGATCGCGCGGCATTCATTTAGAAACCATCATAGAAGAGATATGAAAAAGTCAACACTCGCAGTACTCATTATTTTGCTCATCGCCGTAGCCGGTCTGGCAGTCTATCTGTTTCTTGACAACCGACAAACCAAAGCCGACATGCAGGAGATGGTGGAGCAGATGACTTTCGAAAAAGAGGAGTTACAAGACGAATATGAAGAACTTGCTTTGCAGTTCGACGGCTATGGAAAGAATATCAATAACGACTCCCTCGCCGAGAAACTCGCCATCGAGCAGCAACGTGTGCAAGACTTGCTGGAAGAGTTGCGCATCACAAAAGCCACCAACGCCCGACGTATAGCAGAACTCAAGAAAGAACTCGCCACCGTACGCGCCGTGATGGTGGAGTATGTACATCAAATCGACTCTCTTGACCGCACCAATAAGCGTCTTACTGCGGAGAATATAGAAGTGAAACAGCAATACCAGCAAGTACAGGAGAAAGCCACGCAATTGGAGGAAGAGAAAACACGATTGACAGAAGTCGTCACACGCGCCTCCATGATGGAGGTGGCACGCTTCAGCATGACACAGTTAGACAGTCGTGACAAAGCCACAAAACGCTACAGCAAAATACAAAAACTACGCTTCGACTTCGCTGTGCTGAAGAATATCACTACCGAAGCCGGCAACAAAACCGTCTATCTGCGCATCGTACGTCCCGATGGAGAAGTGATGCTTAAGCAGAACAGCGGCACCTTCCGATACGAAAACCGAAATATTGATTACTCTCTGAAGAAAGATTTTGAATATGCAGGCGAAGAAATCAGCCTGACACTCTATTGGACCGTAGAGGAAATCCTGCAAATAGGTACCTACAATGCCGACTTCTTCATCGACGGCAACCTTGTCGGATCCTTCCCCTTCCGCATCGAGAAATAACTTCTATCGAGTGAAACTCTCCAAGATAAAAGCAGAATAGATGTACTATTCTGCTTTTTTCTGTAGTCTCGAGTCAAGCGTTTCCAATAGACACAAATAACATATCCGGTAATATTGTTCCTGACTCTTCGCTATGAACTCATAAAACAATATCCGTTGACGAAATGCAAGTCAAAAATTTGGCAATTTTTCCACTCGAAAATCACTCCTGTTTTTCCCCCAAAAAGAGCACCTTTTTAGCGGACATGTAGCGGACATGCAGCGGACATCGTGCATACTTTGAGGTATAATATTCTTATTATGTGAATGTTATAGGCATAAAAATGTCCATTTTTACTCTCTTTCTGCAAAAAAAATCATCAAAAAAATTTGGCAATTTTTCCCCCAAAATATATAGAGCAATTCAAGAGAACTTCAAGAGTCTGAAAAGTGCTCAAATTCCGACTTGCCTAACCGATAGACAGAACACTTTGCGTACTCATTTATCGTGTCAGCATCAGTTTGATATTGATACCCACATTGTCGGCTTTGACGGGATACGACGAAGAGATGAGCGGTGTAGTGCCTTGGTGGTCGTAGAAGAACTGCAAATTGATTTTCTGCGAGAGGACATAGTCGGCTGAGAGTTTGATACCGAACACCTTGTTGCCTGACGAGGCTTGCGTGATACCCTCCTCTACCTTACGAAGCAGCGTCTTCACATCCTTGTAGGAGATGTCAACATTCAGTTTCAGGTCGTTCGACACTTTCTTTTGTTTGCCTTCTTTGTTTTTGGTAACGAAATTGAGGTCCTTGATGGTATATCCTGCACCTATAACAAGTTCATTGGTAGAACCTTCCATGAGTTGCACCGAGGTGATGTTCATCGTCAGGTTACGTTGTTTGCGATATTCCACTTTGGCAGTGAGAGAGTTTTTCATTGCCACATTCACACCAATCAACGGCGAGAACGCTTCTGTGATAGAGACAGACGATATGTCGTAAGCAGACGAAGGCAAGGGCATATCGGTTTCCACATCACGAACGAAGCCCACCATATGATTATCTGCAGCGAGGGCAGGCACCCAAGTGGAATAACTGCTGTAGGAGGTAACACTATACTTGCAGGTATAAGCATGGGTAAGGTTGACAGAGCGGAAATGGTCTTTCAGCCACGGCAGTTTGCCAAGACCATCGTAGGTGACCGACCAGTTAGGCAATATCTTAAGTATGCCCATAAACGGATTCAGACTTGCCTTTTGCACATCCTTTCCTGTGTATGCCGCAAGGAAAGCAGGAACCAGTACATCTGCCGAGTTGCGGTCAACTATACCGTTTTTGCGGTTGTAGGCCTTGCCGGCCATCACCGTTCCGCTGACAAATCCCTTGTCGGGATAGGTGAGTTGGTCATATTGTGACTGCACACGCTTCTGCATCACATCACGATACTGCAGAAAACGTTCGAAAGAGGCTGAAGGATAATTCTCATCTGCCGAACCAATCTTGTCAAAGGCAGTTTTGAGTGCCACCTGAGTGATATTGAAAGAGCCTGTGAAGTTCTCCTGCAGATCATCGTAGGTGTAAATAATCTGAGTGGATTGTGCGGTATATCGTTTGCCGTTGAGCTGTATCTTGAAACCGGGGAAGGGCTCAAGTGTCAGTTTCACATCAAAGTCGGATGTGGTGGAGCGGGTAGCAGGTTGCACCACTGCCGTGTCCTGTGACAACCAACCGTTCTGTTTGGCTTTCTCGAGGAAATTGTCCGGCACAAAACCGAAGGCAAAATCATAACCCGGTGCATAGAGATTATCCACCTTGCGTTGTCCCATGAAACCTGCGTTCGGGAAGAAACCGGGGACGGTAAGTGAGGAGGTCTCGCGGTAAGTAACCTGCGCCTTGCGGATGAGCATCAAGAAGCGCATGCCCAAGTCGCCTGCCGTCTGAGCCGCCGTACGGGCATTGGGGTCGATGGTGGAGAGAGTAAGAGTCACTTCTCCCACATCTTTTCTGCTTGATATCTGAATCTTATTGTTGTCCACCGTCTTCGTCTTTACAGACACTGCCTTTCCGTTGGCATCTTTTGCTTTCACGTCCAGCAAGGTGGCACCCAGACGGTGGGTTACTTCCACTACTGAGTCGGCAGTGAGGGTGATAGTCTGAGAGTAAGTCTTCGGACGGAAACGTTTGTTGGTTTTTCCGCTGAACCTTTGATTAACTGCCTTCAGATACTTGGATTTATTATAGAGCGCCTCAAAATTGGCACTACCGTCAGCCTGCCATGAGCGCATCGAACTCACCACATTACCCAATTGTGTCTCCGAATTGGAAGTGGTGGCAGTGCGGTTCCAGTTATAAGTGGCATTATAAGAAGCGTTACCCGTCAGCCAATCAAGAGATTTGAAGCGGTTAAAGGGTACGGAGAAGTTGGCAGTGAATACTTGCTGGTACTGATAGGGAGCACCCATTGTCTTGAGGCTGCGCATCACCGTGTCTTTCCATGCTTCGTAATAGTCGTGTGTGAAAGCATAGTCCTTAATAATCTCAGGCGTATATTGTCCCTCGTCCACTGTGGAGTTCATAGCAGACTGGAAGGTAAATTTCAGGTTCTTGGTCAGGTCATACTTAAAGTCGAACTGCCGGTTCCACATCCAATCTTTCGAGAAAGTGAGGTCCATATTCTTCACGCCTGCAGCATCCGAGTTGAAGTCACGCATCTTCATGTGGGTGAACGAGCGTTGCATATCGGTGGAGAATGCCCACGACTGCGGCAGATAATAGATATTCAGTTCTTTTATCCAGCGCAGTTTCTGCACTTTCTTTTTATCCTTGAAAGGCTCCCATGGCTGCGGGTTGAAACTGTAAGCGTAGTTGAACGACCCTTTTTCCTCCTTGTTCAGGTCCTTCTCCATATCAGGTGTATGTTGGTCTAACTGCGAACGGGAATAGGAAATAGAGAAGTTGGCAGGGTCATAGAACATATCTCTTTTCTTCGACTTGATGTTCACCTTCGCATTCGTCACAGAGAAGTTGGTACTGGTCTGTACCGTATTCGACATCGCTTTGACGGAGTCGCGCTCATGTTTCGTCTCGAATGTCTCAAGGTTGTCACTGAGTTTGATATCCGTGTCGAGCGGGTCATATTCGGGCGAAAGAGTCTCGTTGGTGTAGGCAAAATAAAGCGGTATCTGGAGTTTGGCTTGTTCGGGGAAGAGGCGTCCTGCCTCCAATGCGGCACTGAGCGAGAGCTGATACATATTGTCCATATTGCGGTCAAGCACATTGCTTTCTATCGAACCATAGCCCGCCGTCTCCAAACGGCCTGCCACGTTCACCTGCGCTATATCGCTGATACCCAAAGCCACATTCGCCATAGCCGCCACACCGCCTTCCTCATTGAACTCCGACATTCGAAGTTCGTTCACCCATATCTCACCCGAGTGTGAGGAATTGCTCTTGTTGCGGATACCAATCATGATATTGTCAACTTCTCCAATTGAAGGATTACCCATCACAGTAATTCGGTTTTCCGACTTGCCTGAGGCATCGTCATATACGATATAGGGAATGGTATTGCTCACCACACTACTACCGGCTCTTTTGGCTTTGTTGCGCGCCAGTTTGGCATTGGTAAGCACCTCAAACGGGAAGTCGAACATATTCTCAGGCAGCCATACCTTGGCACGGTCTTGCTCGTTGTCATTGTTATAGAGTCCTTCGGGCGTGAGGGTGAGCGGAATCTCATATTCATAGTAGTTGTTGCGCATATCACTACCCAGACGGATAAAACATCTCAAATCGGCATCGCGCAAAGAAGGATCTTCCGCCAGTTTCTCGGCATGAACAAACATCTGCAAACGCTTATACTGGCGCATATCATAGCCCGTCTTCTTATACACCGCACGGGCATCCTCCGGTGCAAGGTCATGCACACGCAATACCATTGCCTGTTCGTTTTGGGCAATGAGTTGGGCCTGTCCGGGGTCGGTCTGACGGGAGATCCCGGGAGGCAGTACATAATTAACAGGCGTCTTGGAACCGTTTTCTTCGATATTGACCGCCTGCACATCCATCGAGCCGATGGTAACAGGTGGTTTATCTGTCGGATAGAGGTCCTTGGTATAACCGCGCCATTCGCCTCGCACAAGGTCAAAGGAGGCAAAACGCAGATAGGTCTCCTGTTTGAATCCTGTCAGATAGATACGGGCAAAACGGATAGACTTGAAGTTGCGTATGCTACCCACCCGCTCATAGGCATTGGGGTCACGCACGGGAATCTTGAACTGATACCACTTCACATCAACGGTCTCGCCGTTTTTCAGAGGTACCCGCGTCAGTTTTTCTTCTGTAATATGTTGCTGGCCTACCACCAGTTGTCCCGGACGAAGAGAGACGTGATACTCATAATATTTTTCGTATTCGGAAAGGGTATTGTCAGAATTGATATCTTCTATATCAGGTACCAGGGTGGAAGCTGTTCCGTAACTCTCACCGCTGTTCTGCGTATCAGGCGAGTTGCCTTCCGTACCATTAAAGTGCTTGTATCTCTCCAAGATAGGTGTCTCGTCGGCATCCCAATCTGAACCGCGATAGTAGTGATAGTCATCCCCGGCAGGGTCGTTTAGAGGTGAGAAGGGGTCAGCCTGCCATTTTGCCAGCACATCACCTGACACCTTGCCGCGCAAGTCTTGAACATATTGTTGATAAGCGCCATAGGTTTGTTCCATCTGACTGCTCAGACCGTTGAGACCCACATCTTGCAGTTCCCGAGCCCCTGTCTCATTGGAGAAGGCCACCACCGTACTGGTTGTACGTGGCACACGCCCCCAAACGGTATAGTCCACTTTGGCTGTATCGGAATCAGAAACAGGCAGACCATGTTCAAAACTCTTCTTGCTATCCTTCAGAATATCCTCGCTGATATCCCCCAAGTCAATATAGAGGTCACCACCCGAATAAGCCGCATCAGGGTTGGTAAGGAAAGGATCCATGAGCCAGAACTCAATGTACTCGATATTGCTGTTTTCAAAGTCGGTATTATCCAGCTTGCGCATGATACCGCCCCAGCGTTTGTCAGGGTTGGTAAGACGTCCGTTGGCATCTATTTCGCCGGCAACTATGTTATAGGCACCACGTTCTTCGGGATAATAACTCAGGTTCAAGATACTCATACGTGTATCCTCATTGGCAAGCACCTCCTTGTTGGGGTAGATTTCCTGCTCGTAAACGATACGCGTACGGTGGTCGGAGAGCTGAGCGAGGTCGTCACGAATATGTTGGGGAGTGTTGGTCTGCGGGTGACCGAAGATAGGGTCAACGGCAAACCATGCCAGATGAGCACGGTTCTTGCCATATTCGATATTATCCGTTCGGGTGGACTCGGCAAAACGTGATGGCGTACTGGCAAGAAACCAGAAATTAGGATAGTGGATATCAATATTCGTCTTTGTTGCCTCGAAGTCATCAATGTAAGCAGTACCTGCACTTCCCACATCTTTGGTGTGACCGGGAATAAGATGTGCAAACTCTGCATTTACCTGGATGGAAGATGGTTGAGTAGCGTTTATCCAAGGAATGGCATTCAAGGCATTGGTAAGCCACATAAACTCTTTTTTCCACGAGCCGTTGATACCCCAAATGGTGTTATTGAGCGGTTCGGAACCCGTATTCACCTTGGTAGTGAGCGGCCGTTCCTTGAGATGCATCAGCGTACCTCCGATAACGAAGTCCTTGCTGAAGGCGTAATCCAAGTGAATACCTGTAAGTGATTTTCGTTGCATGGAGAACATATTTTGATTCTCCAGTTTCACATCCACATTGGTACCCGACTGCAAGATGGACTCGTTCAGAATCGTGACGGTACCCATCATATAGTCCACGGTATAGTCCACATTCTCGGTCAGTGTGGCGCCACCCGCCGTCACCTTCACGGAGCCGCGCGGAATATTCATAGCATTCAACCGGATCTCGCTTCCCGAAGTGCCTTTGTATTTACCTGTCAAGGTAAATTTATTCTTTTCCGACATCTCTTGCGCCACCACAAGTGTGGAGTCGTAGAGTTCCTGAAAGACATATTTGTCGGCTATAGCGTCGTTGCCTATGGCTTTTCTGAGATGTGAACCGAAAGGTTCCAACATCGGGAAGATGATGCGTCCGTTGCCGGAAAGAGCAGTGTAGCCTTCCACGTAGTCGAACTTGCCGTCAGGAGCGGCATTGTTACGCGTGTCCAAGCGGTCAAGATTCATCACACGAAGCAGTTGCTTTCCCTTAATCTGACTCTCCGTCAAGTACTGCAAGTCCGTGCCGACAGAGTCGTTACGATAGTTGATATACAATTCAAACTTCTCGCTTGACATCTGGCTGGCTCCCAGCGAATACACATTCTTCATCATCAAGTCCCAAGTACCTTTACCTTTGGCAATGGGCGAATTGTTGCTACCCTTCAGCATTTTCAAGATAAGTGCATTGGGAGCTTTCAGGCTCTCGCTACCATCGGTGGAGAATTCACCCACTTGATAGACCTGACCTCCATAGGTATATTCATACGCCACGCACAACACCTCATCCTGATTCAACGCCTGCTTGAGAGAGATGTAACCTAACGTGGCATTGAGGGTGTAGTCGGAAGAAGTAAGCAGCCGAGCAGACTCTAATTTCTCATAGTCCTGACCCCCTATCCAATCGGGGAAATAACTGCTTAGCAGACTGTTGGTCAGCTGAATATCACGCACCCCCGACACAGAGGTTACGTCACCATAAAGCGAGTTGGCTTTATTGAAGGGGAGGGTCTGCGCCGTCAGCGGATTGACATCGCCGGAAGCTATATGTTGGGGGTCAGCCTCCGCCAAGTCGGCAAAACCGATAACATTGCGCGCCTCGTCATAGCGAGCGCGCTTGTTGGTTATCCACACTTCTATACGGTTAATCGTAACACCGGAAGCTATGTAGGGCAGTTGTGCCATTGATTCTTCATAATGGTCACGGAACCAGTGACTCAGGAAGAAGTGCCGGTTCTCATCGTAGTTGTCGGCACTGACCTCAAACTTTGTCATCTGTGCGCCGCCTTGGGAGTTTACCGACTGGCTGCTACTGTTTTGTTGTGAGACGAGTGCCTGAATTGACAACTTTCCGAATTGCAGATTGGTCTTGATACCGAACAATGCCTGACTACCCTGAATCAGACTTGAGTTGAGGTTCATTGACACATTACCGGCTTCTATTGACTGTATAATCTCATCCTCCTTGCCTTTGTAATTGAGTTTGACCTGCTGACGGTCGAAGTCGAAGGAAGACTCGGTGTTATAATTGAGGTTGAAATTCACCTTCTCCCCCACCTTTCCGTTGACACTGAGTTGAATTTTTTCGTCAAAATTGAGACTATTGTTGTTGCGACTTCTTCTTGTCAGCGAGGGATTGCCTATATACTGATGTTTGAAACCGAAGAGCAGTTCCGCCGAACCTTGCATTTTCAGTTGCACACCACCAGGTCCGAACACTTTGTCCGCCGGACCGATATTGAATTTCATATCGGTAATGTCAAACTTGCGCTCGTTGTTGTGCTCCACCGTGCTTATCTTCTCCTGCCAATATTGCGCCATGGCTTGTCGTGCAGAATAGTCACGATACTCCGATTCTGTCATCAGATAAGGTGTGGCTATATCCACATCGCCTATCTTGGTGTGTATAATGTAATAGCCTGTTTGCGGCTGATACTCCACCTCGGTTTTCACATTTCCCGGCTCCTGCAAGTCCATTGCAGACTGCGTCTGCGACAGAGCCTCAAAGTTCTCGGTTTCATACTGATGCACTTGCAACGGGGCAGTGGTGGCTCCTTCATCCTCTGCCTGCAATACAACATCTTGCGCCCATAATACTATGGGTACAAGAAAGACTATCATACTACAAAAGCGTTTGGGCATCCTAATGAAACTTCTGTTTACTCAGCGTAGATGTGTTCAATAGGCAAAAGAATTTAAGAGATTATATTTTTACAAATTAAGTACAAATTAAAATAATGCTTCTTTCTATAGCATTTTCAAAGCCTGTTTTATCACTTGTTCGATTGATTGCGTCGGGTCGTCTTTCAATATTTTGTCCACCGCCTTGCCTGATGCCATAGCAGAGAAACCAAGCATGGTAAGTGCGCTGACTGCTTCTTGTTTGGTCTCGCTGTCTGCCGTCACAGAGATATTCTCCACTTCTGCCACCGCAGCATCCGAACCGAGATCCACTTTCAAGACTTTGTCTTTCAAATCCACCACAATACGTTGTGCTGTTTTTGCTCCTAATCCCTTTATGCTGCTTAAGGCATGTACATTACCCGTTGCAATAATCTGCCTTACTTCTCCCGGCGTATAGCCCGACATAATCATACGAGCTGTGTTGGGACCGATACCGCTTACACTCGTCAGCAGCAGAAACAATTCTCTTTCGCCTTTATTGAGAAAACCGAACAACAGATGTGCATCTTCGCGGATTATCTCATTGACAAAGAGTTTCACTTCTTTTTTATCCACTAATGCCGTATAAGTGGGTAAAGCGATATTTACCTCATACCCCACCCCCGCTGCTTCAATCACGGCATAAGTGGGTGTCAGTTCTGTTATTTCGCCTTTAACATAATCTATCATAACTATTGCTTATGAGTACGACACACCTCAATTTCAGCCTGCAAAGATACGACATTAATTTCAAATATGCAAATATTTGTCGTTTTCATAGAAATGTTGTAACTTTGCAGCGAACAATAAGATTCGAACAATTTAGTTTTAGGTATGGAAATACGCGAATTAGGAGAATTCGGTTTGATTGACCGTTTGACAAGCGGGATGAAGATGCGCAATGCATCCACTGAAAAAGGCGTGGGAGATGATGCGGCAGTGCTCAACATGCGCGGCAGGCGCAGTTTGGTCACCACTGATCTTCTCATGGAGGGGATTCATTTCAATTTGGAATATGTGCCATTGAAGCACTTGGGCTATAAAGCGGCAGTGGTGAACATCTCTGACATTTGTGCCATGAACGGTCGGCCTACGCAGATGTTGGTCTCACTCGGCATATCGAAGCGTTTCTCTGTAGAAAACATTGAAGAACTATATAGCGGAATCCGTGCTGCCTGCGAGCATTACGGTGTGGATATAGTGGGAGGCGACACATGTTCCTCCATGACGGGTCTGACCATCAGCATTACCTGCATCGGTGAAGCCAAGAAGGAAGATATTGTCTATCGCAGCGGAGCCAAGGAGAACGACCTGATATGTGTATCGGGCAACTTGGGTGCCGCCTACTTGGGACTGCAACTCTTGGAACGGGAACGTATCGCTCTTCGTGCCAACCCTGACGAACAACCTAAGTTTGAAGGGAAAGAGTATCTATTGCAGCGCCAACTCAAGCCCGAAGCCAGAGCGGATATCTTGGAGAAGTTGCGCAAAGCCGATATCCGCCCAACCTCGATGATGGACATCTCTGACGGTCTGTCGTCAGAATTGATGCATATATGCAAATCTTCGGGTGTAGGTTGCGCTGTCTATGAAGACAAGTTGCCTATTGACTATGAGGCTGCCGTTATGGCTGAAGAGATGAATCTCAACATTGTCACTTGCGCACTGAACGGCGGCGAAGACTACGAACTGCTGTTTACCATCCCGCTCAGCGACTATGAGAAAGTGATACCTCTCACTTTTGACAAAGAAGACATCTCCATCATAGGTCATATTACCAAGGCTGCAAACGGTTGCCGACTCATAGCCAGAGGCGGCGAAGAGATGGAACTGAAAGCACAAGGCTGGCAGATGACAAATGGAAATTAAGGATACCTGCAGGATACCATATATTATCCGTTAGCAGAATACATGATATACACCATTCATGAAACAATTGTGAGGGAAATATCAGTAGGGGAAAAATTGCCAAATTTTTTTGATGATTTTTTTTGCAGAAAGAGAGTGAAAATGGTCATTTTTATGCCCATAACATTCACATAATAAGAATATTATAGCACAAAGTATGCACGATGTCCGCACGCTGTCCGCACGATAGGTGCTGTGAGGGTGCACTTTTTCGGGAAAAAAACGGAGTGATTTTCGAGTGGAAAAATTGCCAAATTTTTTACTTATATTCCGCCCACGGGTGATACTTCTAAAGATTACTTTATATTGTTTTTAATTATCCCTATGCATGGCATTGTCATCAAATCGACCGGTAGCAGTTACCTTATTCTCACGGATGAGGCTCAGGTGGTGGAGTGCCATGTGAAAGGCAACTTCCGCATTCGCGGTATCCGCACCACCAACCCCGTGGCGGTGGGTGACAGAGTACAAGTGAAGCAGCAAGCGGATGGCACTCATTGGATTACAGAGATAGACGACCGACGTAACTACATCATCCGCCGCTCCACCAACCTGAGCAAACAGGCTCATATCATAGCCGCCAATATCGACCTCGCCGCCCTCATCGTTACCATCAATCACCCGGTTACCTCTCTGACCTTTATCGACCGTTTTCTTGCTACGGCAGAAGCCTATAGTGTTCCCGCATGTATTATCTTCAACAAAGTGGACTTACTTACCGATGAAGAACTCTTGCAGTTACAAGCACTTCGCGAAACCTACGAACGCATCGGATATAAAACGACAGCCATCAGTGCCACGCATCTCAAAGAACACGACCTTGACCTGCTCGCAGGAAAAACAGTGTTATTGTCAGGCAACTCCGGCGTTGGAAAATCCACTCTGCTTAATGCCCTGATGGGAGAGAATGTAGCACGTACAGGTCAGGTGAGTGCCGTACACGACAAAGGTATGCACACTACTACTTTTTCAGAGATGTATCCCTACAACGGCGGTTGGCTGATTGACACACCGGGTATCAAGGGTTTCGGAATGCTGGATATGCAACGCGAAGAGATGTCGCATTACTTTCCCGAGATATTCGCCGCCGGCAAAGACTGCCGTTTCAGCAACTGCACTCACACCGGCGAACCGGACTGCGCAGTGTTGAGAGCCGTAGAAAACGGAGAGATAGCCGCCTCCAGATTTAATTCCTACCTGTCCATCTTAGGCGATGTGGAAGAAGGGAAATACAGATAGAGTGAAAAACAAAGAATAGTGAATAAAATATGCGACGCGAAATAATCATATTGTCGGTTTTCTGTTGTAGCATAGGTCATGCCATAGCTGAGGTGTGGCAGGCGGACTTAGGCAACGGGAAATACAAAAATCCGATTCTGATGGCGGACTACTCCGACCCTGATGTGTGCCATATAGGAGAAGATTTCTACATGACCTCTTCTTCCTTTAACTGTGTCCCTGCACTGCAGATACTTCATTCACGCGACCTTGTCAACTGGGAGATAACAGGAGCCGCTTCCCCTCACCATGTTCCTCTACACCGATCCAGCCGTATAGTGAAATACGGGAATGGTGTATGGGCGCCATCGATACGCTATCAAAACAACAAATTTTATATTTTCTACGGCGACCCCGACAGAGGCATTGTCCGTCTGACAGCTGACACTATCACCGGTCCTTGGGAAGAGAAACTTATCATTTCCGCCAAAGGTTACATCGACCCCTGCCCGCTATGGGACGAGGATGGACGGGTCTATCTGGTGCATGCTTTGGCAGGCAGCCGCGCCGGCCTGAAGAGTGTTATTCTCATGGCAGAACTGGATTCCACCGCCTCAGAGGTGGTATCTCCCTCGCGCATTATCTTTGACGGACACCAGTCACAACCCACCTGCGAGGGTCCCAAGCTCTATCGTCGCAACGGCTATTACTATATTTTCATGCCGGCGGGCGGCGTGCGTACAGGCTGGCAAACCGTATTGCGAAGCAAAAACATCTACGGACCCTACGAGGAAAAGATTGTCCTGCAACAAGGCACTACGGATATTAACGGTCCTCATCAAGGGGCATGGGTGGATACGCCCGACGGCTCCGACTGGTTTATCCATTTTCAGGATAGAGGTGTTTACGGGCGCGTAGTGCATCTGCAACCCATGTCTTGGGAGGAGGATTGGCCTGTCATGGGCAACAACGGCGAGCCTGTTCTCACACACCGCAAACCCCTTCAAGGGGAACCAGTACGAATGCCGCAAACGTCCGATGAGTTTGATGCCGCCACATTGGGTTGGCAATGGCAATGGATGGGGTCCGAGCAACCCTCCTGGTATTTCTGCGATGCCGCCAACAGCCGGCTACGACTTTATTCCGTCCCCAATCAGCAGGCACTTTCCAAAGAGCAAAATATAACGGCTCATACACTTTCTCAGCAGCCGCAACTACTGATGCAAAAACTGCCCGCCGAGAATATACGCGTCACCACCAAAGTGCGCTTCTGTCCCGACAATCGTTTCCGTGGCGAGACAGCAGGAATGGTCATAACCGGCAACACGTTCCATGCGATACAACTCGTCAACGACAGCAACAATATTCTTCTTGTAGCCATAGGCGACACCATAACCTTACCGACAGAACAGGATTGGATTTATCTGCATGCAGAAATCAAATATGACAAGAAAAACAAGGAGGCTTTCTGTCAGTATGGCTATTCAATAGAGGGGAAACATCGCAAGAAATTAGGGAAAGCGTTTCAGTTGATTCAGCAAAAAGATGCGTGGATCGGCAGCAAAATCGGTTTGTTCTGCATGCGTCCTCACAAAAGAAACGACTATCCGCCTACCGAATGGAACGATGGCGGATGGCTTGACATTGATTTCTTTCATATAGAGTAATATAGGAGTAGTACGATAAACGATAAAAACATATACCATGAAAAAGTTTTCTTTCTTTTTATTTTCATTGATAAGCATGGCAATGGCAGCCCAGGTAACTACCATTCCCACCTTCGTAGAGATTGGTTATAAAGGTGAAATCACCATTGTCTTCAACCCCAATGAGGGCAACGGCGGCATGAAGGATGCCACCAAATGCTATGCCCACACGGGTGTCACCGTCAACGGAAACACTTGGCAGCATGCCCCCTCGTGGCGAGACGGTCAGCATGAGATGACAAAAAATGCCGACGGCAACTGGGAACTGCTTATCACTCCCGATGTCAACACCTACTACGGATGCACTGAAACAGAAGTGGTGACGGGTCTGTCGTTCGTTTTCAACGATGGTCCTAACGGCTCTTTGGAAGGCAAAGACGAGTCGGGCGGAGACATCTTCGTTGATTTCATTGAACACGGTTTCTTTGCCAAAATACAATCGCCTGCTGCCAACAGTCTGTTTCAAGCAGGCGAAGACATTGTCTTCAAAGGGGCAGCCAACGAAACCTGCAACCTGACTCTCTTCGTCAATGGGGAGAAAAAACAGGAGGCAACAGATGCCACCGAATTAGAATACACGTTTACTTTAGATGAGGCGGGCGACTATCAACTGCTTTTCAGCGCGACCAACGGCGAGGACACCGTTCAAGACAGCATCATGCTGACCGTCATGAATCAGACCGCGGAAGCCGCCCGACCGGAAGGTATTGACATGGGTATCTATTACGATGAGGCCGACAACACCAAGGTGACGCTCTCCACCTATGCCGGCAGCAAAACCGAGCCCGCCAAAGCCGTTTTCGTGGTGGGTGACATGAACAACTGGCAACTGAGCACCGAGTACCAGATGAAACGAGACGGTTTCTATTTCTGGTTGGAGTTGACCGGTCTGGAACCCCAAAAGGAATATGCTTTTCAGTATTATGTAGTGCGTGCAGACGGTGTCATGAAGAAAATCAGCGACCTCTACAGCACCAAACTGCTCCACCCTGACGACAAATACGAGCCCAAGAAAGCTGACCCCACCCTTATGGACTACCCTAAAGCAGGTGACAGTTACGTGACCGTTATTCAGACGAACAAACCGGCGTTCAACTGGAGCGAAGCCACACTCAATTTCCGACGTCCCGACAAACACAACCTTATCATCTACGAGTTGTGGATTTACGACTACACCGCCGACCGCAACCTGCATGGTCTGATGAAACGACTCGATTATCTTGAGAATCTCGGGGTCAATGCCATCGAACTCATGCCCGTTTGCGAGTTCGACGGCAACTATAACTGGGGCTACTCTCCTAACCACTATTTTGCTCCTGACAAAGCCTATGGCAGCGAGACAGACCTAAAGAACTTCATTGACGAATGTCACAAACGCGGCATGGCAGTTATTCTGGATATGGTTTTCAATCATGCCACCGGACTCAACCCGATGAACAAAATCTATCCCTACGGCAACGACCTGCAATACAACCCGTGGTTCTGCACCGAAGTGCCCCACGACGACAATGTATATGAGCACTGGAATCACGACTTCGAGCCCGCAAAGAAGATGTTCACCCGAGCCCTAAATTACTGGATACAGGAATACAAAGTGGATGGCTATCGTATGGACTTGAGTCATGGTTTGTGCGGTTGCGGCACGAAAAGCAGTTATGACTATTCTCTGCTGATGGACAATCTATCTCACTACTATAACGAAGGGGTGCTGGCAGTTGCAGATATAGAGAAAAACGGAGAGCCCTACTTTATTTTGGAACACTGGGGCCCCAACATGAGTTCCCAACGACCGAAACTTATCAATCAAGGTATGCTCTGCTGGCAAAACACCAATAATGCCTACTCGCAAACCGCCATGGGGTGGCTCAAAGACGGCGACAGCTTCACCGATGCCAACAAAGACGGATATGTCAGCTACTGCGAGAGTCACGATGAAGAACGCAACTTCTACAAAGCCAAAGAATATGGCTACAGTTACATCAAAGAGTCGGAAGAATGGCGACTGATGAGAGTGCCGCAAAACATTGCGTTCAATGTGTTGCTCAATGGTCCGCACATGATTTGGCAATACAACGAGTTGGGCTACGACTACTCCATTAACTCCACCAAAGGTAGCACCAAAATCACCAACGACAATCGTACCTCCGTCAAAGAACAAGTAGAAACTTTAGGGTGGCTCAACGAAGGCATCCGTATGCAGCAGTATCAGAAAGTGGCACAAGTGGTTCAACTTCGCACCCGCATTCTGCCTGAACTCTTTGCCGGTGATCCGCTGAAAGTGGCAGTAGGTTCAGGCAAGACGGTTAGAACCATCTTGTGGGGCAACGAGACCGATAGCGTACTTGTGGTCGGCAACTTCAGCGCTGACGAGGTGCAGGCTTATACCCTGCCGGACGGAACCTGGTATGATTATCTCAACAACAGAGAACAAAGCAATCATATTCTTCTAATGATGCCGGGTAGCCTCTATATTTTCACCCACCAGCATCACGACCTGCCCCAAGTGCCGTCCTACTACGACCTTGCTTCCGCTGTGGAAGACATCATCAGTTTTGATGATGCCCGCCCTTATACGAAGAAAATCTTGCGGGAAGGACAAATTGTAATTCTGTTGCCGGACGGAAGAGAATATACTCCCCTCGGAGTCAGAATAAAATAGAGTTTACTGACGACAGCTTTTCTTGCAATAAAATGGCATGCCCTAACAGGCATGCCATTTTATTGTTTTCACAGAATGAAGCAGAACGCACTGCTTATTCTTGCGAGAGGAATTCCTCTATATCCTTCACGAAGTCCTTAGGCTCGGTGGTGGGGGCAAAACGGCGCAGCGTTTTTCCGTCCTTCGAGATGAGAAATTTGGTAAAGTTCCACATGATATCACTCTCTTTCTCCACGCTGTCACTGATTTTCTTGAACAGTGCTTTTGCGCCTTTTCCTTTGAGCCCCTTGTATTCTTCGGCAGGAGCTGCGGCCTTCAGATATTCGAAGACAGGGTCGGCATTGGGACCATTGACATCAATTTTCTTCATTATCTGGAAAGTGACACCGTAGTTCAGTTGGCAGAACTCTTCTATCTGGCTATCGCTGCCCGGGTCTTGCTGTTTGAACTGATTGCAAGGAAAACCGACAATAACGAGCCCTTGGTCTTTATACTTTTGGTTTAGTTCCTCCAAACCTTTGAATTGAGGAGTGAAGCCACACTTGCTTGCAGTATTGACAATGAGCAACACCTTACCCTTGAACTGAGAGAAATCCAGTTCCTTGCCTTTGCTTGTCAGGCTCTTGAAATCATAAATGGTTGCCATGGGATTGTAGTTTAATAGTGTTTAACTTTGTTTTTACTCTATTATTCTTTCACTTCCTCCCATTGTGCATCTTCAATTTCCTTCAGTGCCGAGCGGAAACGGTCGGAGAGACGGTTAAGACGTTTTTCAGCCTTGTTGATTACATAAATTTTCAGCCAATTGCCTACACCGTCAAGGATGATGGCAACACCTACCAACCATGCAATCACATTTATGCTTGCCGAGGGGTAAACCAAAGCATAGGCCCCGAAGCAGGCAGCCAGCACGCCGAGACAGAACAGTATCCACCAGCGGCGGAACCCGATGCTTTTGAAGTCGAAAGAACCGATAGCGATGTCAATACCTTCAAACAATACCCAGAAAGCAAAGATGAAAGGCAGAGATGCGGTCAACGGAGCGGGATTGATAACCAGCAGACAGCCGAGCAATATCTGCAACAATGCAGAGAAGAACATCAAACCGCTCTGTGGAACAAAACTGCGCAGTTTAGCCCAGGTAAACATTGAAGAGCAGCCGGCAATGAAGAGAGTCAAGCCAAATGCCCATGAGATAGAAACGAGGGTGTCCACAGGATAAACGATACAAAGGACACCGAGTGCCACGAGTGCTACACCCGCCAGACACATCCAAATTTTAGTACTTGTTTTCATTTTGTTTATTATTTATTATTAAAGATTAAAGCCACATGCATTAGAGGAAGGAGTTTGTGTAAGTTCAGTTCCGCAGACGGAAACAAAGTTGACTGTCTAATTTGAGTCGCTCGTATGCTATAATTGTATAGAAATCGCCATTTATCTCGTCCACGATGCAAAATTACAACAAATATTTTAATGTCGAAAGCGATATATCGTTTTTTACAAAAAGATGACACGCATCTCGGTAATGCGTGTCATCTTTTTATTGTATAACAAATGGTTTATCGGGTGCAGACTTCTTGTCCAAGGGCATTAAATACTTGGTTGTTGCGCAGAATCAGCACTTGGCCATCGCGGAAGATTTTCTGAGCATCGGCTTTGTTGGCAACATTCTCCACTGCAGTGGGAACAACGCCATTTTCGGGATGGATATAGACATCGTCACCCTTCTCATAGTCTGTTCCGGCAGCGTTCAGAATACCAAACAGCATATTAGCACAGTTGAAAGCATAATGAACACCTTCTCCACCTTCTACAATCACACCGCTTGCGAGTTGCAGTTCTTTCACATTGCTGATGCAGGACATCATCTCTCCGAAAGCGACCAATTCGCCGTTGCCCACTTTGATGATAAGTGCTTCATCGTCAGACTCGTCATACATCTCATCACAACTGAACGAAGACATTTCGGCAGTGATACCATTTTGCTCACCATTTGCCACTACTTTTGCGCCGCCATCGACCTCCAAGAGAGAGTTGTTACTAAGATTCATACCATTGGTTTCTGAGGTTATAGTGATCTCTCCATTGCCGGTGAAGGATATTGTTTTAGAATCTAATTCCACGCCTGCACCTGAGCAGAAGAAATAACTTGTACCCACCAGTTTAACGGTGAGTTTGTCTAATTGAGAAGCGATAATACTGGAAACACCTTCTCCAGAAAATACTTCCATATTGCGGATGGTGAGGGTGTGGGTAGCATCGTTATAACTTGCATAGCCATCGCCACTTCCCTTAGCGATATGGCTGCAATTTTGAGCAGTAACCTGAACATCGCAGAAAGAGAGGTCGTAGGGTTCGTAATTGAAATAGAAAACGAGGTGGGCAACGGGTTGCTCGACGAACATTTCGTCTTGAACGACATAAGTACGCTCTATCTCACTGAAAGTAGCATCGGCGGGATTTATCAGCATCTTGTTGTTTAGAAGTTTCACATCGTCCCATTCATCAAGCGCAGCCGTAGTAGCATCAATATCCACTATGGTGTTGCCGATGGTGAGCACTGCCGGAACAGAGCCATCCGTTTCGGCGATGATACCTTTACTTACATTTTGGATATTTATTGCATCCACATCACCTATTTTCAGACTTCCGGTTGTCACAATACCACTCTTAGTGCCGTAGAGGTATAGCATGGCATCCACATCACCTGTGATGACGGAGTTGTTAGCGAGTCTGAGTACATCATAATTGGCATTGGTGGTAGAAATATAGCTGGTGCCCTTGAGATAGATGGTGAGGTCATCGATATAAGATATTATTGTGGCACTTGCGCCGTCGATATAGGCATCCTCAAGTATGAGCAGATTCTTCGCGGGGTCATATATCACAGTCTTATCGCCCCAAATGTCAGCGGCATTTTTTTCATTGACCCACGAGCCAGCAACAAAGAGAGCATAAGGTGCTGAAATTTCCAAATCACCTTTATATTCGGTCATACCCATGGTATTCTCAAAATAGTTTTTCGAACTATTCCATTGTACGGTGCTCGGGTCGAAAACAAAGTTTTGATGAAGAAAAGAAGAATTGTTGAGTGTTATATCAGATGTCAGACTTTTGTCGTCACCCGATGAAATACCGATATTGGCATAGCCGATTATGAGTTGGTGTGTGCCGGTGCCTGCGCCAAAGATAGTAACACCGTTGAGTGCCTCCAAACCAATCGATACCAACGGTTCGCTCATATTACCGCCTAAACAGAGCGAGACATTACCTTGCAACTGTGCGGTACTGTAGGCATAACTCGTATTAGTGGACGAGCAAATCAGATAGTTTTCAGCAGATTTGTTGCCACCTTTAATATTCACGGTTGCATTCTCAAAATACAATGTATTAGAACGCTCCGAGGTCAGTCGGTTCATGCCAATAACAATGATGTTGAGTGTGTTATAGGTATCATCACCCACAAACTTGATAGCATAGACATTGCTGATGGTTGTAGTAATATTACTGCCATTGAGCGTGAGGTCGATTGTTTTGCTGGCACTTTTGAGCGCAACAGCCACTTTGCCGTCACCAAAGACATCGCTGTTGGAAGCGGTAATGTCGTCTTGATTACCAACGCGCAATTGCCATGCGCTTGCATTCATCGCCATCATCAGAAGCGAGAGACTGAAGAAAAATTTTCTCATGATAATTGGGTTTTAAGTTGTTTATTGTTAGTTATTTTTTATTTGCACAGAAAGCGGAAAGGCAGCATACGCCACAAAGTATCTACCGACACGGTATGCATATCAATCGCTGTTACATTTCTCGTCGAATTGCCATGCAGGAGTGATAATCAGTTCCTTACATATTAAAGCATAGTGCTTCATCTTGCAGTTGATTCTCGATTACAAAGATGCAAACATTTCTCTGTACTGCATTTATCATTTTCTTACATCTCACTTGAAAATTAAGGTCATTTTCTTACAATCTAAAAATTAACGACCTTTAAGACCTTAGGAACCGATTAGATTTGACGCAGGAAAAGCATAAGGTATAGACAAAATAACTGTAACTTATTAAGGGAATGCATGATAATCATCAGTCATGGGACGATAGTGAGTGGAGGGGTGTCAGTTGAGGAAAAATTGAACATTTTTTGTGTTTACGTTTTGCAGGTATGGAGTAAAAAATTGCATTTTTAAGCCTGCAACACACATATAATAAAGACGTTAAACCTCAAAGTATGCACGATGTCCGCTACATGTCCGCTACATGTCCGCTAAAAAGGCCCACTTTTTTCCGGAAAATCGGCGTGAGTTTCTTGAGGAAAAATTGAACATTTTTTTACTTTCATTCCGCGAACGGGTTATACTTAACTCAACAACATTGATATTTTGCACTTTGTCTCTATTATCTTTACCTATGACCGAAAATGTTGCGTTATTCAATAAAGATTGACCGAAAATGTTATGAGACATATTGCATATATGTATTACCTTTGCAAAGGAAAATACGAAGTAGTTTCTAACACTCATCATTTATCAGTCTAAGTTATTCAACTAAGGCATTAAAAAATAATATTCACCATAAATCATTTATCATCATGAGAAAATTATTCTTTTGTTTTGTGGTTGCACTTTGTTGCACCGCAAGTGCATGGGCAGCTGACCCAGCACATGGAGATGTGATTGCAGACAACGCGTTTCCTTATACGCGCCATCTGACTAATTTCCATTTCAACAAACAGACACAGCAACTCACGTTTACCGACAACTTCAAGTCCGGAACAACATTAGTGCGTGACTATTACATCACCGCCGCACAACGCATTGATGACTTCTCTGAGATATTCGTTGGCGGTCCGTGGAGTCCTTCGAAAAATGCCTTCGTTGCTGAGTCCTTCCTCTATGGCAACAGCGCTAAAATGAAAGGCTTCTGGCCCTCGCAAGCCAAGCAGTTTACCGTTGGCGGAATCAATACTACTGATGCAAGTTTGAACGGCGGAGTATTTAATGTACCGGCCAAGTACATGCGCTCCCTCATTGAGCAATGTGTTGCTGCCGGATTCACAAAGGTTCGTATCTTCGTTAATCCCGTTTGGCGCTCGGGAGGCAATGAGTTTTCTTACTACTACGAAGAGAACCAAACGAGTTCGCTCAAGAACAAGTGGTATGCCAACTTCTTTGATATCGATTTACCTACCGTCACTGCACATGCACAAAATGCCTCTGTCACAGTTGATTATGGCAATAACCTTGTGCTTAATGCCAAGGTGTTCGGTGCCGGTGAAGTGTTTTACATATGGCAAAAGAACTCGAGTCTGAATGGTAATGATTACACTGATTTGGATTGGAGTAACCTTTCATCAACCCAGGCTAAAGCAGGTGCAGGCTTGCAATACAACTTTACTTTTAATAAGAATAACATGCGCCCCTGCAACTATCGTCTGATAGCAAGACTTAACTCAACGGGCGAAACCGACACCTGCGTCTTTACTGTCAACTTCCGCTATCCCGTAACTTTCCCGGGAGGTGCACAACAATACTACAAAGCCGGTGATGAGGTCATCTACGGTAAAGGAACGGTTTGTACGTCTTATAAAGTATCAGGTCGTTTCAGCCCTGCCGTCGATGAAAGCAACAAGTCATATATTAAGTTCACTATGATGCCTTGCCCTCTGACAGTGTCTGAGACAGTGGCAAGTTTCTGGGTAGAGTTCTTTGATATTGATGGTAAGGAACTGAAAGCCGAGAAAGTAGAATGTGGTAACGATGCCACCCCGCCCACTCCTCCTACCGTTCCCGGAATGGAGTTTGTGCGCTGGAGTGGAGACTATACCAATGTACGTGGCGCACTGAAACTGAAAGCTATATATGCTATCTCCGGTGAGGCTCTCGAACTCGTAATAAAAGAGCACAAGACTTATGTGAACGACAACTGGAAATTCAACAGCTTGTCTCAGGACTATTTCAAGGGCTCTTCCACCAAAGCCTTGAGCAATGACTCTATCGCACTCAATATAACTATCAAATCCAATAGCAGTGCTAATGCATGGTTATGCGTCGGTCGCAAGACAGTAGGTAACGATGAAATAGCTTGGAACGACGGTGGCTACCAGCAGTCCGTGAGCAGTAGCGAAGCCGCTGTCGGGAAACGGCTTGAGTGGACTCTGCCCGTTGCACACAGCACATGGAGTTGTGCCAACAATGCTTGCCCGAAAAGCAATGAACAATGGAACATAGTGCAAGAAGCCTATCGTATTAAGGTTACCTCCGGTGGCAACACTGTTTATTCCAATCCTATCGTCTTTGATGTCTATTATCCGCTCACCATTCAGTCCGAAAGAGAGTTGTATGTCTCCAATTCCGACTTCTGGTTCGCCGACTCTCAATGTATGATACCGGCTCGAGCAGGAGAAAAACTCTATATCCAAGATAACGAGTCATCTGTATCCACATGTGCGTTGTCACTCACTCTCACAGAACAAAACCGCATAAGTGGTGACACCGGTCAAGACGAAAACGGCACCTGGTTCCTGCCCTATGGACAAACCGACGAGATGACAGTAGCGCCGGCTTCTTATAGCGTGATATTCAAATCCGTCAACCCGGCTACACATGCCACCATGTTTACAACCACCGTCCACGTCAGCTGTGGCGATGCAGCACAAGTCCCCAAAGTTGAGGCTGTAGAAGGTTATGCCTTTATGGGATGGGAGTCTGACGACAGCGGTAGCTATCCCGACGATGCTTATATGCAAGTAACAGAAGAGCCTAACGGCTTCCCTATGCAGTTCAATGCAAAGTGGGAGAAAGTAATACCAAACTACACAGTAACATGGCTCGATAAAGAAGGCGTATTACTCAAAGAAGAAACAGTCAAAGAAGGAGAGGCTGCTACACCACCCGATGCACCAACAGTAGATGGATATACCTTCAAAGAGTGGGACAATGACTATAGTATCATCACTTCTGATATCACCATCCAAGCCGTCTATAGCCAAAATGATGTTTACTGGACCGTTACTTTCAAAAATCAAGACGGAACAGTTGAACTCGGCACCGAACAAGTAAAAGACGGATGTGACGCCGTGGCAGATGTTGCAATTCCTGCTATCGACAACTATACCTTCATCGGATGGACCGAAGATATCACCAATGTGCACGCCGACCTCACCGTTATGGCTGTCTATGAGTGGACCAAATATACTATCTCCTTCGTTGACTGGGATGGCACTCTCCTTAAAGAAGAAGAGGTGTTGGCAACATTCTCTCCATCTGCTCCCGCTGAGCCCACACGCGAATCAACGGCCGATAAACAATATAAGTTCAACGGCTGGGAACCCGCTATCGTGGATGCTGTCGCAGATGCAGTTTACACCGCTCAGTATAAAGAAGAACCTCGCGAGTTCTCCGTGCAATTTGCAGTCTATAACGACAATATGTTCGCTATCGGTTCCATCCAATATGGCGCTTCAGCTGCATGGCTCGTCAAGGATAAAGATATTCCGGCTCCCGATGGATATTACTTCAAAGAGTGGGACAAAGATTTTGATAATATCATTGTGGACTTAGTGATCAATGCCGTATATGAAAAAGGCACACCTACCGCAGTCGAGTCAATAGAAGAACCTGCTGTAACAGATGTTGCCAAGAAAGTTATCATCAACGGCAATCTCTATATCCTTCTGCCGGACGGAAAGGTTTATAACGTAACTGGTGCAAAGGTGAAGTAACTTCCTGCCTTAATTCGCTACAACGTCAGAACACTTTCTTTCTGAAATTCAATGATATCAGCAGGACATTTGTCGGGTTTTGCAGACTCTGTTTCCTCGGAGTCTGCAAAACCCGCACTGCTTAAATAAACTCCTGCAAAACACCTTTGAAATTCTTATGTAATAACCCACCCGTTGGCGTTAAAAAAATTAAAATTAACCCTTGGCGAAAGGCAAGTAAAAAATTTGGCAATTTTTCCACTCGAAAATCACTCCGTTTTTTCCGAAAAAAGAGCACCTTTTTAGCGGACATGTAGCGGACATGCAGCGGACATCGTGCATACTTTGTGGTATAACGATCTTATTATATGTGTGTTATGGGCATAAAAATGGCTGTTTTTACTCTCTGACTGCAAAAAAACACCAAAAAAAATTTGGCAATTTTTCCACATCTTTCATATCCTGATTATAAAACCAAAACATACCTGACTCTAAACCCGACGAGGCAATGGTTACTATGGCGAGGTGGTTCCTTGCGGTGGCAGAGTCCCCATGCCCGAAGACCCGACTGTGGGAGGTGCCATCTTCCTCAGCTGAAAAAAATGACGAGTCCGGCAGGTCAGATGGGGCAGACGAGTCGGAGAGGTCGGAGAGGTCGGAGAGTTTGGACAGGGAATTTATTATTTCAGTTTGGCTCGGTATTGCGTGGGGGTCTCGCCAAATTCGCGGCGGAAAGCACGGGTGAAGTTGCTTGAGTCTTCCACGCCGCAGGCATAGGCAATCTCGGAAATTGTCTTGTCGGGCTCTGTGAGCATCAAACGACGGGCCTGCTTCATCTGTATCTTGGTTATATAGGCTTTGGGTGTCATGCCAGCGGCTGTCATCATCCGCCGACGGAAAGTCTGCGTAGTCATGTACATGGCTGCCGCTATACGTTCCACACTGGGTTCCATTGGTACTTGCCGAAGCAGCAAGGCATCCACCTTCTGCAGGAACACCTCGTTGCTATCCGCCTCCGTCTCAGACTCTATTCTTTCCTGCTTATTCTCCTGAGATTGACTACTGTGCAACACTTCCTTCAGTTCGTTGATGGTTTCTCGGGCTGTGGCAGCTTTCTTGAGTTCGCGATGGCGGAAGAAGATGACAAAGATGATAATCATCGCCACCAGAACCGACAAAATAATAATTATCCAATTGATACGATGCATCATCTTGCGGATGTTGTTGTTTTGCGCCTGCAGTTCGCGTGTGCCGTATTCGGTGGCATACTTCGACAGTGTAGCAGCCGTCTCTTGACGGTAAAGCGAGTCTTGAATGGCATTATACCGCTCTGCATGCTGAATGGCAGCTGCAGGGTCGCTATTGCGGAGCACCTGTTGCAAGCCCTTATGCGCGGTAACTTCATTGGTCAGCTCATGCAAATCAAAGAATATAGTAGCCGCCTCTTCGAAATAGACCGCTGCTTGAGCATTATTACCCGTCAGGTGCAAGAGTTCGCCCATCTGGTTGCAGACAATACCCAATGAATGGCGATTGCCTGTCTCACGGAACACAGGGATAGCAGCGTCCAACTCTTTATACGCTTCTTCGTACCTGCCCAAGTCCACTAATGCCATAGCCGCCTGACTGCGCCGCACGGCTGCCCGCGTGGGAGTGCCGATTCGTTGCTCAATCTCCAAGGCACGCCATGCATAGCGGAGAGCATCCTCGTTCTTTCCCAAGCTGTGTTCTATCTCCGAGGCACTGCCCAAGATAGTGGCAAGACGCATCTCATTGCCTGACTTCTCGGCATAACCAATGGCTTCGAGAATATACTGCTCTGCCTCCTCTGGCCGACGGGCAGTGACATAGATACTTGCCAATGTATTGAGCGAGCTGCTGATATTGTCGGCATCACCGCCGGCTTTGTCTATCTCGCCGGTTATCTTGGCATACTCAATAGCTTCGTTATGTTTGCCCAACCGCACATAGGCTATGGCAATCAGGTTGGCACAATCGGCTCGCTGCGAGGGAAGGGTCAAACCATCAAGCGAGCGTCTGCCATACTCCACCGCCTGCTCAAAGTCCTGCTCAGCATAATACCATTCGGCAGCCCAATACCACACGTAGGCTTGGAGCGAGTCGCTAACCAGACCGCTCGGGCAGTCTGTTTCACTCAGCTGAAGCGGTGTATCCGCCAGACCCGCCCGCTCCACCTCTTGGTAGAACCGGTTGGCAACCGAAACCTTAGGTTTCTCAGCAAAAGCGGCAAGCAGCGAGTCCACTCGCGATACACTTGATGCAGCAGTGTCCGCCGCAGCAAAGCACCAATAGGGCAAAAAAGCCACCAATAGCAAGAATACAGGAAGTATCTTTCTCATCATGTCAGAAAAGCCGATTTTTTCTCATTGCATTTGACATGGCAAAGATACAACATTTTCTATAACTGCAATTGGTTTTTTTCTTACTAAATATGCAAAATATTCGGTTATTTTCTTACTTCCGCAATGTAGAAATATTTTTTTGCGGATAACTGAGCATTTTAAACTACGCATTTTGCTGCTTCATATTCTGCTCGCGGTATTGCGTGGGAGTGATGCCATAGAAGCGGTGGAAAGTGCGGGCGAAACTGCCGGCTTCGCTGAAACCTATCCGAATGGCTATTTCGGCAACCGTGCTTTGCGGTTCCTGTACCAACATCTGCGCCGCCTTCTCCATTTGTATGGCGAGTATAAAATTCTTTGGGGAGTCGCCTGTAATACTAATCATACGGCGCCGGAAGGTGCTTATAGACATATTCATTGAATCGGCAACGTTTTCCACACTATACTGACCATTCTTCATGCCATTGGTCACCAATTCCACCACACGGGCAAGAAACAGGTTGTCATCGGCTACCGCATTCCGCTCTTCTTCAGACTTGTCTTGCGCAGATTGACTGCTACCGCTCAGCGTTTCCACCTGCTTTCGTGCTCTGATTTGTGCCCGCAGTTTTTCCACCTCCATCAACAGGTCGTTGAAATGTTGCGCCTGACGTTTTTGCGAGCGTCGATAGATGACATAGGTGCCCACAGCCATGCAAACAATACACAACAGAATCATCACAATCAGCCAGACATAACGCACACGCTGCTTGTGGTTGAGTTGCTGCAGGATGTCGTTTCCGTATAGTGCTGCATATTCCGAGAGATTTTGATTGGTCTCCTGGTCATAGATGGAATCACGGAGGTGTTCGAACCTATCGCCGTGTTCTAAGGCTTTCTCGGGGTCGATACCGCGCAATGTCTCGCGCAGCCCCTTGCGTGTGTGCGCCTCATTGTAGATATCATGCTGTTCCACGAAAATATCCAACGCTTTATAATATACGTCAGCTCCCTCTTGATTTCTGCCTGTAATATAATAGAGGTCTCCCAAATGATTGTAAGCAATGCCCAACGAATGCAGGTTACCGCTCTCCTCCAAGACGGGAATAGCATCCAGCAGACATTCTTCCGACTCATTGTAGCGTTCAAGCACCGTGAGTGCAGCTGCCCGCTGTGTTTGACGGATAGCGGCGTGAACAGGTCTTTGCAATTGTTTTTCTATCTCCCATGCACGGGTGGCATAGTTGAGCGTCTGCTCCAGCATTTTCTTGTCGCCACCGTTTTTCAGACGATCTTGGTCACCATATTTATGTTGATAGACCTCAGACGCCATTCCATAGATTACGGCTTTGCGGGGAAGATTATCGGTTTTCTCGACATATTCAATAGCTTTCAGAATATATTTTTCCGCTTCGTCCACCTGCCGCATTGACATATAGATACCTGCAAGTGTGTTGTAAGATGAAGCAATATTATTATTGTCGCCGCTTTCGCGGTCGAGTTCGTTGCATCGTTTGGCATAGATGGCAGCATTATTGAAATCACCCAAACGGACATATATAAGTCCGAGCAGCGAGGCACAGTCTGCCTCCATAGTTTTGTCTCCGACAGCTTTGCAGAGTGGCAGCGATTGCAAACCAAACTGCTCTGCCTCAGCATAGTCTTGCGTGTCATAATACCACTCTGCAGCCCAGTACCACACGGCAGCGCACAGGGTATCATGAGAGGCATTCTGCGGCATCATCATCGGCTCGTCAATAAATTCCTCTTGCAAAAGAAAATCAAAGACACGATTGGCAGTAGCAACAGCGGGAGCTTGATTAAATTCGTCAAGCACCTGTACAAAATCGTTCGCAGAACAAACATTAAAGGTGAAAAGTAAAACTACAAATACAATGCTTAGGCGTTTCATAATATTAGATGAATACTATTGCGTTGACCGAAAAAGTTTAGTTTGCGTTTGCAAAGATACAACATTTTTTTGCATAAATGAATAAACATTTTGGTTCATTCGGCAATAAATCATAAACAATTTCGGTCAAAAAAAGTATTATAGACATCATCTTTATTTTATCACTTATCAAACATAGCGGATGATTGTCTAAAAAAAGACAAGTAAAAAAATGCAGGGCGTAAGATATCAGATTTTTTTATATCTTTGCAGCACCGAATGAGTATGCCGGCTGCACGCCTGCCGTCAACAAAAAGAATGAAAGATTTATGAAGACAGAAGACAAAGTGACACTACAGATAAAGAGACTTTTCAATAAAGCCTGCGCCGACTATGGTCTGATAACTGACGGTGACCATATCCTTGTCGGTTTGAGCGGGGGCAAGGACAGTCTGGCACTCGTGCAGTTGTTGGGGGAAAGACAAAAGATATTTGTACCTCGCTTCCACGTGACAGCCATACACGTATCGGTAGAAAACATAGGTTACCAGTCAGATACGGAATATCTAAGGCAATTCTGCCAAACTGTCGGAGTGGAATTTCTTCACCGGACGACAAAATACGATGAGCACCTCTCAACAAAAGAACAATTTGCATCGGACCCAACGCAGGCAATGTTGAACAGAAAAGAGAAAAAACATTGTTTTCTTTGTTCGTGGTACAGAAGAAAAACATTGTTTGATACAGCAAGGGAACTGGGTTGCAACAAGCTCGCTTTGGGGCATCATAAGGATGACATACTCCAGACGTTGCTTATGAATATGATTTATACAGGTACCTACTCCACTATGCCTCCGAGGCTGCAGATGCAGAAATTCCCCCTGCAAGTGATTCGCCCGCTATGCCTGATAGAGGAAAATATGCTGCAAGAGTATGCCAGGGGGCAAGGATACAAACAGGTCACGAAACTGTGTCCTTATGAAACAGAGAGTTGCCGGAGCGATATGAAGCAACTGCTAAAAGTCTTGGAGCAATATAATCCTGAAGTTAAAAACTCTCTTTGGAAAGCGATGCACAACATCAAGCAAGATTATCTTTGTTAGCTTGGTTGGCTTGATAAACGAGGTATATACAAGGGGGAGACGCCATGGTGTCTCTCTCTTGTGTTACAATACTCCCCCTCACTCAGCCTTGCGTATTGCCTGAAAGGAGTTGAATAACCGGTTTTTCTGCCCCACAAAACGGACAGATGAGGATGTTGGCATTTGCAATATTCATAGTGTTATATACATTAAACGTCCCTAAGGCTGATTTGACGTTGTTTAACAGTTGTTTAACATGGTTTGATTGTTAAACGCTCACAAACCTTATACTGCTATATGGCATATTATGCCGTAAAGGTAACCAGACGTGCTATTATTTTTCGCAACTTTGCCCCCATCGGTATCGGTATTAGACCAGATGCCAAGGATGCCTATTTTGTCAGTTTATGAAGTCCGCAGAATATATCGTTTATCTAACGTATATCTATCGTGTATCTATCGTATATCTATCGTGTATCTATCGTGTATCTATCGTGTTTGTCGGCTGCAAAAGGGTTGTAAAGGGGTTGTAAAAGGGTTGTTCTTTGCGGAGATTCCCAATCAAGGGAAGGAAGAAAAGAAAGCAGCAAAACTTGGCTGCTTTTATGTGGAAGAGCGTCATATCGGAAACGAATAGGCGGAGTTATAGGCGGAGGTCTATTTGCTTAATCTATAGCGACGAAAGCCGCCCAATAATAGGGTTTGGAGAACCGCGGATGCTGCTGCATGCGTTCTTGTGCCCGCGTGAGAGCGAGATGCGTATTAGGAATTGTGCTATGCGTATTTCCGTTCGTCATTAGTACTGAGAGCTTTCAGTATAACGGCGTTTTCTTCAATAGAATAGCGGCTCATTTTTCGCAACTCCAATAAATATAGTTCATGTATTTGTAAGGTTTATCCATAAGAGCACCCATCTCATAGCGAGTACCACTATCATCTACCGCTATACCGTAGGCATCACCGCCGATAAGATAAATCGCATTGCTCACACTGATATCGGCAAGCAACTGGCTGAAATCATGCATGCTCGTTTTAGTCTGAGTCTCAATCACACAGATATGGTCTTCCAAGTCACACAAGGCACGACGTATGGACTGAGTCCTCAACTCGGAAGGCTGTGCTATCCCTTCTGACACTAACGGATACTGACGGAAGAAATATCCGTTCTTTTCTGTTGCTTCTTCAAAAAGAGGCGAGTTGTCTGCCATGCCGACGGTGATATGATTATCAATGATGGCACAATAACCTTTTTTGCTCAACCCCCATGCCACAGGTTTGCCACCGTCCACAAAAGCACCCACTATCTTGCCGTTGTCGGCTCGCACATCAGCCGCTTGAAAAGCCAATATGGTATGAGGGTTGCTGATACAACTTCTCCCCACCTCCAAATGCGCAGTCGCGTTAAGAGGAAGATAAACACGGATAGGGATATCGTTGACAATAGTGTCGCAGATGGCGCATCCCGATGGTTCCGAACCGTCAGCATTCCCTGTATTGCAGGTATCAAAAGAGGAGAGCCAGGCACGCAGCAAATGTGCCGTCTCAGCGGAAACAGGCTCGGGCTCAAAAGCACTACGATAGTCAGCGGCACGTTGCAAGTGCAGCATAACGAACACACACACGACTAACGCCACAACGCATGCCACAGCTAACCATAGCCATCTCTTCAGGGAACGACGGACCGGCTTCTTTGTCGGCGTCTCCTCCGGTCGGATAAGACGAATCTCGTTATCGTTGATATCATTAGGTTGAATGGGTGACATAGATATATTGTTTTAATTGTTATTGGATACTATTTTCAAATAGTTCTTTCAGCGAAGCAAGGGCATCGCGGGAGGCAGTCAATGTATAACGACCGTTGTCGCGGTCAGACAAGATGAGTTGTTGCTTGCTCAGATTGATATAGAACACATAGTTAAGGTTGATAATCAAGCTCCTGCCGATACGAACAAAGTTATTGTCGCCCACAGGCAATTGACCTGCCAGCAACTTCTCCAACTGTCCCAACTGAAAAGTGACCATCCGCATCTCACCACCCGTCAAAAAAAGAGTGGAATAGTTGCCGTCAGACTGGATGTAGAGCAACTGACTTGTTCTAATTCGGAGCAAGTCGGTGGCTGTGGAGATGACTATGTGAGTGCCCTGAGTCATTAAATTGTTTAACCGCGAAAGTGTTCAGTTAGTCAGTTATTGTTTTCCGACTGCAAATGTAAGCAGAATTATTCAAATAGGCAATCTGCAATCCTTCGAAATGTATGAAACCCGCCGATTAATGTATGAAACAGGTCGGAAGAGGGAGACTCATAGGCTTACGCTATCCTTACAAAAGGCTTACTGAAGTTTGAGGAAAAATTGCCAAATTTTTATGTGAAATTTTTGTGGGTACAGAGTGAAAAAATAGCCATTTTTACGCTTGTAATATACATATAATAAGAGTGTTATAGGTCAAAGTATGCACGATGTCCGCACGATGTCCGCACGATAGGTGCTGTGAGGGTGCACTTTTTTCGAAAAAAACGGAGTGATTTTCGAGTGGAAAAATTGCCAAATTTTTTACTTTGTAATTCCGCCGACGTGTTTAGTTTTTGTTCTTTTTCTTACGATGGCGAATATTGTTGGAGTATTAGAAAATTATCACTACCTTTGCGCAATCAATCATTATACACATATTCCTATGAAACACAACGCCTTCCATCTTCGTTTTTTTCTTGCAGCAATTTTTTTGTCCGTTTGTTCCCTTGTAGAAGCACAAACAGCGCAAGACACCGTATATGTTTTCCTTAACGATCTGCCTGACGGAGGAGTATATCTACCTCCACCACCCGACACGGCATCGCAGGCTTTCGCTACTGATTTTCTCACATGGCAATATGGCAAGACTATCCGACCTACCGACCGTGGCAGACAAGCAAGTATCGAAAGTCTGTGGACACCTGAAGAAAACATTCGGGTAACAGGCGAAGCGTTGGGGCTCAGTATTAACAAAGAAACAACCCCCGCAATTTGGCACTTTCTTCATAAGGTGGCACGTACAGGCGATTTCTGCACCAAAGCCGCAAAAGAGAAATATATGCGCATACGACCATTTGCTCGGATGAATGAACACACCTGGGCGGAGTTTGACGATGAAGAGTTTCTGCGCACAAACGGCTCCTATCCCTCCGGGCATACCGCTATGGGCTGGATAACCGCACTTGCTGCCGCAGAGATAGCACCGGAACTGCAAGACACTATTCTACGGCGCGGATATATGTTTGGAGAAAACCGCTGGATTGTGGGAGCACATTGGAAAAGTGATGTTGACGCAGGCTATCTATGCGCTTCAGCCGCCTTTGCAAGAGCCCATGCCAATCCCACTTACTACACCGAGTTGGAGGCTGCTCGAGCCGAATACAAAAACCTGCGGGAAGGAGGCGGAGTGGCTCCCACAAAAGACGGAGAAGTTGTGTTTCCTGACGGATTGAAAATCTTGCCGCAACCCGTGGATACAGCATCCTATCTCTATTTCGGCGACCTCGCAGGATACTACGAAGGGAAAGCGCTGCGTGACTCGTTAGGAGATCGTGCCAAAGCAGGTGTCAGCACAAAGGTACCGGATATAATGGCTTATTTTGCCGACAGTGTGGATGTAACCATCTCGCAAGAAGCCACTCCCGCCTTGTTTGCGTTGCTCAACTATTCCATTCCGCTCTTCAAACAGGCTGCCCATAGCATCACAGAGGAGTATTTCCGCAAGCGCCCCTATGTTCAGTTGGCAGAAGCCTCGCTTATTCCCGAGAAAGAGGAGGCAGAGAAGACCAAGTCTTCCTACCCTTCCGGTCATTCTACGCGCGGTTGGGGTATGGCACTTATACTGACAGAGATAATGCCCCAATGCCAAAACGGCATTCTGACCAAAGGCTATGAATACGGGTACAACCGAGTCATTGCCGGTTATCATTATTTGAGCGATGTGCAGGCAGCAAGGTTAGTAGCGGCTTTCGCTATAGCCCGTTTGCACTCGGATGAGACTTTCATGACTCTGCTGCAGGCTGCCAAGACAGAATATCAACAGAAAAAGAGCACAGCCTTAAACATATTGTCTGCCGGCGAAACACCCGCTACACAAAACTGGTATTCCGTAACCGGACAAAACATCGGCAAGAGCAAACCGCAACAAACCGGTGTCTATATTCATGACGGCGAGAAACAATGGATCAGGTAAAAGGATAATTCCTACTGAAGCAAGAGCCTAAAAAACACACCCTCTAATAACGCAGTATCAGGCTTTTTCTTCATCATCTTTTTTCTTGTTGCAATTGTCAGCCAAAGGGCAGTCGGAGCACCCTTCCTGACGGGCACACTCATCAGGCTTCGTAAAACGATTGAAAAGCAGAATGCCGGACAACACCGCCGCCACTAAAATGATGATATAGACAACAATCCGTTGAAACACGCTTTTGATTTTGGATTTCTACATTCACTGTATTTGGCAGTTGCTGAGCGTTGCTTAAGTCTAAACAAACAGACTCCCCAACTGATACACAGCGAAACTGACAAGCCATGCCAATCCTGTGTTGTAAATCACAGAGAACCACATCCACCCTCTGCCTATTTCCTGACGGATGGTCGCCAAGGTGGAGATACAGGGGAAATAGAGCAAGATGAAAAGCATCATGGCAAAAGCGGATAAGGGTGTATAAAGGGGTTTGCCATCCGCAGCATGCAGACTCTGCAACTTCATGACCAAAGGCGTGACATTTTCCTCCTCGCCTTCCAATTCTTCCTCTACGCCATACAACACCGCCATCGAAGAGGCGATCACTTCTTTCGCCGTTGCTCCCGCCACCAGACTGACACTTGCCCGCCAATCCATGCCCAAAGGGCGGAAAACCGGCTCTATAAAATGACCGAATCTTCCCAGGTAAGACTGCTCCATCTGCTCTGCGCGACTCAAGGAGCCCGCGTCATTCTGTCTTGGGAAATAGCCGAATCCCCAAATCAAGACCGATGCCAAGAGCACTATCGTGCTGACACGTTTGAGCCATTCGGAAGTTTTGTCCCACATGTGAATCAGCGAGTTGCGCATAGTAGGTATGCGATAAGGCGGCAATTCCATCACAAAGGGATTGGCTTGTTTTTCAAACTTTACCTTGCTAAGCAATAAAGAAGTGAGGATAGCAAACACCAGACCGATGATATATATAGAGAGGAGGACGACAGCCTGATACTTTGGGAAAAAGGCTGCCACCAGCAGCAGATAGACCGGCAAGCGAGCAGAACAAGAGATAAAGGGCACTGTGAGAATGGTCAGAATACGATCACGAGGATTTTCGAGTGTACGCGCTGCCAATACGGCGGGAACACTGCAGCCGAACCCTATGATATAGGGTATGAAAGACTTGCCATGAAGCCCCATCCGATGCATGAGTTTATCCATGATAAACGCCGCTCGAGCCATATAGCCGGTATCTTCCAATATAGAGATAAAGAAGAACAGTATCAATATCTGCGGCAGGAACACCAGCACAGCGCCCGCTCCCGCCAACACTCCATCCACCAAAAGATCGGTGAGCATGCCCGCAGGCATTACGTTTCGAAGCCACGCTCCTAAGGTATCTATTCCCATCTCCAGCCATTCTTGCGGGTAAGCTCCGACAACGAAGGTTATCTCAAACATAAGAAAGAGAAAAATAAAGAGTATCGGGAATCCCAGCCATCGATTGGTCAGCACTTTGTCCAAGGCATAGCCCATCTCGTTTTTTTCCTGTTTGCGGGTATGTGTCATTGTCTCCTGCAAAGCCCCGCGGATAAAACCAAATTTCAGGTCGGATATGACAGATGAGATATCTTCGTCGTACTCTTTCTCGAAATGACTTCTGTAGCGATCGATGGTTTCCTGTATCTGGCCCCAATTCTTCAAAGAAGCAAACTTGTGCATTGTGGTTTGGTCGTGTTCTATCAAGCGCAAAGCCACATATCGCGGATGGAACAAGCCTGCCACCTCATCATTTTCATTGAGCAATTGTTTGATTTCATCGATAGCCGCCTCCATGTCTTTCCCGTAGTTGATATGGATATGCTTGCTGATAGTTGATTTGCCTTCATAGACCTGCACTATGGATTCCAAGACGTTATTTATCCCCCAACCTGTTCTGGCTATCACTGGAACAATAGGGAATCCCAACAACTCGCCCAATGCCTGATGGTCTAATTGGTCGCCCGATTTTTGAAGTTCGTCGTACATATTGAGAGCCATCACCATCGGCTGGTTGCGGTCGATGAGTTGAGTGGTGAGCAGCATATTACGTTCCAAATTACCAGCATTGACAATATTGAGAACGATATCTAACGGTTGATTATCCAAAAAGTCGCGGACATACAATTCTTCGGGAGAATATTCGGTGAGAGAATAAGTACCCGGCAAATCCACCAGATTGATGGTGAAGCCGCGATGATGGAAAGTACCGATTTTGGAGTCCACCGTCACACCGCTATAGTTGCCCACTTTTTCTCTCATACCGGTTGCAAAATTGAAGAAACTGGTCTTTCCACAATTGGGATTGCCCACCAGTGCCACCGTTATCTCTTTGCCTCGCTCTTCCGCCTCCATGCGGACATGCTCTTCCAAAGTGCCGTGAAAATCGTTAGGAATATCGGGGTGATCGTTTTTGTTGAGGCTCAGCACATCTATCTTCTCCGCTTCTTTATGACGAAGAGAGACGTGAGTGCCCATAATCTCATACTCCACAGGGTCAAGCAGCGGAGCATTTTTCAACACTTTCACTTCCTCACCTCTCACAAAGCCCAATTCCAGGATCCGATGACGAAAACCGCCATGACCATGCACTTTCACTATCACACAACGTTCGCCGGTCTGTATATCCGCCAAAGTCAAACGCTCTTCTTCCTTTGCTTCTGCAATATCCGTATTTATTTTGGTCTCGCTCATATCACTTTATGGAACTTCTAAAAATTGCCGCAAAATTACACTATTTTTTATCATTACGCAATCCCTAATAATAATGAAAACTCCCACTCATCAGAATAGCCATTTTTGATACTTATTGGCATAAAATTTGCAAGAGGCAAGAAAATAAGCATTGTCATGCGGTCGTCATGCTGTACTTCAGATTGTTTGGGTGCAGCAAGATAAGCACGACAATTAAAACCCTATAGCAGCAATGAAACATATTCTATCCATTTTTCTTGTGATATGCACATTAACTCCCGTTTTTGCCCAACAGGAGAGTAGTCATGTGCGTCGCGGCAACAAACAGTATAACAAAGAGCAATATACTGAAGCCGAGGTGGAGTATCGCCGAGGGCTTGAAAAGAATCAAAAAGCCTTTGAAGCCCATTTCAACTTAGGCGATGCGCTTTTCCGTCAGCAAAAATATCCTGAAGCCGTTGAGGAATACAAGACGGCGGAGCAGTATATCAAAGCCGACAAGAAAGGCAAGAAAGACCCGAAGCAACTGGCTGCCATTCACCACAACATAGGCAATGCACAGTTTGCGCAGCAACAATATGGAGAAGCCGTAGAAAACTACAAACAAGCCTTGCGCAACAACCCTTCCGACAACGACACGCGCTACAACCTCGTCAAAGCCATGCAGATGCTTGAACAACAACAGCAGCAAAACCAGCAACAGCAGGACAAGCAAGAGCAGCAACAAGAACAACAGCAAGAGCAGCAACAAGAACAGCAACAAGAACAACAACAAGAGCAACAACAAGAGCAACAGCAACAAGACCCGCAGCAAATGGACAAAGAGACAGCAGAACAACTGTTACAAGCCTTGGAGCAAGACGAGCGTGAGACACAAGAAAAAGCCAAGCGGCAGCAAGCACAAGGCGGCAAGCGTGTAGAGAAAAACTGGTAATGACAGCGTGCAGGAGATAAAGCCGGAACAAAAATGCAGGTGTAACTTTTGGGAGTTGCACCTGCATTTATAATTAATCGGTTAGTAAATTGTCATCGGGTAGCCCGTCAACCTTTCAGCCATGCATAATCTTTGACGGAATAGAGAGGAATGAAGGGCAGAAGGATGGGGACACGCTTTTTGTAGGCCTGATACTCTGGGTCTGTTCCATAGTTGTGGTCTTGACGCAGTTCCAACCGCCTTGCTCCGCTGAACATCACATAGGTGATACCCACATATCCCAACAAGGCTATCAGCCATTGCCACCAAGTGTTAAGTGCTCCTGCTCCGCTGACGAGGACACCCATCCAAAGCAGAATCTCCCCTAAGTAGTTGGGGAAGCGAACGAGACGGTAAACACCCGTATCTACAAATCGTTTGGGATTGATTTTCTTTGCAGCATTTTTCTGTTGGTCAGCCACGAACTCAAGAAGGAAGCCGCAGAAGGCAATGCCCAAACCCGTATATTCCCAGGCGGGATGAGCCGGCATACCTTCGGCTGCGTGCTGCAGGGTGGCAGTCACGGGGAAAGTCTGGCAGATATACAACACCGCACAACTGAGCCAAATCATGATGCGGATAGGCACAGAGCGCATATTGTTGTTTACCTGGTCAAACGACACTGTCTTCACATAGGCAGGACTCTTGAGTTCACGAATCAGCAGATAGGTGGCAAGACGAACTCCGTACACAAAGAGGACGAGCAGCAGAGCCGCCGTACTCCATGAGAGAGAGTGCCAATAGATTACACACAATGCCACGGCGATGGCTGCTATGCTGTAGCCGTAGCCCAACGAGAAGAAATAGATAAAGTTCTTCCATCCCACACTGCAAATCACAAATGTCAGCAGAGTCAGAATAATGATTGTTTTAAGCATAGTTATTATGATTTTAAGTTATACTTCGAAGCGCTAAGGCGGACTCACCTAATTATTTCACTTCCATACCGGTGACCGTAAACAGTTTGTCGCCGCGAAGAATAAAGATTTGACCATTGCGTATAATTTTAGCACAAGAACGGGCAGACGGACTTGCCGCCTCTTCCAGCGATGTGGTATGATTACCCGATTCGAGGGTGAAGGCGACAGGCTCCATGTCGGTATCTTCAGCACCGGAGCGGTCACAATCTATCCACCAGCCAAACACATCCATATCTTTATCAAGCGTCCATATTTTTTTATTGGAGTCGGTGAATACCAATTTGATATGGTAGGTATAGGCATTGCTATAGGAAGAAGCCCCCACTTTGGTGATGGTCATTTCCGCCAGATTGATTGAGGCTTGCGACCACCCCTGCTCTGCACTGCTGGGGAAGATGAAGTAGGAGTGTTTCGATTGTGCCTGGCAGTTGATGAAATATTTCACTCCTGAAGTATAATCAGACTTATACGTGCCCGCTATTGAATATTGTGTCGGAGCCAGAATCTCGAGCCATACTTGCGGAACAGCGTTGTAGTCCTCTTCCTCAGCAAGCCACAGATAGGTAAGGAAATACTGGTTGTTCAAATCGCCGTTGGCAGGGAACTTCGACTCACAGGCATACATCTCTGCATGAGCATAACTCAGGTCGAGTTGGTTGGCGGCCTCTCCCTGCTCAACATCTCCCAACACATAAAAACAGATATTGTGTTTGTTGGAGTCGCTCCATTTTTTGTCGCTGTCATAATAGAAGCGGAAGCGGAAATTGGATGAGCTCTCATAACAGAGGAAACGGCAGGTGTTGGTGTTGGTTTCCAAAATGGTGTAGCCACCATTCGATTGCAATGTACATTCTTTGCCTCCATTGCTAAAGGTCAGCCCGTTTTCCTTAGCATCGCAACCTATATAGCCCGCTTGGGCTTTGACATAATAGCGGTTTGTGTTTTCTTCGCTTACAGTAACCTGATAATCCTCCAGATTATCCGAAGTTATCTTCCCGTTGGCAAGGTTAATCGCGACGAAGTTTTTAGAAGCATCCTCGCCATTCCAGACGTAAGCCTCCGTAGAAGATTTCTCATATACTATCAGATAGGTGCCAGCCCATCCTTCAGAAGGCCTGGCATTGACACGGGTATAGACCGTGGTAGCAGAAAGACTGCATGTCAGAAAAATGAATAAGAGACAGAATACTTGTTTTTTCATGGGTTTATCAATTTATATGGTAACCCGTTGGCGGAATTAATACAGCGACTACAAAATTTTCCAACAGGTTTATTTTCAGCATCATTACCCTGATGGCAGAACGCATAGTTTTTAATCACTCATGAGACGACAGTGAGGATATTATCCATTGTGGAAAAATTGCCAAATTTTTTTGGTGTTTTTTTGCAGATTGAGAGTGAAAAATAACCATTTTTATGCTTGTAATATGCATATAGTAAGAGTGTTACAGGTCAAAGTATGCACGATGTCCGCACGCTGTCCGCACGATAGGTGCTGTGAGGGTGCACTTTTTTGGGAAAAAAACGGAGTGATTTTCGAGTGGAAAAATTGCCAAATTTTTTACTTGAATTTCGTCAAGGGATTACTATAATAATTGTGCTGCATGATTCTTGGTATCACGATGCAAAGGTACTAAATGTTTGCCAAATTAGCAAATATCATTTTCCGGTTTGTACTCCGTCGCCACTACCGAGGCGGTTGAGGAAGTCAAGATCTCCTACACGGCGGCGCTTGTATTGTTGTTGCTGACCAAACATCCATGCCACGGAAAGCATGACACGCTGTTGGCGAACGGTGTTTGACGACCAACTGCTGTAGCCCTCCTGCTGCCCCATATCGTGTGAAGCAAAACGCATAGAACGAAGCAAGTCCTGCACATTGAGATTGAATATCAAGCCTCGCTTCATGTACATCTTTCTGATGCCGAAATTCATATAATAGGTGCTCTCCTGATGGCTGTAACCCAATGTCTGTGGCGATGACCAGTTGCCGTCAAGTGTCAGAGTCCAGTCCTTAGGCAGATAAGCCGACAGCGTGCCTCCTATGTATCCCGTATGACTGCCCACCGAATATTCAGGCGTGCCGTCGGGTTTCTTCTCATACGAGCGGTTGAGGAAATGATACCAGCCGGCATTGACGGTCAGAGCAAGCCATGCGCCTTGCATGGAACGCGTACCGTCTTCAGCGGTTACAAACTTCGGCACAATGGGCAGTTCAGTGAGCGACAGATTGCCGCCATGCGTTGTGCAAGTGCCGAAGTTCACCCACTTGATTTCACCTTTGCCCGTATTGAGCACGCTTACCCGCTGCGAGAACATGTCTTGTGTATGCGAGAAGTTGAAGGTCAGATTGAGATATTGTGTCCATGAGAAATTGAGTTCCACATCGTTATTGAACTCAGGCGAGAGAGCGGTATTGCCCACCTGCGATGAATAAGCATCAATGTAGGTGCGAAACGGATTGAGCATCCAGTAGTTGGGTCGCTTGATTCGTCGAGTATAACTTGCGCTCACACCGATGGGCTGGCCTATCTTGCCAAGCGGGCGGGTAGTATAGCCGAGATAGACAGTCGGGAACAGATTGAAATATGACTTGTCGGTTATGCTGTCAGCCGAACTCCAATCGCCATGTGAAAAAGTATATTCGCCGCGCAGACCGAGTTTCACCGACCAATGTTCGCCGAACTGCTTGCCGGCAGTCAAATAGGCTGCCGCCACATGTTCCCGATAAATGAAGTCGGACGGCGTGCGAGAAAGGTTCACACCGTTGAGTACGGAGTCGGTGGTCATGTTGTTGTCGGTGGATGAGAGCACATATTTAACACCACATTCCAACATGCCGGTCTGCCAGAACTTTGTCTGGAAATCAAGTTTGGCACTATAAATATCCACAGTCTGACGGCTGTCGAGTTGAAGTGAGAGGACATGCGAGCCGATATAGTCGGTGTTTTGCGCATTGTCGGTATGTGTTGAGTAGCGGTTGTAGTCGGCATTGACGGTCAGTTCTCGCTCCAACGCCTCACTAAAGGTATGGGTGAAGTTGAGGTTAGCCGTATGTTGCGGTGCAAGAGTGCGGGTATGGGTAGAGGTGGTACTGCGGGCAGTGTCAGTGCCCTGAATGGTATAGGCATAGTTGCGACCGTCAATAATGGCTTGTTTGACGTTCATATACGGCACTTGCAAGATAAAACCGAAAGTGTTCGCGGAGTCGATATACCAATCGTTTCCTACTTTGAGCATGTAGTACTGAAAGTCAATATCGTAGCCCGAGCGGGAGTAGTTGACTGTGGCGGGCGTGGTTTCGGTGGCAGGCAAGGTGCGGCCTGACTCGAAGTCAACATCGTTCTGTGCATAGACCTGTGTAAGTTGCCCGAAGGTGTAGGTCTTTCGGCTGCGGTAGTTGAGGTTGAGCGATATCATTTCCGTGCTGAGCCATCGGTTGACATCGCCGAAATACATGCCGCCGTAGGCAGCGGCAAGCATACCGTTCAGCCCCTGCGACATATTTTTTTTGGTCTTAATATTGATGATTCCGCCTTGACCCGAGGCGTCGTATTTAGCCGACGGATTGGAGATTATCTCTATCTTTTCTATTGTGTTTCCGTCGGTACCGTCGAGCATAGCTTTGAGTTGTTGCCCGCTGAGATACGAGGGTCTGCCATCTACATAGACCTCCACTTGCTTGCCGTTGACGGTGATATTGCCGTCTTTGTCGATTCTCACACCGGGTGCCCTGCGTAGGATATCGTTGCCGTTGGAACCGGCGGCGAGAGGTGAGGCACTCACATTGACAACCAACTTGTCCATCTGCCGCTCGATTAGCGGTTTCTTTGCTTTCACCTCCACCTCTTTTATCTGTTCTGTTTCTTCTTGCAAGCGGAAATCAGGTCCTCCATAAGCAGTTCTGTAGCCTATATACGAGGCTTGAAGAATATAGTTCCTGGCTGTAACATCAAGGCTATAAGTTCCATCGTCGTTAGTGATAGTGCCGGTTAGAAGTGTCGAGTCCTGCGCAAGGACAGAAAGGGTTACAAACGGCATGGGTTCACCATTTGTATCGGTAACACGACCTTTAATTGTTTCAGCCGAAATGCTTACCGGAATCATCACCAACATCATTACTAAAATTTTTCTCATAATCATGCATTTTTGAATCACGGTGCAAAGTTACTGCTTATTGTGAGTATGATATATGAAAAAACGGACATTAAGAATCTTTAACAGATTGGGGTTTAAGCAAAAAAGATGGAGAAATCGTCGGTAAGAGGGATACCGAGCATTCTGAAATGCATAGGCGAGACACAGCCCATCTGCCGGAACTCCTGCGCCATGTGGCTCAGGTCGTAATAGCCGTGTTGCAAAGCGAGAGTCATGAGGTCTATTGAGTGATTGTCTGCCATTTGATGCATGTGTTGCAAAGTGCTATGAAAACGGCGCAAGCGTATGAATTGCTTTGGGGATAGACCCACATATTGGCGAAACACACGCAAGAACTGACGTTCGCTCAGGCAAGCCGTAGCCGCCATTTCCATGGCAGAGATGTTACCTTTGGCATCATCACAGGCAGCTATTACTTTGCGTATTCGGGTGTATTGTATGTCTTCATTATGCGGCATACGACCGAGGAAAAAAGCATCTATCAGCGGAGCAATATTTTCTGCTTTTAGAGTTTGGCAGAATATCCTATCAAGTTGCAGAAGCCCCTCGTCGTTATAATCTTTGGCGGTAAGTACCTTGCCTGCCAACTGCTGCAAATCAATACCGAGAAGGGCATGCATACCTCCCGGCTCGAAATCCAACAACATTCCTTCGAACCATCCGCTCAGGGTAGTCAGAGCGATAGTTGTTTGATTGGCTCCAAGCAGGACCAAGCCGTCTGCCCGAGTACCGCCGATATTTGCCACCGCATTGCGCATAAAGATGAAGCTGCCATAGTTGGGCAGCAGGGGTTGTACATGCTTGCCGCCCACGAAGCGAGGGTCGTCAGCCGGCGGAGTCATGGTGTCGGTTGAGCCCTCTGCGCATACGAACACATAGCGCAATATATAGGGTCGCAATGCGTCGGTCGGTTGTATGATTTGGAAAAACATGACGTTAGGAATGTTGAGGCATCAAACAAGTGCAATTTATTCGTTTTTATTGAGTATGATTAGTGCTCCTATCACGCCCGGTATCCAACCACAACAAGTAAGAATTGTAACAATAAGCACAGACCCGCAACCACGGTCAATCACCGCCAGTGGAGGAAAAATAACAGCCAATAAAACTTGCAGACAAGACATAGATTATTTCATTTGAGTGTTTATATTCATCAATTGCTCAATTATCTCCTCATCGGCAGGTAGCCAACGGACGGAATCCAATTCTTTCGGTTCGAGCCATTTGGCTGCTTTATGCTCTTTGAGCGTAATTTTGCTATCTAAAGAGCATTTGAAACAATGCATTGTCAGACGAAATTTCGGGTAGTCGTAGTCAATAGTATGCAATAGTTCGCCGACTTCTATCTCGGCATCCAACTCTTCGCGGATCTCACGGCGCAGGGCTTCCTGCGGTGTTTCTCCGGCTTCTATCTTTCCGCCCGGGAACTCCCACCAGTCTTTCCACTCGCCATATCCCCTTTGCGTCGCAAAGATACGACCCCGCTCGTCAAAGATAACGGCTGCTACGACTTCGATTTGTTTTCTGAACACTATTTCGGACATGTGTTTGTAGATAGGAATGGTTGCAACAGAATGCACTTGTACGCCGTTCGTCTACAACATACGGGCATAGTTGCGGCTAAAAAGATTATCGTCTTCTTCATAGTTGTTTTATGTTAGTAATCAACAGTAACCTTTTATGATGCAAAGTTAATAAAAGTTTTCAACATAGGAAAATATATTTGTTAGTGCAAAATGTTTGTCGTATCTTTGCATTGATTTTCGAAAGTTATTCACATGAAACGCCTAATACGTATATTGATACCTGTTATAACATCCATCCTCTGGATAACGGATAATGGCTGTCATAGTACGTATGCCGGCTTTTCAAATAGCACAAACCCGTTAATATGCGAGGCAAGTGGCAACACATCTGACAATTGTGATTCTAATGTAACCTATTTTGAGATATCCGAGCCGGATATGGCACTGCCGGTTCAAATTGAAAAGCTTCAGGTCTCTATTATCCATCTTACTGCAAGACAGCAACTGAAACGTCTCTCTGAAACAGTATATGGTCAAGTGGCAAACAGATACACTACACATAGGTTAGTTTGTCAGATTTACCACTCCTGCAATATTATTCTTAATCTCGAATCTTTTGATATAGGATTCCCATTTTCTTATTTTTGGTGATTGTTAGAGTATAAATTTGACCCGTTGGCGGAATTATAAATAATCCCTTGACGGAATGCAAAAAATTTGGCAATTTTTCCACTCGAAAATCACTCCGTTTTTTTTCGAAAAAAGTGCACCTTTTTAGCGGACATGTAGCGGACATGCAGCGGACATGCAGCATACTTTGTGGTATAACGCTCTTATTATATGCATGTTATAGGCGTAAAAATGACCTTTTTTTACTCTCTGTCTGCAAGAAATTAGCCAAAAAAATTTGGCAATTTTTCCCCAACTGATAAGCCCCTCACAGTCGCCTTATGATTGATGAATACCATGCCGTTCCTCAACGGGTAAGAGTACTGAAAAATAAGGCAATTGTGAAAAATTATGTATGGGAGTAATTTCCGTCAATGAGTTAAATGTGATTTTTCAAGTGAGACTCACTCGCATGCACACATATATTATGTTGTGTAGTGTGAACTATTTTTAGTGTACAACCAATTATACTATCCCACTAAATATATAAGAAAATGGATTTAACAACTATTATAGTTGCAATTGTGCTTGTGGCACTTTGCATCATTCCGATGGTTTTGCTCAACCGTTCGGGCAAGAAAAACAATCATCAAGATGAAAAATAATCAATGATTATATCGTCAAAGGGTAAGGCCATTGAACCTTGCCTACAAATGGTATATTCCTTATGTTCCCTCATATAATGATATGAATTATGAAGAGCGGTGGTTTCCCACCGCTCTTCATATTCATTATCTCTTTTATGCAAGTATATCTTTATATTCTTCTGTGCGGGTGAGAACGGCGCGAGCGTAGGAACAGACGGGGATGATTTTGCGGTTGTTGGCGCGTGCAAAATTCACGGCGGCAAGAACCATCTGCCGGGCAATGCCGCGTCCCTCGAAGCCGTCATAGACGCGGGTATGGTCAATGATCATTCGCTCGGGTGTAGGGCGTTGGTAGGTCATTTCGCCGACTTGCATCGGTTCGGTACATGCACCTTCTTCCGTGGCTTGCAACCACGCCTCAAAAACGCCACCCTTCTCGGTCTCTTTGTGCTGAAAAGTTATCATAGTTGCTCTAATTCTAACAATCGTTTCTTAATCTCTGTTCCATAGGCGTACCCGCCTAACTGTCCGTTTGCAGCAATAACTCGGTGGCAAGGGATCAGCAGCGCAATAGGATTAGCTCCTACAGCTTGCCCGACCGCTTGTGCAGACTTGCAACCGACCATCCTCGCTATCTCGCCGTAACTGACGGTCTCGCCATAAGGAATAGTTAACAGTGCCTTCCAAACGCGTTGCTGAAACGCCGTACCTTTGGGGTAAGCCGCGGCATGTTACAGGGTCGTTTGCCCGCAAAATAATCGTCTAACCATTGGAGTGTTTCTGCGATAATAGCTATCGTAGCTGCCGTTTCGTTGGGGGTTACTTCACCTTGTGTTGTTGAGATGGTTGTGGTCTCCGCCTTGCTGAACCGCAGGCCCTTTATTGCCAGACCATCACTTTCGATGACGATAGGTCCAAGAGGAGAAGAATATATGGCGGTAAGGGTTTTCATAGCAGACCGATTGCTTCGAACATCTGTCGGTACGCGGCGACTTTCTTGTCGAAGGCAAGAGGATAGGCGCGTGAGGAGGACGGCATTCGCCAGAAACGTATCGTCCTGTCCGCAAAATATGTTTCGATATATTCCCCGACTTTAGGAACAGCACAATGCAGTATCTCTGCTAAAGTCTGCGCGGCTTTGCCGCCTGTGCAACAGATGGCATGGCATAATGGTATTTGTTGCAACAGGGCTGCGATGTCGGTCTGCTCAACTATCTCTAAATGCTCATCGGCTGCATTGCCTTGCAAGCGAACGACTGCTTGCGCCGTATCGAAAATGGCAATGCCTTGCGTCCGGCAGAAAGATACGATAGCTTCGTAGTTGAATACCGCTTTACGCCTCTTAGTATCTCGTACATTGTCTCTTTGTACTTCAAAATGACTTTTGTCATGGAAAAACACTTGCCCCATAATTCGCCACATATCATTCTGCGGGTTAGGGTAGAAGAAGTCCATACACCACCGTTCTTGGGGCGGCGGAAAACTGCCAAGCATCAGCAACTGTGCCTTCTCCGGCAGGAACGGAAGCAAAGGGTGCTGCTCTATGTTCGGATATGGATGTGGTGCATCTGCCATTATAGATTTTATTCTTGAGTTGGTACTTCTAATAGCACTAATAATTATTCGTCGTATCCATAAACCAATCCGTAGCGTTGGTGGAGGAGAAAGAGTGTACTATCGGCTTTCATGTCTGCGATGAGTGCGTTGACGAGGCGGAGCAGGTCGTCCTGTCCCGTGCGCATAAGGATGCCTATCTCGCCATGCGTGAAGGGCCGGCTGAGGAGCGGAGCGGCGAGACGCGGGTCATTCTGCACGTACCACGGTGCTTCTGTGATCTCCGTTATCATGACATCGGCATTGCCCTCAGCCACTTGCGACGGTATCTCTTCGTTACGCGGATAGACGATGAGGGTGGCATGTGTGAGCGAGTCATGTGCAAAGCGTTCGTTCAGGCCGCCGGGATTGACCATGACGCGCACTTCGGGACGGTCAATGTCCGCCAACGAGCGAAAAAGAAGCGTGTCGGCTATACGGCAAAGGATGGTCTTGCCATTACGGAGGTAGCCATCGCTCATGAGCATCGTCTGCTTGCGGGCTTCCGTGACGGTGATGCCTCCGATAGCGAGGTCGAAGAGCGGCGGCTCCGCCATCACATCAGCGGTCAGCGTCGGCCAGGATGTGCTGACAAACTCGACAGAGACACCCATCCGCTCGGCTATCTTCTGAGCCATCTCGATATCAAAGCCCCAATAGGTGCTGTCGGCTTCGCGATAGGAGAGCGGACGGTAGTCACCCGTGGTGCCCACCAGCAGTTTGCCCCGCTCGGTGATGCGCTGTACAGAGGAGTGCTGACTATCGGCAGCGGGCTTATTACAGCCCACGCAGCAGATGGCAATGCAAGTGCTGCAAACACAGACGATAACGGCGAGTAGCAGACGTTTAGTACTATTCATTTTTACAAGTGGCACACGTTTAAGAATTATAGCGCTCAATATAATTTCATCCAAGCGGCGTAAGCGGATAGACAATGTTAGTAATGAATATATTCGCCGCAAGAATGACGAGGTTCATCCAGAAGCCTATACGCAGGAAGTCCGTAAACCGGTAACCGCCAGGACCATAGACCATCATGTGTGTCGGCGAACCGATAGGCGTTGCAAAACTGCTGCTCACGCTAATCATAAGCGCAACGAGGAAAGTCATAGGCTCATAACCCAACTGGACTGCTGCATGATACATGATAGGGAAAAACATAGCACCGGCTGCGGTGTTGGATATGAACTCAGTGATGAAGGTAGCAACAAGGCACACTGCCGTCATCACTACAATGGGATTGGTGCCGCATATATCCAGAATTCCGGTAGCCATTCGTTCCGCAATGCCCGTCTTCTGAATGGCAAGTCCCAATACGACAGAACCGGCGAAGACCACTAATAGGCTCCAGTCGATGGATTTCATAGCCTGACCTGGCGTGCAGCAACGGGTGATTACCATCGCTAACGCCGCCAGACATGCACTCATCAGCAAGGGCATGACACCCGTGGCTGACAACACTACCATCGTTATCATAATCAGCGCGGAGAGCAGAGTCTTGTAGCCGATATTGACAACATTGTCGCCCAATACCAGCCCGTGAGTCTGAGTCAACTCTGTAATCTCTTTGATATTACCGGCAAAAACCAATTTGTCGCCACCCATGATAAACTCATTTTCATCTATAGGAACGGACACTCCGTCGAAATGGTGCATCCTGACCAACCGTCCGCCCTTGACATTTACCAATCGGGCATACCCCAGTGTCTCGCCAATATATTTGTTGGAAGATGGCACAACCATCTCCACCGTATAATCCGTAGTATCCTCGTTGGTATCATCAGCCGCCTGACGCTCCGGCAGCAATCGCCGCATAGCAATGACCGAAAGTACACCCACAGCCAAACAGAACAAACCAGGAATGGTGGTAGCAAACACATTCATCTGAATGCCGGTCTCTTCGGCATACAAGCCACTGATAATAAGGTTCGGTGGTGTTCCTATCAATGTACATATGCCACCCATGCCCGATGCGTAACTCAGCGGTATCAGTAACTTCGATGGGGCGATACCCAGCTTCTTCGACCACATCTTCACTATGCCGATAAAAAGTGCTACCACTGTGGTGTTGCTCAAAAACGAACTCAAGCCTGCCACCGGCAACATCAATCTAACAATAGCACTGCTCCAACGTTTGGGTTGTCCTAACAAATTTTTCACAATCCACTGCAACACACCGGTATAGGTCAGTCCCGCCACAACGATAAACAAAATGCCAACCACCACAACCGATGACGAACTCAGTCCCGAAAAGGCTTCTTTTGCGTCAAGCACACCTGTTACATACAGCACAATTATCGCCGCCAAGAATACAGCATCTGCACGAATCTTGGTAAAGAGCAAAACACTAAACAAAGCTATCACGGTTACAATCGTAATCCATGCATGCACACTAAAACCTAAAAAAATAATATCTTGCATAAATTCGTTTAATCTATCAATTCATCCCCCTCTGCATTACTTGCGTCATACAATGCGCTGCGCCGTAGCCGTCTATCAGACTCTCCAACGGCACCCACTCTACCTTTACTCCGACGTCAAGAAGCCGCCGTTTCAATGCTTCGCTCTGACCGCCTACTGCCATGATATGCCGCGGAGCAATGGTTAGATAGTTATTGGCATAATGCAGTTCGTCCTCGCGGTCAATCGGAATAATCTGCATTCCACGCTCCTTGAGAAAATCTACGAATGGTGTATCTTCTTTTAGAAGGCGATATTCCTTCTCTCCGGCTGCACGAGCATATATATCGCATGTTACATACTCCGGCTCATCTGGTTTTGCCTCTAACCGGCTGCGTACCATGGTACACAAGTCACGGTCGATGATATTAAAATACGTATCCAAATGCATCTGCATCTGCCAAAATTTATGGTCGCTCACCACGACCACGGTGTCATGCCCGAACGCATCAGCTTCCATCACCTGACGAATACCCTCTCTGTTCGTCCGCATGCCGCAACCGATGAACGAAATAGTGCCGGCAGGGAAATAATCACCGCCCTCTAATCGCCCTTCGCCCTCAATGTGCAATATGGGATGACGTCCTAAATGATAGTAACATACCTCTATTATATCCGTCTCGGGCGCACGTTGCAAGGAGTTCATCTTGCAAATCACATGTCCGCGCGGTGTCGTGATACTTTGGTCTCGCGTGAAATAGAGGTTCATCAGCGGGTTTTGCATGTACTGCGCCTCATAGCCGGTATTGTTGTCTGTATGGCTTAATTTGACTGTCGGTTGCAATAAGATACAACGAATCAAATCGCCGCGGCTCATCTCTTTTATCGTCTGCTCGCGATATAACTCCGACGCCTCAATATCCTCATCGGGCATAGCGGATATATCGTATTGTAAGACCTTTGAAGTCAATACTCTTAACGTATCTATCCCTGTCTCATTTAGAATCTCATAAACTGTATGCACATGGATGCCATTTTTCTCCAGAAGACGAATATACTCGCGATGCTCTGCAGCCGCTTGCTCTACATCAAAATAGTGTTCAAACAGTCCTGCCGAAGGATGGATTACACCATTGAATAGTTCCACACCCGGCGTGTGCATCAGTATCTCGCCTGCTTTATTCCACTCCGCCCGTGGGTAGCTCATCTCGCCTTTCGACTCCGGCGGGTTATACATCTTGCAACTAACGCAAAGTGTAGTTATGATTGCCATAAAAAGAAATCGCTTTTTCATCTATCTCAAACATCAAAATTAAACAGTTTGCTTATTACTGCAGGAAGTCCCGAACAAGCACCGCTGGAAGAGTGTCTTGGCGTCTTCAGGGCCTATCATCTTGCTCACGGCTCGGTAGGTTGGGCCATCATTGATCAAGCCCTCCACGTATGCACTGTTGCGTTCGTTCGGCTGTCCGGCAAATAGGCTGTCCTCGTCCGAGAACCTGTCCATCTGTTCCGGCTCCATATTGATTTCGTGCCTGTCGTGCCAAGGGTCAAAATGTGTTGTTGTGTTCATGTGCGGTCGTGTTTAGTGTTAATAGATTCGTGTTTATATATACCCCTCCATATATAAGTCAAAAAAGACCTGAAATCTATCACCTGAAAAGTAACTATTTCATTTTTTTTGCGCGAGAGCAAGAAAATTGCGGTTGAGGGTGACGGCTACCTGCTGCATGGTGGGTTCTGTTTTGTCTTTGGTGAGGTTGCATGCCCAGATGACGATTACCTGCCATCCGGCGTCAAGCAGTAACTGGTAGTTCCGTCGGTCCCGTTCGCGGTTACGGTCGATCTTCGCCTGCCAGAAGGCGGTGTTGGTCTTGGGCAGTACGAACTGTCTGCATCCCTCATGCCCGTGCCAGAAACAGCCGTTGACAAAGATAGCCGTTCTGTATCTGCGCATGACGATGTCCGGCTTGCCCGGCACGCTCTTCACGTTCAGCCTGTACCGGTATCCGTGCGCCCACAGCCATTTCTGGACCGTTATCTCCAGCTTCGTCGCCTTGCTGCGGATATGCGACATGCAACGGTGGCGTTGTGCAGGTGTCAGAATGTCGGGCATAGACAGATTACTTTATTTTTGGACAGTTTTTGGACATTTTCAACTCGCTGATTATCAGTATGACGCAGTAAAAATCAAGTGCGTTTTTTTATTTTATAAGGATTTTTTTGGACAATTTTTGGACATTTAACTTAATCTATCTCACCTCGCTCTTTTAAAACCTCTAATCCTATCCCTAAGGCTTTAGTAAGAAGTGCTGTGTTTTTAACATATTCTTCACTGATAGAATAAGATGTCCCTGAGCCACTTCCCTTTTTCTCAAGAATATTCTCTACAACCATTTGATCTATTAATACGCGAACTTGTCTTCTGGTCAAGTGTCCGGAAAGTAAGTCCACAAAGTCTTTCATCTTTGCCTTTTGAAATTTTATTAGATGCGGAATAATAACTGAAGCCGCTTGATTTGTATTCCATTCCGTTTTTTTAGCATAATCAGAGATATCCCCGGCTATTTCGTAATAATTTCTTGACAAGATATAATATGTACCACGTGTCTTACCGCGTTTTTCTATTAATCCACGATTGAGAAGGGACTGGATTATTTCTTTTTTGATATCGTTCCCGTTCCCGTTCAAAATAGAACTCAACGCCATAATTTCAAATACGGATAACTTCTGTTCTTCGGACAAACGTTGTTGCTCAGAGTCTATGAATAAAGCAAATGCTCTATTGGTGATAGTTGCCGACAAAACCAATTCTACGTGGAAATTGTCACTGTGAGAATAATCAGGTTGTTGTTTCCCTTCTGAAATGGTATTCTTGAATATTTTGTCAATTCCTTGTCCGGAACGCTCCACGATACCTGTTTTCGACAGCACATCAGCCAAAAGACGGTTTCGTGGCGTACTTGGAACAGTAAGTAGATTTTCTATTGTGACACCAACAGGGAAACCACCAGCATTGGTTATTACCAGTTTTTGCGGGTATTGTTTGATAACCGTTTCACTATTGCGTCTGTAGTCCCTATGTGCGATAGCATTATTGATGGCCTCTCGAATAACTTCTTCATTGAAATACGGAATATCAAATATATAAGGTCCTTCAGCTACTTGGAATTTTCCGTTTCGCAGGTCAATATCATGCCATAGTTTTTCAATCATTATATAGAATGGCTCATCATATTTTGTGCGGTTGTCAAATGTGATTTGACCTTCCGTATTGCGATATTCCAACATAACTGCTGCCTGTGGAAACACGCGCTTGAGAACATCTTTTTTGCCAAGCAAAATCACTGCGGCATTAGTTACCCCATCATTAGTGATCAGATCCAGATCGCTTAGGATTTGCTCTTTCGGAAGAGTTAGAAAAGAAGGATTATTCTGCTTGACAGAGTATTTATGACGCAGTATATTGATAGCTTCGTCGTCTAAATCATCCAATGTGACCTCTTTACAAATCTTTTGCGAGAAATCTGGTTCTTTCTCTTCTATAATTTTCAGATACACTTCATCAGACATAGGCTTCAATTCTTCGCCTACACGCATCAGTGCAACATCTTCAAATTTGAATATCATGCCAATCGGTCGGGAAGGAACCTCTATTACGAGTACACGTCCTTGCTTGGTCTCCGGCTTCTCATACAATTCATATATGGTTGGCCGGATGTTGGTGTCACGATAGATATTGGATTCCAATTCACCTATTTTCCCCTCACTTTGCTTGGTACCAATTACTTTGTGTGGATAGGAATCGTGCATGCCGATAACTAAACTTCCTCCTCCTTCATTACATAATGCGGTGACATAACCAAGAATACACCGTCTCCGCTCGGATGGCTTGATTTTAGAACCTCCGTCGTAAGAAATATTACCGTTTTCTCCTTTTTTGAACTCAATTCGGTCTTCGGATTCTTTCTTGTATTTTAATTCCTCTATGGTCCACATAGTATAATAATATTTTCTGTTTAATTGTATTTTCTTTTTTTGACGCTATTGTGCAGAGAGATTACCCCATCAGTTCGGACCATGTTGTGAAGAATGGTATGGTGGTTTGGTTGCCTCGGTTGAGACCCGGGATGTTGGTGTATTCCTTTGAGCGGGTTGTGTCCAGTTCGTAGACCAGATAATAGTCGTGCCCCATGTCCGTAAACCCTTTCTTCTCCAAGTCGGCTCTGGACCAGAATCGCGGACCTTTGCCTTTCAACTTGTACAGCGTGCCGTCTTTGCCGTTATGCAGCAGCACATAGCGTGCATTGACTGCGTCCGGGGTCAGGATGATAGAGCCTTTTTCCTCGCCGATACGCAAGTAACACAAACCGGTCTCTTTCATCCTTGCTAACTTGGCGGCAGGGGCGTAATTGACCAAAATAACGGTCTCAGGATTGCTGTATTCCAAGCCGTGTTGCGGAATCGCTTTCTTGTACAAGTCTGACAACATACGTTTGCTGCGCAGCCATTTCTCAATCTGTTCACGCAATGCCTGTTCGCTGTCATTCGGGGCAACCAGTAATCCCTCATCCGCATGGGAAGGACGTAGCGGGAACGCTCCTATACCCACTTTCTCTATCGACTGATGATAATATGAGTGCTTGTATTCCTCTTGGGTGTAATTGCCGGGGAACAGCACATATCCGCCGATTATCTCGCGTTTGAGTTTTCCATTGTTCCCGTCCACATAATATACAGCATCCCGGTAACGGTGCATCTGGTTGATAGCCTCCACCGGCGGCACATCCATCCCGTCTTTCTTGGAATCGGCAATGCGGTATTTGGCATCAAAAAGGAACGTGTATTGTATATCTTTCTGCTGTTTGGTCAGACGCAGTACGATATCCGGACGTTGCTCGGTTGTGAAAGAAGTAGTGCCACGGATAGCGGATTGCGAGTCGGAGTTCTCGTCTTTCGTCGGTGCGTTGTACATCACAGAAGCCAGTTCCACGCCGTCATCTGTCCTCACGAATGTCACTTCCGAACTCTGTCCCCATGTCAGTTCACGCACAAAACGCGGTGTCAGTTTCTTGCCTTTGTTGTGTACTTCCGCTTTGTTACCGAGAATCTCTTCTACAATGTTCTTGACTTTGATAAAACACCATATCTCGTACAATGTGGAAATATCTTTGGTCTCCAATTGGTTAATACCTTCTTCCAGTTCGTAACCGCACAGCAATTCTATCCATTTCTGGTAGATAGTGCGGTAGCCGACAGCGCGTTTCATGACCAGCGAGTCCTGCGCAAAGCCCCGGAACTGCCCGATTGTGCGGAAGAACGGATGGTTGACCATGCGTTTGAGATTGTCCTCCATGTCACTTAGTTCTCTTTCCAGACGACTTGAGCGGGAAGTGTTGCGGATATGCCTGCTGACTACCTGAAAACGGTTCAGCAAACCATTCATCACAAACTTGAGAAAGCGGTTCTCGACCGTATCATCCGTGTGGCATAAATCTTCCGTCCGGTATAGATGGTTCGGCTCGTTTTGGAAATTGGCGTACTCGTTTTCCATTTCGGGCGTCAGCCTTCGCAGCCTCTCCGCTCTTTCGTAACGCAGAACAGACTGCAACCGCCGTCTGGGGGAAAGGATAATCTGCCGGCATGCGGACAGAATCTCGTCATAGCACGACCGGAATATCTGCCACCAGATCAGGTCAGTTGATTTGCCTTGCTGCGTGCGGAAATTGAGGTACGTCTCACGCATGAAGGCGAACGACAGCATACTGTATTCTTCCTCAATGTCGCGGATGATGCTCTTCATATCCGAGCGGTAGTCCATCTTGTAACTCAGCACTTCCGTTGTGAAACGCAGGTTCTTCTCCCTGCCGTCTTTGCGGTAGCGCAGGCACACGTCTGTCTTTCCGACTTGGTTGCCGAAACTGACAGCTCCGTACAGCAGGTTCCCGTCCGCGCTGAGTGCCCTCTCGCGCGGCGAATTGGAGAACCTCAGAGACATACTGCTCACTCCGGGGGTTGCTTCTATCAGCGTGGGGTAAGAGGTGTTCTCGAAGAAAACCGCCTCGCGGGTAACGGAACCGGTATGTTCTTCGCTGTCAAAGAAGAAATGTACATCCTTGTCCCGTGTCGCAAACTCCGCCATCAGACGGCTGTCGTCCCGTTCGGCGCGCATGTTCTTCATAGCACGGCTGATACAACTTGCCGTACTGATACACGAGAAACGAATGCGCACATCGTCATTCTTCACCTCGAAACTATGGATTCCCTCGTCTGCCATGTTCCCTTATGCCCAATAGGAAACGAAATGCTCTCTGCAGAGCGTGGTGTACATGTGGTTGATTTTCTTCTCCGTCGCAGTATTGGTGCCGATATGCTGTCTGACGATGGCGCGCAGACCGTTCAGCAGCGTCAGGTTCTGTTCGCCGTTGTCCAGAGGCGATTCGCTCAACCCTGCTTTCTGCAAACGCTCGTCGTTCTCGTCTATTGCCAGACGGCTGTCATCGCCCTCTATGCGAGACAGTATCTTCATCAGAGTAAATTCGTCCATAGCGGTCTCAATACTGAACGCTTCTTTTGCAAACTCCTGAGATGCAGCGACATATAATATTGCTTCATTGGCGGCACGGTAACCTAATTTGAAAGGCGTGCTGTCCAATAGTTCATTTACGGCTTTGAGGTAGTCAATCACCTTTTGGCTGTTAATCTCTTCTTGTACCTCTTGTGCTTTCTGCGGACGGTTGACCAGCAGATCGTTATAATCTGTCAGCAAAGGCATCAGTTCGGTTTTACCTTCTTTGAAATCATCATAATTGACCTCGTTCATCTCCACGGACATTGCACGGTCAAGCACTTTGCGCGAGAACGAGAATGTGGTCTCGTCCATGTTCACCGTTCCCATGACCATCAGGTTCGGAGGCAAAGTAAGACCTTTGTTCTCGAACTGGATAGCAAGTGGATTGGCTTCTGTATGACGCGCTTCGCCTAATAGTTCTTTCAGCATGGCTTCGCATACATCTTTGCCGTAATCCTTGAACGGGGAAATAATCGGGTCGGTGGTGTAATTACCTTTCTCGTCCCATGCACGTGATTCAATGGCACTGAGGAACTCCGCAAAATACTCTTCTACGGGTGCAAGGTTCATCTCGTCCAGACAGAGGAAATAAGGAGTCTCCGGATGTTGCCATGCTTTGACGATGAAACGTACAAAATCGGTGAACACATAATGCGGTTCGGGGATATTCGACAAAAAGCCCACTACATCCATTGAGTTGTGCCAGTTGGGTTTGACTTGGATTAACTGGAAATTATCCGGTCGGTTGTCTTTCCAACGGTCCTCTTCTTTTGTGTAGTTCTTCGTGTTGGTCGCTTGTGCCAATTTGCGCACGATACGGCTTTTGCCCGTTCCCGATATTCCCGCCAGCAGCATAAAAGGCTTCGTCCGAAGGGCGGTGAGATATGGGAGATAAGAGGTGTTATCTGTTGTAGAAACTAATACCTTGCTCTCTTTTTTTGTGTTTTCAATAATTAAATCGCTGTTAGAAACGCAGATATTGTAAAAAGCTTCAAATTCTTTTCCTTGTGGAATATAGAACAAAAGATATTTAGTACTATTTACTTTTTTGAGAGCAAAGAAGTCATCTATATTTGAAGATGCATCTAAATGCAGTTTATCTAGGAAGAAATCTTTTAAATCAATAGAACCATCTGCATTCTGGTAAATTTTATAATCTCCGCGGGAAGGACTTAATTTAAGATAGACTTTTATCGTCTGTCCATCAAAAGCTCCTCCACGTTCTAATGATTTATATTGAAATGTAACGTGTTCTTCATCATTTGTAAACTCGAAGAAATTAGTAACTTTTTCAACATTAAATTCGATTTGTTTTCCTTTTGATGGATTCAAATCGTTAGCTCTGAACTTAAATAATGCTATCATATCCTATTATTGAATTATTCCCCATTGTTCCGCAATTGCTTCTGCAAATCCGGGGAAAGTTTTACTTCTTAGTTTTCTTCTTTCTTCAGTTGATATCTTTGTATTGAAAGAATCTGAATACCATTTGGGCAGAGAGCGACCACTTGACAAGACTACACGCGGACCTTCCTCTACCATGTTTGTTGGTGTAAGTAGCGGTAAATTATGCAACCAAAGACACGTCTTCTTGGATGCACTATCACCAAACCAGAAAGGCTGAACTATTTGATCTGGTTTACGATAATGCGTATTCATGCAACCAACAGGGTTCTCTATTGCCCAATGTTTGATGTCTGTCTTTGTCAAATCTAAAAAGAATTTGATGGCTTCTTCTTGCATTTTTCTACGACCTAGATGGTGTGGATGTTCTCTACGCTGTTCCACGGGTAAATTTGCATCGTCCGGGTGGTATAGCCACCTAGCTCCACTTACGGACAAATATGTACAGGGGGGATGTGCGACCATTAAATCCCATGTCTCTCCTTCTGGCAAATAGTAAGTCTGACCATTTTCGAGATGTCCACCGTGATTTTTTATAATAGCAAAACAATCTTCGTGGAAATGCCATTCTGGATGACCTCCACTACATTCTAATAAATCACAGCTAAATGCATTATGCCCTCGTTTGCGGAAGGCTTTACAAACAGCCTGACTTTCTTCACATGCAATTAGTATATTCATTTCATTTATGTTTATCTAAAACTTTGTATATTCCTGATGCTATCCCTTGGGCAAATCTAACAGGAACTGCATTCCCAATCATTTTGTAGCAATAGGGCGTAGATGCAACAAATTCGTAGTCAAGAGGGAAAGACTGCAAACAAGCTGCTTCTCTTATTGTAATACTTCTTTCCTGTTTTGCATCTGGATGGATAAACATGTATCCATCTTTACTTAAATGGGCGACTATCGTATGTGCAGGTTTATCCCATTCTAGGCTTTTATATTTCTGGTATAATGTTGTATGCCCTGTTTTTTGGAAATAATAATGTATCATATCTTGGTGGCTGGTATGATTCATATTATTGCTAACCCACTCATAAAATATTTGCCGCTCTCTTTCTCCATGATTTCTAGCTTCGTGTTGTGATATTGAGTGGTCGGAATTGGCAGAGTGTGACTGTGTGATTCTTCCTAGTTTTATTGGCTTTTCAAGAGGATATAACGCAGGTAAATTTCCGATTGCTTCACGTACTGTTACTTTGGGCGCATTACTTTGTTCTTTAGTTATTGCATTATATAACTCGTCCAATGAAATCTTTTCTCCTTTCTTTACTCCTAAAATAATTACTCGTGGCCTATTTTGGGGAACTTGAAAATCTACAGCATCATATAAAGCAGTTTGTAAATCTTTCGGTGCGCGTATAGTATAACCTATTCGGTCAAACGCTTCGTAAATCCGTTCTGTAACTAATTTTCCGCCGGGCTTTGCACTTAACAATCCTCGTACATTTTCAAAAACAAATACTTTCGGTTGGAATGCTTCAACCACTTTGCAAAAACTTTCGAACAGATAATTCCTGTAATCATACTGCATAGAGTTCTTATCAGTAGCTCTTCCGTGTATTGAATAGGCTTGGCATGGTGGACCTCCGATAATTAAATCTAGCTTCTTTCGTCCGACAAGTCCTTTTAAGCCGCGTTTTATAATATCAGGATGATTGTCTGCCCCAAATTCTATTATAGATTGGTCTGTCCAATTTCCATTTATAAGTTCTTTAGTCCGTTGGATATCAAAACAAATAACTCGTTTTTGTGCTTCTTCTTCGCTATGCCCCCATTTTTGAATTAGTCTATGCCGTAAAGTATTAACCATGGGCATTTCCCATTCTACATGGGCTAATGCTTCATATCTTCCCGTTTGCAAGAATCCTTCAGTTAATCCTCCGCAGCCTGCAAATAAATCTATGAAAGTATATTTTTTAGCCATTTATGCAGCGGTTGCGTATTTGTAAGCGATTTCGTAAATGTCGGCTTGATTGCGTTCGCATACGTTGAAGCACTCTGCCATTTTCTGATTAAGCATAGTAGCCTCTTCGTTTGTGAACACACGTTCGCCTTTGTGGTTGATGTAATCTTCAAAAGCATCGTCTGGGTGGAAACTCATACCAAGATTTAGCCCTTGCGGATTAACCAAATAATGCAGAAAGCTTTCTACATCCTTTGTGCTGTTTATTTTAAATTCTTGTATCATATGTTACGTTATTTTAGATTTCATTTATTGTCGTCCAAATGGAAGTTGGAAATATACGCTCAAAGTCAATATCAACTCCTCACGCGTCCATTTGTTTTGTTGGCGGGTCATGGAAGTATATTTTCGTTAGTCATGATATAACCCTATCTAGCAAATTTACGAGATTCTATGTAATTTTGTATTTCGTCTAATACCTGATCAAGGTATTCTTTAGTACTTTCTTTGTATTCTATTAATTCTTTAACAGAATAATCTTTCCCAACTTCAGCGAAAGAAAATTCTCCATGGGCCAAATGATTTCTTTTATCTTTTATTATTTTTAAATTACGCCCATCCTTGATTTCGTTTCCTCCAAGCTGTTTTAAAATATTTCTAATCTCTTGAGCGTCAATATTGCCGCTGATGTTGATACAATCTTTCTCAAATCGTAGCACATTGTCTTCTAAAACATTGTTAATCAGTGATAATAATTTCTCATTGTTTGTGCTTCTGTTTTCTTGTTTAACCCATAACTTTCTCAAATTGTCAGATAGCTGTTTATATGTTATTGAAGAGGCGTGTATATTGTTTACAATAGAAACAATAGAGTTTCGAATAGTGGCTTCAACCAAATTATAGAGTAACAAAAAACCATGAGCTTTCATAATAGTTGAAAGTTCATTGTCAATTTCTTTTTCTTCCGTGTTCCCTAAGATGTCAACGCTTCTGATAAAGCACTGCCCTTTATCCAAAAATTGCAGAAGCTCAAAATATATCTCTACTTCTCGGAGCCTATTCGCGTATGCTGTTCTTGTATTAATCATTATCGTAATGCAGATTTTCAATTTGACCCAACAAACAATCACGAACAAATTCTATACGCGCTTTTAGTTTGCCTTGGTTATTGCTCGCATCAGAAGTGGTATGGAACTTAAACTCTTGGGAATCTAACCAAGACAAATCATGTGGTTGTAAATTCGGATCTTGTTGCAATGCAAGGTGAATACCTACGGACAATGCTTCAAATCGAACTCTAGGTGTGGCTTTATCTCGTCCCTTTCGAGCAAAATATGGAGGTTCAAAATATTTTTCAGCAAACTGCATGACAGACTCAAAGTCCGATTTAAGAATGTCCTTGTCGAAACCTTTGTTTTGTTTTTTTAAATAGTCGTCTAAAAAGGGAGCCACATCATGCACAAATTTCAAGTATGAATTTGAATATGCAAAAAAACGCAAAGCAAGTTCTTCATATTCTCCTCTATCTGCCTTGTTGTCAGGAATAGGGCATACTTTTCTAAATAATGGGGACTGTGCACATTCAATAATAAAATTGTAAAAATCTCCTTGATATGCACCTCGACGGATCTCACTGGATTTCAATTTATTGGAACTAGTATTTACACGATTAAAAATATCGGCCCGAATATCTGGCGTTGCTTTATCTGTTACCACATGAAATCTAAAGTCTCTAAGTAAGAATTTATTCTTGCGAGATTCCAGCAAATCTGAGAATACAGTCCCATTCAAGTCTGTCAATTTTTGTAGTCCCGATAGCTTTAAGTTATTATCACAATATTCAACAAGTGTACGTATACGTTGTGAACCATCAATTATTTCCAATTCCGCATCATCGCCAGACATTGAAACTAAAAAAGGCATAATTGGGACACCAAGAAATACAGACTCAATAAATCTTGATTTCTCACCATCTTTCCAAACAAACTTTCTTTGATAGTGAGGTACAAAAATCTGGTCTTTTTTATATTTAGCCACTATTACTTCAACAGGGTATTCCTTAGTATCGTAAATGTAAGGAACACTTTCTCTTTGAATTTGTTCTTCAATAGCAGACAACTGCTCATCGCTTAATTTTACATGTTTTCTCATAATCTTACTTGTTAATATGATAAATGATACTTTTCGCTATAACTTCTCCTAATTTGGGAGGAACAGCATTACCAATGTACCTAGATGCTATTGTTATAGATACATCCCTTTCGGCTGGAAAAAATTTATATGTTTGAGGGAATGTCTGAATTAACGCAGCCTCGCGAACAGATATTGCTCGATTTTGGACAGGGTGCCCAAATCGTCCATTCCCTAATCCCGTACATTGCGTGGTCATTGTCGGAGCTGGTTTATCCCATTCCATTCGTCCATACACGCTACCATAAGTTTTCCCTGCTTTCTTTTTATGGCAATCAAGGATTAAGTCTTCAGGCCAATCGTGCCAACTTCCACCATATGGTGTGGCCTGAATCCGTCTCATATTGATAGGTGTAAGAGCTATGCAGCGATGCAGAGGGTCTACAGGATCAGACTCGCCAGACAATAGAGGAGGAAGATTGCCTATTGTATCTCTTACTGTCACATAATTATCTTTAGTGTGAGTAGGGGGAATTAACTCAATATCGCCAAATTTTGAAGCTACCAAGACTAACCTTTTTCTCGTTTGGGGAATGCCGTAATCTGGGCAATAAACTCTTCTGACATCAATATTATATTTCAGAGAGTGTAATTTATCAATGAAATCCTGTAATACTGGTTTAAGTTTGAAATTTACAATTTGGGTGACATTTTCCATGGTAACAATGTCAGGTTGTACTTCGTCAACTAATCTCCCAAATTCGTACAGCAAATCATATTTTTCTTTATCCTTGTCTTTGTTCTTGAATGCGTACGACGAAAATGGTTGGCAAGGGGCGCAGCCCGCTAATATCCGGATTACATTTTTTTTCTTGGAATAGAGTCTTTTAATTTCCTCACCTTTAATTGTCTTAACATCTTGATAATAAAAAGTTCCTCCGGTATTCGTCTCATATGCATATTTGCATGTCCAATCAAGATCAAAACCCGCCAAGATTTTCATACCTTGGCACTTTAAGCCATAACTTAAACCTCCTATTCCACAGAACAGGTCAACGACTTCGTATGTGTATTTTTTCTTACTTGGCATAAATTAATACTGCCGTAATTATGTTATTTGTTCAAATGCTATTATTTGTTTTTAGGGTTAATTATCCCTTCTGTTTTTTCACCGACTTACCACCGAGCGAGGAACGGGAGACAAGCGAGACAACAATTACCCATTTTACAATTTCTGGCGCAAAGGTAAAAAATAAAACGATTATTTCTAATAAAACTTCTGTGTTAGGGTTTGCTGTCGTTTTTATTTGTTGCCCTTGGGGGTGTATTCATGTATTTACTCTAAGATGTTATTTTCCAGAAACTCCTTCAGCGGTTCCAGATATTCTGCATTCAAATTCCAATGTAGAGAATTTTCGTAGTCACGATTAGCATCTTTGATAAGTTTCTTCTGACTTCTTGACGTGCCTAACAATGTTTCAAGATAGGCGTATATCTTCGTCTTCTTTGCCGGGATGGTTAGAGTTGGAGGCGTTTTTATAGGGATTCTTACTTTTTCGAGTTCGCCTTCGTATGTTGCCCAACAATCCATGACTGGTTGATTGACCGGATTGATAATGTTCTCCAATAAATCTTCCAAGGCTCCGGTCTCTCTGTCATTCGGAAGAAGGAAAAGTTCAAACTCTACGCCAAATTCCTCTTTAATAGCGAGTAACTCTCTGCGACGAGTCTCGCAGTCATTGTCAGCATCAAAAATAACAAGGTTCTTCCCTCCTGCATCCGTATTCTGTTTCAGCGCATTGATAGCATCTTCCTTGCGGAGCTTCTGATAACCACCTGTGTCTTCATCTTTGCCAGGATGTATGATGCTCCCCCAAGGGGCTTTCTCATGGAACAAATGATGATAGTAGTTTTCAAAGAACTTCTTATCGGCTTCGCCCTCTACAATAATCATAAATTTTTCCATCACGCCATTCCTCTAAGTTCTACATTGTTTTCACATGCTCCGCTCAGCCCCTCATAGGTGTACTTGTACGCCTGATGCCCCTTTTTCAAGGTTTTGGCAATAGTATAGAGCCGCATATCCTGCTGGTACTCAGGATGTTCTTCCAGCATTCCATTCAAACAGCAAAGGGTTTCTTTACTATGAGTGGTGATGAACACTTGCTTATTGGTGGCCGCTGCCAATGCAAAAATAGCTTCCCATAACTTTTTATAGGCAGAATAATGCAAGCCGTTGTCTATTTCATCAATGAGAATCATTGTATTGCAAGGATTTGCCGACCCGGCAATAATATTCAGGTAACGCCGTAAACCATCACCAGACATGCTGACAGGCAGCATTTCTTTGATGTCGTCAAAGCCAATATACACATCGTTGTTTAAAATCTCTATCGCATTTATTCTTGGGTCAAACCTTTGCAAATGTTCCAACAATATGTTTTTTTGCTTGCGTTTAAAAAGTTCGGACAAGTCATTAGTCAGATTGCTTGATAGCAAATCGGCTGAAAATAACACAGCAGAATTCTTTTCTATATACTCTTTGGACTCTTGGCGTGATGCTGCGTCAGACTGGTTGACAAATAGAGAACTGCGAAAATGTTTAGTTCCATTGGCAGTGGTAATATCAAAGAGCAACTCTAATGTGTTTGGCATTCTCACCGTTTCCGTTAGAATCAGCGGTTCATCAATTGACTGCACATAATCATCAGCAGTTTCCGTATGAAAAAGTCGCATCTGCAGATGTCGGCTGACTCCATCCATCTGTTGCGATGAAAATTCCGGAGTGTTCTTTAGATTCAAATTATTAAACTGGTAACGGACGTCTTGAAGATTAACTATTCGGAAGATACGTGTTCTTGCCTTATTCAAGCCGAGAGGCAAATCGGGGTTTGACATACCTGCCAGTAAGAAAATTGCCTCCAGCACAGAACTCTTTCCAGAATTATTCTGCCCGAGAAACACATTAACTCTGGAGAAATCATCTATCGACAAGTGCTTGATTCCCCTGAAGTTCTTGATGTCTATATTTTTAAATCCTTCCATAAAGTGATATATAATGATTTCTGTTCCCTTTTTGTTTTTCAGTGTATTATTCTTTTCTGTCGCTTCCCTATCTACAACCGAGAGACAAGCCTCCAGCCCCAGCAAAAAGGTCTATGATATTATATTTTCTCTTCTTTGGCATACAAGCACATTTAGCCATTGTACAATTCAAGTTACAAAGTTACGTAAAATTATCTATTTATGCAAATAAATTTGCATATTGCAATCTTATGTGTTATCATTATAATCTCATAAAGTCAATATCCTTAGGATTGGAGTAAACCATTTCAGTAAAAGCTTCATCGTTTTTCAGGTTTAGTCGGGATTTGATCCCGACGCAATTAACAAAGAAAAGTGTTTCTTGTTCCTGTTCTACTTGGCGAAGTTTCCTGTTCAGTTCTCGTTCAGTTCTTGTTCAATATCTCGTTCCGCGATATTGTCGGTCTTCGGTAGGAGTATTGTCAGAGTAGCACTATCATACGGCTATCCTACGGTTATCTATCGGTTATCGTACGGAGTTTCTTGCTGTTTGGTATGGGGGGGGGGATTGTCATTTTTGTACACTAATGTATTTATGGTTTATCTGTATTTATGGCTTATCCCACATGCTGTCACTGATTGCGTAGATGATTTTTCCGCTCCAATTGGTTTGCCGGTTAAACTATCCCTACGCTATCCCTTCGGTATCCCTATAGTATCCCTATAGTATCCGTATAGTATCCCTATAGTGGACGGCGTTATAGAAAGCGTTTTTTGCTACCGCGTGCGCTACTCCCGGAGATACCATAGACTAACCCAAGAGTAGCGCATCGGTTGCGGTAGTGAGCGAGATAAATATTATGATACGCAGGCGTTGCCTATCAGATATAGGACAGCCTGCGTACCTTATTAAAATATGTCTTACGACTTGTAGTTGCGGGTCTTGCGCTCGGTGAACTCGTAGTCGAGAGGCTCTTTGATGAGTTCGGGCTCTTTGTCCTCACCCATGTACTTCCAGCAAGCCACATACGAGAACTTGTCGTCCTGACGCAGTGCTTCGCCTTCCTCGGTCTGGTACTCCTCGCGGAAGTGTCCGCCGCATGACTCCTCACGGTTGAGTGCATCCACTGCCATCAAGCGACCAATCTCGATGAAGTCAGCCAGACGCAGAGCCTTCTCAAGCTCGTTGTTGAGACTGTCGGCAGTGCCAGGGATATAGACGTTGGTCCAGAAGTCCTTCTTTATCTCGTCAATTTTCTTGATAGCGGTGCGCAAACTCTCTGCGGTGCGACCCATGCCGACGAAGTCCCACATAACGAGACCGAGACGTTTGTGGATAGTATCAACAGACTCTTTGCCCTGAATGGACATAAGACACTGTATCTTGTCATTAACGGCCTTCTCCGCTTCGGCGAACTCGGGACGGTCGGTGGACATACGCGGCACGCCAATCTGGTCGGCGAGATAGTTCTGGATGGTGTAAGGCAGTACGAAATAACCGTCAGCCAGACCCTGCATGAGAGCCGAAGCACCGAGGCGGTTGGCACCGTGGTCGGAGAAGTTCGCCTCACCAATGCAGAACAGACCTTTGACGCTGGTTTGCAGTTCGTAGTCAACCCATATACCACCCATAGTGTAGTGGATAGCGGGGAAGATCATCATCGGGTTCTCGTAGGGGTTCTCGTCCACAATCTTCTCGTACATCTGGAAGAGGTTGCCGTATTTCTGTGCAACGACATCCTTGCCGAGACGCTGTATAGCGTCGGAGAAGTCGAGGAAGACGGCAAGACCGGTGTTGTTCACGCCATAGCCTGCGTCGCAACGCTCTTTGGCAGCACGCGAAGCCACGTCACGGGGCACGAGGTTACCGAAAGCGGGATAACGACGCTCGAGATAGTAGTCGCGGTCCTCTTCGGGTATGTCGCGGCCCTTTATCTCGCCGCGCTGGAGGCGCTTGGCGTCTTCGAGTTTCTTGGGCACCCAGATACGTCCGTCGTTACGGAGCGACTCTGACATAAGGGTCAGTTTCGACTGGAAGTCACCGTGCTTGGGTATGCAGGTGGGGTGAATCTGTGCGTAGCAGGGGTTGGCGAAGTACGCGCCGTGGCGATACATCTGCATGGCTGCGGAGCCGTTGGATGCCATGGCGTTGGTGGAGAGGAAGAAGGTGTTGCCGTAGCCGCCTGAACCGATAACGACAGCGTGAGCGAAGAAACGCTCGATGCGGCCGGTGATGAGGTTGCGGGCGATGATACCACGTGCGCGGGGTTCGCCGTTCTCGTCTTTAATCATCACGATATCAAGCATCTCGTAGCGGGTGTACATCTTCACTTTGCCTTTACCTATCTGGCGTGAGAGAGCGGAGTAGGCACCGAGCAGCAACTGCTGTCCTGTCTGACCTTTGGCATAGAAGGTACGGCTTACCTGTGCACCACCGAAGGAGCGGTTGTCAAGCAGTCCGCCGTATTCGCGAGCGAAAGGCACGCCTTGTGCCACGCATTGGTCGATGATGTTGTTGCTGACCTCGGCGAGACGATAGACATTAGCCTCACGAGCGCGATAGTCACCACCTTTGATAGTATCGTAGTAGAGACGATAGACAGAGTCGCCATCGTTCTGGTAGTTCTTGGCAGCGTTTATACCGCCTTGTGCAGCGATAGAGTGCGCACGACGAGGAGAATCCTGAATGCAAAAGTTGAGCACGTTGAAGCCCATTTCGGCAAGTGATGCAGCAGCGGATGCGCCGGCGAGACCTGTACCTACGACGATGATGTCGAGTTTGCGCTTGTTGGCGGGGTTGACTAACTTCTGGTGGTCTTTGTAGTTGGTCCACTTCTTCTCGAGCGGACCTTCGGGAATCTTAGCCATCTTGGGAGTGATGACTTTGGCATTCTTCTCTGAGGGTGTTGCCATTGTCTCAGCAGCAGCTTTGGCTGCTTTTCCTGCTTTTTTGGCGGCTTTTTCAACTGCTTCGACAGCTTCTTTGACCTCAGCTCTGTCAGCCACTTTCTCGGCTCGGGCCTTCAGTTCTTCAGCAGCATCCTGTGTTGCCTCAGCCGCTTTTTCAGCCACCTCAGCGGCTTTCACTTTAGCTTTCTTCACAGCCTCTTGCACTTTGGGGTCGGCAGCTACTTCAGCAACTTTCTTTTGCACTTTCTCAGCAGCATCTTGCAATGCTTGCTTGATGTCTTCTTTTTTTGCCATAATTGTATTTATATTTGTTAAATTATTTATTTATCTATCAGATTTTTACTAATCTCCATTTTACATATCATTCCGCATATCTGCGTTCTATCTCTTGCCAGTTGATGATATCCCATAATGCAGAGAGGTGGGCGGCACGACGGTTCCGGTAGTCAAGGTAATAGGCATGCTCCCATACATCCATCGTGAGCAGCGGTTTCATTCCCTTGGTCAGAGGGTTCTGCGCATTTGTTTCTTGCGAGATAATCAGTTTGCCATCTTTATCCAAGGACAGCCATACCCAACCGGAGCCGAAAAGAGAAACGCCTTTCTGCTCAAACTCCGCTTTGAAGTTGTCGAACGAGCCGAAATCGCGGACAATAGCATCGGCTAATGAGCCTTGAGGTTGATGCCGGCGAGCCGCTTGCGCTCCGACAAACTGTGTGAAATACATCTCATGGTTCAGCACTTGTCCGGCATTGTTGAACACTGCACCATCTGCTTTGCTTACTATCTCACTCAGCGACATCTGCTCATAGGGTGTGCCATTGATGAGTTTGTTGAGGTTATCAACATAGGTCTGCAAGTGTTTGCCATAATGGAACGACAGCGTCTGCTGGCTTATGACAGGTTGCAAAGCGTTTAACGAATAGGGGAGTTTAACAAGAGTGAACATGGCATTATTCTGTTTTTAGTAGTTTTCAGCGAGGAGTTGGAAGTAGGCTTGTGCATGGTGGCATACAGGGCATTCTTCCGGGGCTTGTTTGCCGACAACAATATGTCCGCAGTTGGAACATTGCCATATACAGTCACCTTCGCGTGAGAAGACCACTTTGTCCTCAATATTCTTCAGCAGTTTGCGATAACGCTCTTCGTGATGTTTCTCTATGGCACCTACCTGCTCGAATTTCTCTGCAATCTCATCGAAGCCTTCGGCGCGTGCCTCTTGAGCCATACGGGCGTACATATCGGTCCACTCGGCATTCTCGCCTGAGGCAGCGTCAAGAAGGTTGGCAGGAGTGTCGCTAACCTTGCCGCCATTGAGGTACTTATACCATATCTCGGCGTGTTCTTTCTCGTTGGCAGCAGTCTCCTCGAAAATCTTGGAGATTTGCACATAACCGTCTTTCTTGGCTTTGGATGCAAAGAAAGTGTATTTATTGCGAGCCATTGACTCGCCTGCAAAAGCCTCCATAAGGTTTTGCTCGGTCTTGGTTCCTTTCAGTGATTTCATATTATTTTCTGTTTGTAATAGTATATCGTTTTTGTGTATAATTAAGGCAATGTAGGTATTGCCTGCAAAATTACGAAAAAAGTATCATATATACAAACACAAAACGATTTTTCTAAAATCATTGAGGGGCAGGCATTTCTCAGTTGTTTACATAACATAAGCCGCGGCGGAATTAGCGCAAGCATTAGTCGGCAGGTTCGGGAATGCCATTATTTTTCCAAGCAGAGTAAGGTTATACGTAACAGACCATAATCGACCTGACCGCCGAGTGCGTCACGGATTTGACCGACATTGGTGTATTCGGGATGCGCGTCTTGTATTTCTCTAACGAGGTTGATGATTGGCGTAGGCACAATGTCTTGCGGGTCAATTTCTCCCTTCTCGACCCATTTGAGCAGATGGGTGTAGATAGTGCCGAGAGTAAGGTGTCGCATAGCGGCTATTTCTTCGGGTCTGAAGCCTGACCGATGCATCTCAAGGGTAAGCATGAAGGTGTCCTCTTTAGGTTTCTTTTCTTTTGGTCGCGCAGGTTCTTTTTTAGTCTTTTGTTTGCTTTTAGCGACAGGTTTATCAAAGGTCTCAACAAGCATTGGTTTGGCGATGAAGCGGCTCTTCTGCTGCATATAACACTCCACCGTGGCTTTCTCTGCGACTGCCGCCATGAGGCACTTCTTCTGCTGAAGTACCAGATAGAGGTCGGCTATCATCGTTTGGAAGTCAGAAGCATCCTGCTTGTTCTTACTGCGGCAAGGCGATTGGCGCACTTGTTCTATCAGACTTTGCAACAGCGGTGAGAAATAGCCGTTGGCATCGGAGAGACGTTGCTGCAAGTGATCGGTTTGTGTATTTGCATTGTTTGGCGACAGGAGAGGCACCTGCGTACCTGCAATGAGTCGTGCCAACTGAGGTTGGAACTTATCACCTACGCTTGCCAGATGCTCACATTGCTGTTTGATATCTTGCAGGAAGGGGGCTGATTCGGGGTTGAAGGACACACATTTACGCACATGCGCTTGCAGTTGCTCTATCAAACGGACTATGCTATGGAACTCGAACAAACCGCCGAACAACTGCATAGTGTATTCATTTTCCGCCTGTGGCAGTTGCTGCTCAATGGTGGCAATAGAGGGTTGTTCGGCCGTATATTGCAGGACAGAGAGGTCGTTGGCGAGTGATATATTCAGCAGCGGTGTGGAAAGGACAATGCCCTCCAAAGTGCGGCAACGTGAGAGTGCCACATACACTTGTCCTGCAGCAAAAGCGTGTTGTGCATCGATGATTACCTTATCAAAGGTAAGGCCTTGACTTTTGTGAATGGTGATTGCCCACGCGAGGCGGAGGGGGTATTGCGTGAAGGTGCCGAGCACCTCTTCTTCTATATTTCCGGTCAGCGGGTCTTCTTTGTAGCGTATATTCTCCCATGTCATCGGCTCCACCAAGAACTCTGCATCATCACAAGAAACCAATATACCCTCTTCGTCCATTTCTTTGACTATGCCTTGCTTTCCGTTATAGAATCTGCGCGGTTTTTGGTCATCGTTCTTGATGAACATGACCCGCGCGCCCTCTTTGAGGACAAGTGTCTCATCGGTAGGAAAGACATTTTGAGGGAAGTCGTTTTTTATAGTTGCCCGGAAGGTGTATTCTTTTCCTTTCAGTTTTTCCAATTCTCTGTTATTGAGAGAATCGGCAGCGTTGTTATGCGTGGTAAGCGTGATGTGGAAGTCGTCGTCGGTATTTTTGAAAGAAGGGATAAAACGCTCGTTGAGCCTTGCCCTACCCTCTTCGGTCAGCCGATTGTTGCGTACTTCATTAAGGAGGGCTACGAATTGTTCATTTTGCTGGCGGAAGACATGGTCGAGTTCGATATAGACGGGCTGCAGTTGTTGCATGACCTTGGCTTGGAAGAAGTAAGGTCCGTCGTAGTACTTCGCCATCAGCATTTCCTCTTCTCCGCGCGTGACGACTGGTGAGAGTTGGAACAGGTCGCCAATCATCACCACCTGCACACCGCCAAAGGGCAGGTTCTGCCGATACTTATAGTGTCTTAGGACGGCATCAATGGCATCCAGCACATCAGCACGCACCATACTTATCTCGTCGATGACCAGCATCTCGAGATGGTAGAGCATATTGCGTTTTCGCTGGTGCATGCGTTGCTCGGCAAAGAGTTGCCGGTAGGACTGCGGTGTGGGAATGAGTGTCCGGACGGGCAATTGAAAGAAGGAGTGGATGGTCATACCTCCGGCGTTGACAGCCGCCACGCCGGTGGGTGCCACCACCGCCATATTTTTAGCCGACTCTTCCCTGAGTCTTTTGAGAAAGGTGGTTTTGCCTGTACCCGCTTTGCCCGTGATGAACAGCGAGCGATTGGTGTTCAGCGAGAACTTCTCTGCGAGCAAATAGGGCAGAGAGATGTCGTTATTTTCAGCGGGAGAAGGCATGCAGGTATATAAGAAGTTATGTTTTAATACACTTAAGAGACGCTTAACCAAGCGTCTCTGCAAGTGTTATAAGTATTATCAGTGAATATCAGGCGGCGCAGACGGAGCCGATATACATGCCGAGGAAATAAACGACAACGGCAGCAAACATGAGGACAACGAGAGTGGCTACGATATTACCAATCACTTTGATGCGCGGCAGCCAGATATTGGAAGAGAGTCCCATGGTTTGCAGTGCCGACCATATACCATGAGTGAGGTGGAACCAGAGGGCTGCCAGCCAAACGAGATAGAGGCAGCAGAGGAGAGGGTGCATCCAACTCTTCATCCAGAGAGCATCGGGGTTGATGATTTCAGTGCCTTCGCTGATGATGCCGGTGAATTCATACTTCACCAGAGCAGCGCCATTCTGCGGGTCGAAGGCATTGATGTGCAAGCCTGTTATTTCCTGGAACTGCATTTTAAGCCAGAAGTTGCAGAGGTGGAGTACAAGGAAACCGATGATGATAATGCCGAGAACAAGCATATTCTGCGACTCCCAGTCAACACCCTCCTGACGAGCGGTAACGGCATAACGGTCGTTACCACGGGCGCGACGGTTTTGAATTGTCAGATAGAAAGCATAACAGAAGTGGATGAGAACCAACAGGGCTAATCCGGCTGTGCCGATAAGTGCATACCAGTTAGCACCGAGCATTTGGCAAATCCAGTTGTAAGCATCTTCAGAGAAGATGAGCGCGAGGTTCATCGACGCATGGAAGAGCAAAAATAAAACGAGGCAAGTACCAGTGATAGACATCACCAACTTGCGACCGATAGAAGAATCTTTTAACCACATAGTTTATAAAAAGTTTATTGTTAGTTTTTCTTTTAAGCAAGCTTCGTGAAAGCATTCTATAGCCCGATATGCGCCCATGAGCATACGCACAATAAGGCACGGCAAAGGTAATGATAATTTTCTATATCTGCAACCATAAGTAATCGAGAATTCTCCAAAAACATTTTCTAACGCAGGCAATTATTTGATTCGCACATTATTAAGTGGACTTTTGAAATTTACGACTTAGAACCGTTGGCGGAATTAATACAGCGACTACCTATTTTTCTAACAGGTTTATTTTCAGGATTCTATCCCTTTTGACTGAATGTCTGATGTTTATCTGTCGCGCAACGAGAGCTGGGAAAATATCAGTTGGGGAAAAATTGCCAAATTTTTTTTGTATTTTTTTTGCAGGCAGAGAGTAAAAAAGGCCTTTTTTACGCCTATAACATTCACATAATAAGAATATTATACCACAAAGTATGCACGATGTCCGCACGCTGTCCGCACGATAGGTGCTCAGAAGGTGCACTTTTGGGGGGCAAAAACGGAGTGATTTTCGAGTGGAAAAATTGCCAAATTTTTTACTGCTAATTCCGACAGGGGGGAAAGTATATTTTATGTATTTTTGTAGAAGATATTAAGAATATTTACTATTTACACAATCACACGGGTGACTCGATGAGCCGCCCGTGTGATTTATTGGTACTTAGTACTTCGCGCTTAGTCTCTTTGTACTTTATTTGACTTCCTGTCCGGTGAGGGTATAGGTTTTGTCTCCGCGGAGGATGAAGATCTATTAAAAAGTTTTAAAATATTTGCATATATCAAAAAAAGTACTACCTTTGCAGCGGAAAACAAAATAACTCATTCCATTGAGTAAAAATACTAAGTTCATTGAGTAAAATTTCGAAGTATGATGCAACGTCATTATTTTGAAACGATTACGAAGCGATTAAATGAACCAAGAAAGTTCATTCAAATCATCGAAGGACCTCGTCAGGTCGGTAAATCTACGCTTATCAAGCAAGTACTAAAGAGCCTTTCGATGCCTTGGGTACATTTTTCTGCGGATAATGTGCCGGCAACTCGTTCCGCTTGGATCAGTGATTGCTGGGCTACGGCGCGCAATAAACTCCAGATGGAGAAACTGCCCGAGTTGCTGCTCGTTATTGATGAGGTACAAAAATTACTGAACTGGGGTGAAGTCGTCAAGAAAGAGTGGGATGCCGATACCTTCAATGATGCGCCCATCAAAGTAGTGCTGTTAGGTTCGTCTCGCGTACGTTTGGAAAAAGGACTAAGCGAAAGTCTCAAAGGACGTTTTGAGACCATTAAAATGCCTAACTGGTCTCTTGCAGAAATGCAAGAAGGCTTTGAGATGACCATCGACGAATATATCTATTTCGGGGCTTATCCGGGAGCTGCTGATTTGCGTCATGACTTGGATAGATGGCAGGAGTATATCAGCAGTTCCATTGTGGACGCGACGATAAACAACGACATTTTGATGGATACGCCCATAGCCAAACCGGCATTGTTACGTCAGACTTTTGAGTTAAGTAGTGCTTATTCCGGACAAGAAGTGTCGCTGACCAAGATGATCGGACAGTTGCAAGATGCAGGAAACACCACTACGCTCGCTCATTATTTAGATCTTCTCAACCAGAGCGGCATGGTTTGTGGGCTTAGCAAGTATGCCGTTGATAAGGCACGCCGCCGTAACTCTATTCCCAAGTATCAGGTCTATAACAATGCATTGATGAGTCTCTATTGCGAGCATGATTTTGAAGCGGCAAGGGCAGATCATAAATTATGGGGACGTCTGTTTGAATCCGCAGTCGGAGCACATATCATGAATTGCGCTTATACCGGGCGGTTTAATGTTTATTATTGGCGCGATGGAGGAGAAGAAGTAGATTTTGTATTAGTAAAAGACACAAAGGTCGTGGCTATAGAAGTGAAAAGTAATCACGAGAAAGACACTTCCGGTCTGCATACTTTCCAAGAGAAATTCCATCCTCATCGATCTGTTCTGGTGGGCGAAGAAGGCATTCCTATTGAGACTTTCTTGAAATCAGACTTAAAAGAGTTATTTACGTAATTCAATGATTTGTAGCGCTTTTGTTGTGAAATAAGGCTTACAATCATAAAACACACGGGCGACTCATTCGTTGAGCCGCCCGTGTGATTTATTGGTACTTAGTACTTCGCGCTTAGTTTCTTTGTACTTTATTTGACTTCCTGTCCGGTGAGGGTGTAGGTTTTCTCTCCGCGAAGGATGTAGATTTGTCCGTCATGGAGGATCTTGGAGGTCTTGGCGCAGTTTTCTCCTGAGGGGAAGGTGATGTTGTTGATACCCATCGGCATATTCGAAATACCTTGGATGTCGAACTCCTGCCAATAGGTGTCATCCTCATAAGCAGAAACAGCCTCATCAGGTACATAGACTGGAATTTGACGTTTGACGTCAAAGAAAGTCTTCGCTTGGATGGTAGGCGGGGTTACCGCATTGCAGGTAATCTTTGTCAGTTTGGCGCAGAGCGCGAAGCAGTTGTCGCCGATGGATTGAACGGACGACGGAAGGGTCATATCCTCCAAATAGGTACATCCGTAGAAAGCGCCGTCGCCGATTTCGGTTACACCTTCCGGAATATCCAAGTGTTGGAGCTCATGTGCGTTATAGAATGCCCAGTTGCCGATTTTCTTCAGTTGGCTGGCAGAGGTTGCCGGTGCATTAAATCGCCCCGGAGCGCCGGCAGGTGCGCCGCCGAATGTGATAGACTGAATACTACGGCAATCCTCAAAAGCGGATTGCTCGATTTCTTCTACCGAAGCAGGGATGTCGATGGATTGCAGGTTCTTACAACCGGCTACCATCATATAACTTACTTTCTGCAGACCTTCCGGCAATACCAATTGTTGCAGGTTATAGTAACCTTTGAATGCTTCATCCGCAAACTCCGTGTTCGTTACACCTGACACATTCAATGTCTGGAGGGTCTTGTAAGAGCGGTTGATGAACAATAATGCATTTTCCGTTAACTCGCCGCCATTGACAGTTACATGGTTTAAGATCTTAGTATAAGAAGGCCATCTATCTTCTGGTACATCAAAGAATCCTGCTGGAGCCTCCACAGAGGTCAAACCGCTGCAATACCGGAAAGCACTAGCTTCAATGCTTGTGACGCTATTGGGAATCGTCACAGAGGTCAAACCTTCACAATAAGCGAAAGCATAACTTACAATGCTTGTAACGCTATTGGGAATCGTTACAGAGGTCAAACCTTTACAATAAGCGAAAGCACACCCTCCAATGCTTGTGACACTATTGGGAATGGTCACAGAGGTCAAACCGCTGCAACCAGAGAAAGCATCACCAACAATGGATTCTATGCCATCTGGAATCGTATATGCTCCGGAATAAGAAGTGGGCATAAACGCAAACACATGTGCATTATATACCGGAGAGGTCAAACCGCTACAACCAGAGAAAGCACCACTTCCAATGTTGGTCACGCTATTGGGAATCTCAATAGAGGTCAAACCGCTGCATTCAGTGAAAGCATTAACTCCAATGCTTGTGACGCTATTGGGAATCTCAATAGAGGTCAAACCAGTACACAGATAGAAAGCCATATCTCCAATGCTTGTGACGCTATTAGGAATCTCAATAGAGGTCAAACTTCTGCATTCATAGAAAGCACCACCTCCAATGCTTGTGACGCTATTAGGAATTGTCACTGAGGTCAAACTTCTGCAAGATAGAAAAGCCTGATTTCCAATGCTTGTGACGCTATAGGTTTTGCTATTGTAGGTCACAGAGGAAGGAATGATAATATCTCCGCTCGCACTGCTATTTCCAGCCACTTCCGCTGTCTGTAACTCATCATTGAGGTTGTAATTCAAACCATCAATGGTAACTGCAAACATTGTTCCTATGCTGGCTGCTATGGCGAGCAATAGGGTAAAAAGTTTTTTTGTCATAGTTATCAATAAATTAAGTTTGTAATATCTATGCAGTCTCTTATCTTTTTCCATTTTCGGGCTCCATTAGAATCAAATCCGTCAAACTCAAAAACACCGATAAATTTATAGTCCTTGTTCCCAAGAAAATCTTTGTATTTGCAGAAGACTATTCTTTTTTCCGCTTGGTCAAATCCAGTTTGTGTTGCGGCTCTATCAACTCCTCCTGTAGCTTTAGCTATCTTGTATTCTATAATTTCATCTTCTGTATTGTTAAGTATATTTTTCCAAGTAGTATTATTAGTATTGGGAGTCCAAACTACATATCCGTCATTTAATGCAAATCCGCCAGGTCTAAGGAAACCTCTCTTACGCATGGGGGCATTGAAAATCTTTGCAATCTGATCAATAGATTTAAATGTCAGATACTCTTTTTTGCATAAATGCTTCTTTCTAAAAGCATAGTTGTCATCCCAAGGAATGAAATTCTCTCCTAACTTAGCTATTTTAAGTCGAATATGAGCCACAATCAGATCTATTTGATAATTCAGGTCATCAATATCAAAATCAGCCTTTCCTGTAGAATCGTATTGGTAGATGATGTATTGTTCTCCTTTCGTTGTTATTTGTATATCCATATTTCGCTTATCATCAGCTGCCTTTTTTGCTTTGTGAGGCAGTTCATTGATTTCTATCCAAATATTTAATTGAGGAAGATACAAGTCTGCCAAAGCATAATTGCCCGATGGCAAATCCACTCGTTGTTGAATAACGAACTTTACGTCTGTACGATTAAGTCGATGCCATATTCCGGAAATGACATACAATTCTGTTCGTTTTGCATGAAGCGCAGCAAACAGACGCTCCATGTAGTCTAATTTGTCAACTGATTGAATCATAATATTTAGATTTTTATTTTTGCCTCCACTTTATTATTCGGCTTTCGGCATTCTCCGATATATAGTTAATTAGTATCTCAGACCGCTACGCTATTCCGGAAATTCCAGATAATCCGGAAAGCGACAGACATACAAAAAGCGTGAAGTTCGTCTATTCTTCACGCATCTTGAGGGCTTCGCAATCCCTTTACCAAGTAGAAAAACAACCGAATTCCACGCCCGATATGCTAAACCCACCCCGCCAATAGCAGGGCGTGGCATGTATAACATACCCACATGGACATTCATCTTGCTGTTTGGACTTGGTAAAAACTTTTGCGAAGATTTCAAGGAGTCGCAAACAACGTCAATAAACGCCTTTTTATTATGTCACTACTTTTTTACGCTGTTAGTGCCAGCGTCACCTGTTTAACGTCAGTGAGTGACGGATTATATGGTCGCAACAGCGACCTTGAAACTCTTACATTTTACTTAATAAATCATCCGTTGTCTGTTCCAATTTGACAATACCGAACCACTTCTTTCCAAGGTCTTTGATGGATGCTCCGACCAGATACACGGTTTCGTCAATACACAAGAACCGATCGTGTGCTCGGCCAAACTGTTTTACCTCAATGGGGGAATACTGCGCATTTTGTCTCTCTAAATCGAGCGACAGTTGACGCGATAATTTAGCCTCTAATTCACGTTCGCTCATATCTTTTGTAATACCTTTGCAACTTATGCCTTATGCGCTGCAAAATTACGAAAAAAAATGACAGTTGCAAATAAAAGTGGCAATTATTTGCGTTTTGGGAAGCGATTAATTATCCACTTATAAACGGTGAAGAGCAGGGGTGGAATAAGGTACGCCATCAGTACCACGTCAGCCATACCGAGCACGGTGACCACCCCTAAGGAGTGCATTGCCGGATGTTGAGCGATGACGAGTACACCTATTCCAATAAACATTATCAAAGCAGACAGGATAATACTACGTTTATAGGCGGCGAGGATGGTTTTACCTGTTTTTTCTTCGTACAGGAGTCCTTCCGTAATGAAGATAGTATAGTCATCGCCTTGTCCGAAAATAAATGTAGCGAGTATGACGTTGACAATGTTAAAGTGGATGTCGAGCAGGTACATACTTCCTAATATCCATACCCATGCTATTAGCATAGGCATGAAGGCAATTATGCCGAGCCACAGGGAGCGGAGAGAGATACAGAGGAAGAGAAAGACTATCAGGGAGCATGCCAGCCCGATATAGTTGAAGTTGTCGGATAGTGCGCCAGCAATTGAAGAGTTGAGAGCTTGCGGGTTGAATACTTGTGCAGTAGGATATAGTGCTTGCAATCTTGCTTTTTCTTCTTCCACTTGTTGTTTGTTTACTTCGCATGTACGAATAAGTTGTAGGGGTGCTATGGATTCTTCATAGAGGTCAGTAGCAGTTGTCAGGTGCAGAAAAGGCGCAAAAGCTTGTTTGCCGAATCCTATTTCTGATGCTTTTGTCTCAAACAGTTGGAGTTGCGGTTGGTGTTCTTGCCAGAAGGTTGTCCACTGCTCCAGTGCTTTCTGCGGTGACTCAATTCGCTGCACAAGATACACTGTTTCTGTATTTTTCTGTCCTGCTATCTCAAGGAAATAGTTGAGGTCGGTCCGCTGTTCGGCGGTCATATAGTTGATGTTATGCAAGTTGGAGTCGAAGGTGAGTTTAGGAGAGAAGTAGGCGAACACCAGTGTTAGCACCAGTAGTGCGATAGCCACATATTTATTATGATGCAGTTCTATTCGGGACAGATAGTCAATGGGATTTCGGCGATGGGCAATAAGTGAACTGCCGTTTCGAGATGTGTCAGTCGAGATAGTGTTCTTTTGTTTTCGGCTGAAGGGAGTTGCTTCCAATAGTTGCGGTAAGAATATAACAGAAAAGAAGATAGTGCCGACAAGCATTAGAGCGGCGAATAGTCCGAGGTCGTGCAGTGCTTGGGCTTGTAATGGGACAAGGCAAAGGAAAGCAGCGACGGTGGTTATATTGCCGACAATAAGCGGCGAGAGGACTTCCCTGAGTGTAGTAGGCATATCACTTCGTTGGTCTCGGTGAACAATCACATGTAAGGGATAGTTAACCGCGATACCAACTATGATGGATGAGATGCCCAATACAATGAGTGATATTTCGGTTGTGAATATGCCTATACACCCCAAAGCAAACAAGAAGCCGAATCCGACAGAGCATAGCATATAAATGATATCTCGTTTTCGTCGGAGATTAAAGAGGAGCAACAGTGCAATCAGCACAACAGCGATGCTGACAGAGAGGATGGTATCTTGCTTTATTCGCCGAGCGTTTCCTACGGAGATGACGGGTGAGCCTGTTGCACGAATCTGTACGTTATTCAGTTGCAACTCACTTATTATCTCATTTATAAGGTCAACCAGCCGTGCATTATTTCCGGACTCATTGCTTCCATAGGGAGAGTCGATGAAGGCTATGGCACGGAGATGGTCGGCAGAGAAGATATAGCCGTCAATTATATCGAACGCCGAGCCAACTTGTTGTGGCGGAGTGATATAGTCAGTGAACAAACCTAAGGGGTCGGTACTTATGAGTGGTTGCAGGAGTGCTGTCTGCGGCATTAGGAGCCGATTTCGGTCAGCGGTTAGTTGGTCGGAAATATAGTCTGCATTCAGGAGAGAGTCGATGCGTAGATAATCGGTCTCGTTTAAGGAGAAGGGCAGCAATCGGCTCAGTGAATCCACCTGTCTTGCCATGGCGGATGGATCGATTGTTGTTCTGCAGGAGATTCCACCCGCCCTTTCCTCGAAGTTAAGGGCAAACAACTCGAGTGCATCGATGATGGAATCTACGTCATTTCCCTCTACGAGTAGCACAATAGACTGTGCTTGGGTATGTTGCTGATAGATCCGGAATTGTTCCTTTTGTTCGTCATTGAACGGCAAGAAGGCGAGGATGTCTTCTGTGTAGTGCAGACGTGAGGCGGGAATGGCGAGACCTATGCATAACACAGCCAACAAGAGCCAACACAGCCATCGATGCTGAGCGAAATAGTCATATATTTTCAGGAACATTTTCATTTATATTAACACATTGGCGGAATTAAACGAACCATAATAGTTGTGAAAGGGGATGTAGAAATGACTTTTGATAAAAATATGAAAAGCTTACGATGTGCTTACGAAGTCCTTACAAAAAGCTTACTGAAAGTTGAGGAAAAATTGAACATTTTTCATTCGCAAGTTTGATTGATATTGGTTGTTATTTTCAGACATTTTGCCCCATAACTTACCTATAATGAAAGCGATACAGGTCAAAGTATGCACGATGTCCGCTACATGTCCGCTACATGTCCGCTAAAAAGGTGCACTTTTTTTGAAAAATCGGAGTGAGTTTTTTTGAGGAAAAATTGAACATTTTTTTACTTTACAATTTCGCCAACGGGTTTATTATTTTCGTTGTCGCAGATCAATAAACCGGATGGGTTTGCGCGTTTTAGGAGGATTGGTTACTTTATTGACTTCTTCGATAGGTGCTATTTCCACTATTGGTGCGACTCTGAGCCGAGCGCGGAAGTGGTCTTGCAAGTCTTTGATGATATCTTTTTCGCTTGCAGTATTTTCATTATTCACAGCCACGGTTACAATCACTTCGTCAGTACCGGCAGCCGACTCACGGACAGTGACATAGTAGTTGGCGACATACGCGATATTGTTGAGGACATCATTGATAGCAGGCGGATAGATGGTGGTTCCTTTCAGTTTGAGCATATTATTTCGTCTGCCAACGAGGGGTGTCAATCGATACGAATATCTGCCGCAGCGGCATTGTTCGGTTCGTTTCGCTGCCATATCGCCTGTACGGAAACGAAGTAACGGCATACCTTCGACACCGAGTGTGGTGACGACTACTTCACCGACCTCGCCGTCTTTTACGGGCAGATTGTCTTCCCCAATGATTTCCACAATAATCAACTCGGGGTGTACATGTCCGCCGAGTCCGTATTCACATTCAGAGAAGGTGGCACTCATCTCGGTGGAAGAATAGGTGGCGAAGAGTTGCACTTCGGGCCACTTGTCGTGAATGCGTTGCCCGAGGAGGTTGTATGAGAAATCCTGGTTGCGCAGTCCTTCTCCTATGCCAATTATTTTGCGAATAGAGCTGTGCCGATAGTCTATATTGTGTTGTTCGGCGTATTCAATGAGTTTAAGGATGAAGGAGGGGACACACATGATGGCATCGGGATGGAGGCGGTTGATGGTGTCCCATTGGAGTTCGGGAATACCATTGCCGACGCGGATGATGGAAGCTCCCAATTCACGGATGCCGAGAAAATAGGCGAGTCCAGCCATAAAACGTTTATCGATGGTGGTCATCAGTTGCAGGATATTGCCGGGATGAAGTCCTGCACAAGCAAACGATTTTTTCTCATTGTATGCGAGTCGTTGCAAGTCTTTCTCGGTACAGCCGAAGGTGACGGGGTCTCCGAGCGTACCTGAGGTGGTTACATAATCCACGATTTTCTCTTTGGGCACGCAAAGGAAATCATCGTTATAGAGTTGGAGGTCGCGTTTTTCGGTGAAAGGCAATTGCGTCAAGTCTTCGAGCGTTTGAATTCGGGCAATATCAATATTATTTACCCTGAATACCCGCTTATAGTAGGCAGAATTCTCTGCCAGATAGGCGAGTGCTTTTTTTAACAGTTCTTCTTGCAGCAGTTTCTGCTCTTGCGGAGATTGAAATTCGATATCCATGATTGTTGTTATAAAATCGTTTTCAGCCACTCTATGAATAGTTCTTGCCATTGGGCAGTTTCTGGCGAGAACTTTTTAGGATTAGCCCCGAAGCCATGGTCACCTACATTATAGATGGTTGTCAGGTGGTTGATGCCAGCCTCGGTGAGGGCAGCATCCATCATTTCAGTGTTTTGATAGTCCACGGTTCGATCGTCTTTACAAGCGAGCAAGAAAGTAGGAGGCATGGTGGGGGGGACATGTTGTTCCAAGGAGAGTTCGGCTTGACGACGGTGATTGAACTGATAGTAGATACCCAGTGCAGCACGGCGGGTGCGTTGATGAGTATGTTTTTTATCGGTGAATGTGACAACGGGATATATTGCTGCAGTAAAATCAGGTTGATACAGCGAATCGGCAGAATGCCATTCTGCAAGCATCAGGCTTAGATGTCCTCCTGCAGAGAAGCCGATAGTTCCTATTTTATGCGGGTCAATATGGTATTCGTCTGCATGTTGTCTGAGGTAAGCGATAGCCGCCTCTGCATCGTTGAGCATCTTAGGGAACATACGTTCACCTGTGAGGAGACGGATGCCGGTGGCAAACTTAGCGGGAGTGACGACACGATAAGTGAGTACGAAAGCAGCGATGCCCCGGCTTTGCAACCACTCAGCCACCATGTGCCCTTCTGTTTCTTTATCCAACCAACAATAGGAACCTCCGGGGAAGACGAGTATAGCGGGAGTTCTCTGCCCTTCGCTTTGAGGAGTGGGAATATAGGGCGTGAGCGTTACTTTCTTGAGCGAGTCGCCGTAGAGAGGAAACTGCGCGAAGGAAGCGACAGCGAATATGATAACGGATATTATAGATAGAAGGCGTTTCATTGGTTGTTATATTTCGGACTTCGGTTTGAAGAGATGCCAAATTAGGTTTGAGTCAGAATTGTCACTCTTCCATCATTTTTCTATACATACGTTCGAATTCTTTTGCTTGGTGGCGATAGCCATTCTGAGCAGAAGGGTGATGGGCATTGACACGCGGAAGTACATGTATATGCGCGACACCATGATGAGGGAAATAGCAACCTTTAGGCCATAGATTGAAAGTATTTTCGACAAAACATGGCAGGATGTCAATACCCAAGCGCTCCGCCAAGAAGAATGCGCCTGTATGGAAACGCTGAATTTTTCCTGTCCGTGTACGTGTTCCTTCAGGGAAAATGCAGATTGACCATCCTTGTTTGACTTTCTCTTGCAGTTTGTCTGCTAACTTTTCATAGCCTTCGGAAACGGTGTAGAAACCTGCGTATTTAAGGAAGGGTGCCAACACAGGATGATGAGCAAAACTATTCTTAGTAATCATAATGATATTAGGTGCAAGAGAAAGGATGGCGAGCACATCCACTAAGGACTGGTGATTAGAAACTATCATAGCGGGTGTAGAGAAGTTCTCCTTACTATCGTAGTGCACTTCAGCATGGAAATAGTCATGGAAATTGACTATGTGCAAGAATATGCGTTGGAACAGTTTTCTGCAGTGTTGCCTTGACGACTCTGTATCTCCGTGAAATAGCAGATAGATGGCGGTATAAGAAGGGAAGAGGACAAGGCAATCGAAAGCAAACGCCACCCATTTGAAAGCGATGTAAGGATAGTGGAGCCATTCTTGTTGCCACAACCAAGTGAGCAGCATGCGGGGGTAGCCGTAAACGATGGCACCTATGAGCATGATGGTATTGAAGAGCGATATACGTGAGAAATCTTTTGCGGGTTTGAAATGGCTCACGCGCTCTTCAACAGGCGGATAGAAGACACTGACGGGTACGGTTTTAATTTTTACGCCTCTCCAAGCGGACCAAACCAGCAATTCGAGTTCCGCCTCATAACGTGCTGTAAGGAGGTTGAGTCGAGGCAGTTGTCGGAGTGGATATATACGCAAGCCGGTCTGTGTGTCACGCAATCGACGAGCCGTCTGTACCGCAAACCAGAAGTTGGAGAAACGATTAGCAAACCTTGCTCCTCGCGTTTGTCCTCTCACGTTGCGTTCTCCAACTATCAACGCTTCAGGATTTTCTTTGAGAGAAGCCACCAAGGCAGGTATATCGGTGGGGTAATGTTGTCCGTCCGCATCAATGGTTAAGGCATATCTGAAACCCATTTCTTTTGCTTTACGGAAAGCGGTTCGCAAGGCTGCACCTTTACCTTGATTCTTCTCATGAGAGACGAGAATGATTCGGCCGGTGAAAGGTTCTAAGACTTGCAACGTATCGTCGGTTGAGCCGTCGTTAAGGACCATTACATGGTTGACTTGTTCAAGACAACCCTCAACAACCTGACAAATGGTTGAAGCATTGTTGTAAGTTGGAATAACCACACAAAGGTCATCTAATGAGAAACGATATGGTGCACTATATTTTATCATTGCTTAGTTTTACCATTGAGTTAAGCACTACTATTTATTAAGTTGCAGGTTTTGAAAATAGATAGTAGTTGTGTCGCCGTTTTTCTCCCACATCTTCACCATTTTTGCTAACACTTCCGCTTTATCTAACCATATCTTCATCTTTGTGAACGCTTGTTTGTTAGCACGTTTGACGGGTATGAGGGTAATGACCACCCCGTCCTTTGTTTCTTCTCTTTCGACGTTAAACTGTTCAGCCGCCTCTTGCCAATTTCCGGCTATTGATTGCCGTATCATCTTAACCAGGCTCTCCAAAGCATAAGCAGAGGTAGATTGTTCAGAACCATCTTCGCGCAGGATGCTTACCTTGTTGTTTTTGGCAATCAAGCCAAACTTTTGCGGAGTGGTATATTCCCATCGGAGTAAAGAATCAGCCATAAAACTAAAATGTCCACGGCTCTCCTGTGGTTCGTCGAACATAGCCTGTTCGCGCACCTGCCGGAATTCACCCGTTAGTGTGCGCACTTTCACTGCTTTTAACGGCATAATGACCATCACCAAAGTCAGTATTGTATATAATAAACGTCGAGACATAAAACTATAGATATGAATTTGACATATAATTGCCCCCAAACAGCTACTGCACTCTTAGCGCTGCTATTGTGTCTGTGTAGGATATATGGACAAAGACTATGCCGTTTAGTTTTTTCGGTAACGAGCCTTTATACAAAAGCGATGTAGGAACCGTTTGTTGCAACATACATTCTGCAGCCACATACAAGCCAACTGCATCAGAAGACATATTCTCTCCGAACAGATGTTTATAGTGCAAGAAAGTGTGGTCGTAGTAACAGTCTATGATTGGGTGATAGCGTTTATCATTTTCCTTATCTCCATTCACTCCCAAAAGAATCAGGTCATCCTTTTGCAACAGGTCATCAAGCAGTTTATGGGCATTGGGATGACTCGTAGGATGCATTATATCTGTCAGTTCACATGCAGAGGGAGTGGTTGAGAGCAACATTGACACCGCAGCTTCAGAAGCCATGACGGAATCAGAATGTCCGTAGAATAGTGACTTCCTTAACAAGTTCGACACATCCTCCGTCAGTTCATCATAACCACCAATAAGCATATTTTGCCATTCGTATTGAGGTGAGAGCATGTGTGCAACAGCGTCTATCATTGCAGAAAAGAAGCTATTATCAAGATGGGAATAGGTGGCATTGTAGGCATGCGACTGCAGCTGAATCGCCAACTGCGAGGATATTGTATTGTGTGTGGACTGCATGAAAGGTGTGGGGGTAAGCAGTTCCTCGTTGTTATTCTTTATCTGCTTTAAGAAGTTCTCTGTATTAGCTATGCAGCCCAGACCCGTTCCGGCAATAATGGCATCCGGGCGAACTATTTCTTCGCCGTTTCTGAGACTATGGAGTGACGTAGCCATGGCGCGCTTGAGCAAAGGTCCCAAACGACGAGCCTGACCTGCAGAAACAAATGGTGAGAAATCGGGGTCAAGCGTATGCAATACAGACCGGTCAGCGGAGACGACATTCTGCATCCAATCAGAAGAAAGGGGCGACTGTGCTCCAATATATGCAGGTCTATGTATATAAATATGTGTCTCGTTCTTCTGTCTAAAACTTAAAGCAGAAGTGTTGGTTTCTTTGCCGAATATCACTGATGTATCGTTTCCTCCGAAACCGAAAGCATTGCACATAACATACTGCAGCCTTGCCGCTTTGTCGGTATTTACATAAGGAACTATGCCGGTCTGCATTGGTGTTTGCCAATTCAGATTGCGGGGAATAAAATGGTGTTGCAAGGCGAGCAGACAAATAACGGATTCTATTGCCCCTGAGGCAGCCGTAGTATGACCGGTGAATGCCTTTGTGGACGATACCGGTGGCAGTGCAGTTTCAAACACGCGACGGATGGCTTCACTCTCTGACGCATCGTTGTTAGGCGTTGCCGTACCATGAGCGTTGAGATAATCTATTTGCTTAGGGAGGAGTTGTGCAGTACGGAGTGCTTCCTTCATTGCAAGATACGCCCCTTCACCATTATCAGAAGAAGCTGTTTGATGAAAAGCATCACAAGCATTGCCCATACCCACCAGATAGGCTATCGGAGTTTTATGTCGTTTTAAGGCAGACGCAGCGGATTCGAGGACAAGATAACCAGCCCCTTCACCAAGATTGATACCATCGCGGTCAGCATCGAAAGGACGACATGTTTGCTCTGACAGAATATGCAACGTACGGAAACCGTTGAAGTGGTAATTGGTAAGTGCCTCACTACTACCTACTATAACGATTTCAGCTTGTTGGTTCTGAATCAAGAGTGCCCCTTCAAGAATTGCATTCAAAGCAGAACTACAAGCGGTAGAGATGGTGGTCTGATACCCACCGATACCTAACGAACGGGCTATTTGATTTGTATGTTCACCACAGGGATGTTGCCGAAGCAAATCGTTGAAACTATCGGATTGCAATAACTGAGAGAGATGTTTTTCAGTTACGTCCATTCCCCCTACACACGTACCTGATACGAAAGCCGCCTTTGCGAGGTCATCTTTACTAAGTTCCGCATGTTCTATTGCCTCTCGGGCTGCCAACAATCCAATGAGAGTAGCCCTTGCCACATCCCCTTGAGGGAGAAAAGTAGCACCACACTTCTCACGCAACTCTTCATTACCATAGGGGACCTCACCTACAGGATACTGTGTATGTTTTGTTTCCAGGAAACGAGGTGCATGCACACCCGAAACACCCTGCTGAAGCGTAGTGAGCAAAGCATCGGTGCCGATACCCACGGCACTGACCACGCCCATTCCTGTGATAAGTATTGGTTGCATGAAGAAGGGTGAAAGATTAACAGTTACCGGTTAATGACGATTTTTCTCAATATAATCTGCCATTACATTGAAGTTGACGAACACCTGTTTTCCTTCTTTGGGGTCGGCAATCTTAATGCCATACTGACGTTCAAGGAGCACTATAAGTTCAAGTACATCTATTGAGTCAAGTCCAAGACCATCGTCACCAAAGAGGGGGGCATTGTCGTCAATTTGTTCAGGTGTGAGATCAAGATTGAGCGCCTCTATCACCTGCTGCTTTAGTTCAGTTTTGAAATCCATATTGTTGTTAGTTTGATATTATTTAGTGTTAGTAGAAGTTAGTATTTTTTGATTGTTGCCAATCTTATATCTGCAAAGAAATTATCACCCTCGGTATCCACCCATCCATATAACACCATAGAGGAGGGTTGGTCCTGCATTGTAGCAGCAACCACCTGTTGCATCATATTCCAATCTTCATTTGGCAGCACATAACACGATGTTTCAGCAAGTAAATGACGGCGTATAGCGATCTCACCTGTGACTATATTGGGAAGGGTATATACAAACAAGGCAGGAGAGGGGAAATCGGCAATGGTGTGCTGATAACGTATATCATTTCTTAGCGAACCAGCATGTGTGAAAATCAGCACTGCACAATCTTGAGGTAATGTTTCTTCATGAGCGAGCAATTCGGCAGCTATGAATCCGGTTTTACTAAGCAAATCCATCTTCAAGAACTTAGGATAGTCGGCTGCATACTGATGATACAGGTCAGTTAGATTATGTTTCTCTGATGACAGACAGACACGATGAATATCACTGAGTGACGACTGCAGTTTTGGGGAATCAAACTCTCTATATGTTTCTATTTCCGTGTATGTTTCCGTGTTCCCTATCTTATACAACATTGCCGCATTGCATCCGCCAAAGCCGGAGAGTAGTTTTATGAAATAGGGTTTTTCGGTGATTTGTTGTGCCGTGCTGCTAACTTTAATAGCCCTACTCACGCCTAATTTATGGAAGTTGCGGGTGGGCAGGATAGTATTTCTCTCTAAAGCATAGGCAGTAAGGAGTGATTCCAACATACCTGCAGCTCCCATAGTATGGCCGAACACACTCTTCAAGCTATTGACTGTTATCTCCTGCAAGCCTGCACGTTCGACGGCGATACTTTCCATCTCATCATTGTAGATGGTGCTTGTACCATGTGCATTAATGACGGCTATTTTCTGCTTATCCACATCTTTTATCACTTTCTGCAAAACACGAAGAGAGCCCTCGGCTGTTCGTGAAGGTCCGGAGATATGGTTGGCATCATTGCATATAGAGCCTTGCAACAACTCAATTGTACTTTTTCTACGATTACTCAGCACCATACAAGCTGCTGCCTCCCCCAGATTCAGTCCTTTTCGGTCAGCATCATACGGCATGCAAGGTTCGTCAGACAAGGCCTTTAGGCTTTGGAAACCGGAGATAATAAATGCGGATTGCACATCGCATCCGATAATCACCGCATGGTCGTAATAGCCGGACCGAAGAAGTCGTAATGCCGCTATCTGCGCACAGACACCTGAAGTGCAAGCGTTGCTTACTACCAAAGGTGCGTTATGATTTCCAAAATAACGAGCAATGCGTTGTGCGCTCTCTGCCAATCCTACAGTTTCAGTCTCTTGTGTTGTGGCAAGTGCTTCAATATTTCCCTTAGTAGAAGACAACACAAAGAGTGTGCGCCCGTCTGCCGTATCGATATCAGCCTTCTTGATTGCTACAGCAGCACAACGAATACAGAGCGACTCAAAGCGAGAATAGCCCTCTACTAAATCAATGGCCCCTTCCTTAAAAAGAGATGCGAAGAAAAGAGTAGGCAACAAAGCCGGGTTCTCGTACCTACGCAGAGCAGACTTGCCTTGCATAATGGCATCATAGTTGGCGGCAAGTCCTTCCCCTAACGGAGTGATAATATGTGAAGCGAGCAGATACAAAGGATTATGCTTATTCTTTTTCCTTCCAGAAATCAAAGAAGTTAAACCACTGATAGGGATATTGTTTAATTGCCTCTTCCATAGCAGCCACATACTCTTCAGCCAAGGCTTGCGGTGTTGTAGCAAGAAGGGGTGTGACAAGAATCTTATAGTTGTATTTACCGGTTCTGACGGCAAACATAGCACAACGATATGCATCATGCAAGAGAGCCACCCGGAAGGGACCAAGTGGCAGATTAGTCTGTTTGCCCAATATATTCACTTTGAGTGTTCGAGCACTCCCGAAGTTACGGTCAGCAAATACTCCCAACACCTGTCCGGCTTCGAGAGTATTATTGATTTCATAAAGATAATTCATATCCGACAAGGCAAACAAGATATTGATATTGTTTTGTGAAAAAAACTTGGCACGATTCATGAGCACCACCTCTTTTTCACCGCTGTAGAGCAAGACCTTCATTGTACGGTTGCCCGAATGAACAAAATAACCCGCCAACTCGAAATTACCGAGGTGGGCAGTCAGAATCACCAATGGTTGAGGCGTGTTGCAAACCTCGTCAACCCATTGTTTGTTTTCTATCTCCACCTTAAACTGATGTCCTGCATAGACAGCAAAGCGGTCGATGATGGCTTTGCCGAACTGACGCATATTTTGGTAGGATGACCACAATGCTTTTCCGTAAGATTGTCCCATTCGAAGCCGATACATCCGGCACTGATTCCGGCGGGCACGCAAGCTGAACAACCAATAGAACACCACCAGAAAATCCACGAAACCATACATTATAGATAACGGCAAATGCTTAAGAAGCCATATCAGACTCTTAAGCATCCACGGCATACCATCTGTACGCCCCGACCACTGCTGTGTTGCTACCTGCTTCAAGACAGTTTGCGTTCAATATAATCACAAAACTCGCGAACGGTTTTCACCTGTTGCATCTCTTGCGGTGTAGGTTTGAAACCGAAGTCGCGGTGAACAATCACGATGATGTCCACAAAGTCCAAACTGTCAATTCCCAAATCCTCCTCAAGATTGGCATCGAGCGAAACGACATCCGGCTCCAATTCCAAGTCATTAAGAAAGAAACTCAACACTTTTTCTTCTATCTGTTGTCTATTCATAGTTGTGAATATGATAATTCCGATTGTTATTGTTTCAAGTAGTTTATCACTTTTTCTATTTGTTCATAGAATGGTTTGTCCTCTCGCCTAACATCTATTAGACGGCGTACCTCTGCATATACTTGCCGCGCTGCAGATGAGAAGTCGGTTAAGGCTATCGGTTTCGCACCATTGTATCCGCCTTCAACCAAGATATCTGTGGCCTGAGCGAGAGCAATTACTAAAACTGCCATTACCTGAAAACTATTTTCCACCACCTGACGACAGAGCAATGCCGAGTTGGTTCCCATGCTGACGATATCCTGATTGTCGTTGTTGTTAGGAATACTATGTACATAGTTTGGCATAGAGAGAGTCTGGCACTCCGCAGTAGTAGAGGTGGCAAGGAACTGACATGCCTGCATACCATAATTCAAACCCAGTACACCTCGGTTCAAGAAAGGCGGCAAGATATTATCGTTGATGCGGTTATGGAACAGGTAGTTGAGTTGTCTCTCTGCCGTCATCGTAAGACGTGTGAGTGCAATTTTGAGTTTGTCCTGTTCCAACGAGATATAGTCTCCATGGAAATTGCCTCCATGATAGACATTTTGCGATTCATAATCCACTATAGGATTGTCGCTTGCAGCATTGAGTTCATCCTCCAGCACCTGCTTGGAATGTGCTAAAGTCTCCCATATAGGACCCAATATCTGTGGTGTGCAACGGAGCGAATAATAGGCTTGAATCTTATGTTCAAACACTTTTTCAGCATGGTATTGTTCATAGAGGTAGTGCTCGCGTTTGGGCAGTCGTTTGCTGTCTTTGGCGATTTCACGCATCATGGCAGCCACTTGTTGCTGTCCTTCATGCCGACGAACAGAGTTCAGTTCATTTGACATCAAATCGTCATACGACTCCGCTATCTCGTTCATCCAGACAGATGTCAGCACCGCCCAACGGAACAACTTTGTTGCCAGCAACTGATTGTTCACACCTATACCTGTCATCACGGATGTACCATTGGTGGCACTCAGTCCTTCACGGATATAAATCTGTGCAGGTTCGAGTTGTAATTCTCGAAGAACTTCCGAAGTTTCTCTCCACTCGCCTTTGTAATGTACCTTTCCTTCTCCAATCAAGCAGAGTGCTATCTGTGCCAGCTGTACTAAATCGCCGCTGGCACCAACGGAACCATGTCGGGGAATAAAAGGATAAATCTCCTGATTGATGAACTCCTGTAGCAACTTAACAAGCGAAGGATGAACACCTGATCGAGCCTGTAAGAATGAGCCGATGCGGGCTATCATTGCAGCCCTGACATCCAAATCGGGAAGCGGCTCCCCGGCACCGGTGGAGTGACTTCGGATGATGTTATACTGCAAGTCTTGCAGATAATTGTCATTCACACGCCATTGCGCCATCGGTCCGAAACCTGTATTGATGCCGTAGATCACCTTATCATGAGCAAAGGTGCGCAGAAACTCATAGCTCTGCTCTACCCTTTTCATAGTCAGGTCATCTATCTCCAACTTCATTCTGTTATGGAGGATATCATTTACGTTTTCTATCGTTATATACATATCAATGTTATTTCTTCTCAGTTTATCAACTACCTTTTTTGCATACAATAATCGAGTGGCCTCCCTTGCCTATCTCGTCATGAATTGTCTCTACCTGCAGACCTGCCGTTTGAATAAGGCGCGTCATATCATCGGTGTTATACATTTTGGAGTTGCCGTTTGCCAAGGCTGTGAAATAAAGCGAAGTCTGGCAAAGTGCCATAGCAGCAGGAACATATTTCTGACGGTCCCACAACGTCTCCATAATCAAGACACGGCTATTGTCGTCCATTATACGAGCTGCACGACCCAAGATGCTGACTATTTCTTCTTCCCCAAAGCAATCGAGGAATTGCGACATCCATATCACGTCATAGTGTTTGTCGCTCGGGAACTCTTGCGTATTGTCAAGCAGATTCATGCCAAAGCCGCTGATACGCTCTGCACCTTTCTGACCTGCCGTTTGTTGACGCATCATCTGCAACTGCTGCGGAAGGTCGCAAATAGTTACCTCCACATCGTTGTCATAATCTACCACCCGCAGTGCGAATCGACCGGTATTGCCTCCCACATCGAGCAAGTGACGGACATTGTGTTTGCTGAATATCAGTTGTAATGCCTCGTCGAAACTATGGTCGGAATAATAGTGGTCGAATCCGAACCAACTGCGTTGCACCTTGGGCGGCAATTCGGACAAGCCCTCATATATCGTGGGCCAATCCCCGAAATGACGTAACCCAGCCGGTTTGCCGGTTTCCAAGGCTTTATCGAGCAAGAACCATCCTTCGTAATTAACATCGTGATTGAAGTTGATGTCCACTTCAATCATCTTATCGTTAAGCAGGAACCATCCCACCTTCGACAGCGTATATCGGTCAGTCTGCGCATCAAGAAGCACCATACCGGTTGTGAGCGAGGCTTCTAACAAACACTTGACTGCATAGTTGCTCAAGCCTGTTTTATCTATCACTTCTTCTTGCGTCAAACCTTCTTTCGACTCCTCAAGCATAGCAAAGATGCCATAGTGCAACATCAGCCGCGCGGTTTGAAAAACCGACGGACCGAAAGCAATCAGATACGCCAACTGCTGGGCATGAGCAGCGTTGAGTTTATCTGTTTTAAACTCTTTCTCTAAATTAGGATGCAGTGTCATATTCAATGTCAATACATTACGCTCACGTTGGGGAGCATTGAATGTATCGTTTATTTAGCCCGCAAAGATACAACATTTATTTCATATCTGCAAATACCCACAATTGTGGCTCAGGGCAAACGCATCAAAAATAATCTCAAGTCTCGTAAATATTGCTAAATAAGGTGAAGCAGAACAGAGCAAACGGGCATTATGAAGTCCGCAGAATGTATCGTTTATCTATCGTATATCTATCGTGTATCTATCGTATATCTATCGTGTATCTATCGTGTATCTATCGTGTTTGGGGGCTTCAAAAGTGCTTCGGAAGGGCTGCAAGGCGGATGCAAAAGGGTTTTCATTTGCGAGGAATGGTGCCGTACTTAAGGAGGTGCTACGAAGGAGTCTATTGAGGACAGAACTGTTTTGTATCCGACATACAAGACGGACTGCATACCCATTACACCCGCCAACGAGTGAAATTTTGATGCGTTTGCGGTGATAAAAATGCACAAAGATTTGCGTATTCCAAAAACTTACAGTATCTTTGCAGCCGCTTTCAAAAAGGAAGCACCTAAATGTGGAAAAGGGGGAGCACCCGGTTCTAACGAGTAAACACCCCTTGACCATTATCGTTTAACTCAAAAAACTTATTAAGATGTACTTAACATCAGAGAAAAAGGCAGAAATCTTTGCTCAATACGGCAAAGACGCCAAGAACACCGGTAGTGCAGAAAGCCAAATCGCACTCTTTACTTTCCGTATCCAACACTTGACCGAGCACCTGAAGAAAAATCAGAAGGACTTCGGTACAGAACGTGCATTGACGCGTCTGGTAGGTAAGCGTCGTCGTCTTTTGGATTACCTCAAAGAGCAAGACATTGAGCGTTACCGCGCTATCATCAAAGAATTGGGTATCCGCAAATAAGAGGATATTCTTCTTCAAGAAAAGGACTCCCAACGGAGTCCTTTATTGTTCATCAAGCATCCCCCTATAGTTAAAACGGATTTTTCCGACTACAACTTTTAAGTCCTATGCAAGTACGTATTGACGAGAGCTGGCGACAGGTGTTGCAGCCTGAATTCGACAAACCCTATTTTGAACTTCTCACCGATTTTGTTCGACAGGAATATCGCACCAAACAGATATTTCCTCCTTCGCGGCTTATCTTCAATGCCTTCGACTCCTGCCCCTTCGACAAGGTGAAAGCAGTTATCATCGGGCAAGACCCCTATCACGACATCGGACAGGCACACGGTCTTTGCTTCTCCGTGCAAGACGGCATCAAGACTCCTCCATCCCTGCAAAACATCTACAAAGAAATCTTCTCTGACCTCGGTCATAATTCCTGTTGCGCCCCCGGCGGCAATCTGCAACGCTGGGCAGAACAAGGTGTGCTGCTGCTCAATGCCACACTCACCGTGGAGGCGCACAAAGCGGGCAGTCATCAAAACAAAGGCTGGGAGGTTTTTACAGATGCCGTCATCAAGGCTCTTTCCGACCGGCGCAAGCATATCGTATATCTGCTTTGGGGCAGTTATGCGCAACGCAAAGCCGGCTTTGTCAACCCTAAAGACAACCTCATCCTCAAGGCAGCACACCCTTCGCCTCTATCCGCCTACAACGGATTCTTCGGATGCCGGCATTTCTCAAAAACGAACCAGTATCTTCAACAGCAAGGGCTCGCTCCCATCGAGTGGTAACGAGCCCCGCATTTTCTTTTTATTCTGATTTTTTTACTTGACGACCAGCATGGCATCGCCATAGTCGCCGAATCGCATTCCCTCTTCTATTGCCACCTCATAGGCATGCATAGTGTTTTCGTATCCTGCGAAAGCAGCGACCATCATCAGTTGTGTGGACATTGGCATATAGAAATTAGCCAACATCGTATTCGCAACCGTGAAGTCATAAGGAGGAAAGATAAATTTGTTGGTCCATCCGCTAAAAGCTTTCACGTGTCCGTTGGTTCCTACCACCGATTCCAGCACCCGCATTACATCGGTTCCGATGGCGCACACCTGTTTTTCTTCGGCATGCAGTCGTTCCAAGGTATCCACCACGGTTTGTGAAATCTCCATATTTTCAGAGTCCATTTTATGTTTGGAAAGGTCTTCCACATCAATGGGTTTGAAGTTTCCCAAGCCAATATGAGAAGTGACAAAACTCCACTCAATGCCATGTATTTCCATTCGTTTGAGCATTGATTTGGAGAAATGCAGCCCGGATGCAGGTACAGCAACAGCACCTTCTTTTGCAGCAAAGATGGTTTGATAACGCTCCGGGTCATCAGCATCGCGTTCGTCGGGTTCTTCCAGATTGCGCTGGATATACTTGGGGAGAGGGGTATGTCCCAATTCAAACAGTTTCTCACGGAATTCATCGCCTTCGTAGTCAGACAAGAACCGGAGTGTACGACCGCGAGAAGTGGTGTTATCAATCACTTCTGCCACAATGCTGGAGTCGTTGCCAAAATATATTTTATTACCGATGCGGATTTTTCTTGCGGGATCCACCAACACATCCCAATAACGGCTCTCGCGGTTGAGTTCACGCAGCAGAAACACTTCAATAGCCGCTCCGGTTCGTTCTTTGGTTCCATACAAACGGGCAGGGAACACCTTGGTGTCGTTAAAAATAAAATGATCCCCCTCGTTGAAATAATCAAGCATGTCAGGGATCTGCTTGATTTCCACATCACCTGTAGATTTATGAAGTACCAGCAGACGTGCTTCATCGCGATAGCGGGCAGGATACTGAGTTATCAGTTCCTTGGGCAAGTTGAATTTGAATTGTGAAAGTTTCATATTTATATATAATTACTCGTTGGCGGAATTAAAGCCTGCATTACTTTTGGGGTGTCGGTTCAATAAAACCATTGTGGTAGGAATCTTGTTTATATACGCATGATATCGTTATGATGTCCGCTGAATCACCTAAGAATAACCTAAGAATAACCTAAGAATAACCTAAGTTTGTCCTTTTGTTGTCCGTGTTATGTGTACAGGAAATGAGTTGGTTATAAGCAGAATGGTTTTATTAATTTGTTTGGTTCTATTTTTGGTTCTATTTTTTTTCGTCAATATGCTATGAGTAGTAACTTAAACTATGAGGAGAAATATATACGTGCCGTAATTTCGCCTACGGGTATAATTTTATTCATCAGAATGCGCCGGCGAGGGCAAGGAGGAAAGCATTTGTTCGAATTGCGGAAAAGTGAGACAGTCTTCTACCCTGATATTTCCCACTCGTGTGCGGCGCAGAGCAATCAGATGTGCACCACTCTGCAACGCCTCGCCTATATCACGAGCCAAAGCCCGTATGTAAGTCCCTTTGCTGCATACCACACGCAGGGTGAGTTGTTGTTGTGTTTCGTCATAGTTAAGTACCTCTATTTCATCGATTACAAGCAATTTGGGTTTGAGGTCCACCTCTTTTCCTTTGCGGGCGTAATCGTAGGCTCGTTTGCCCTCCACTTTCACAGCCGAGAAAACGGGCGGCACTTGCCATATCTCTCCGCGGAAACGAGGTAAAACTCCGTCAATCAACTTTCGATTAATGTGCCCGGTAGGAAAGGTTTTGTCAATGGGTTTTTCCAAATCGAAAGAAGGAGTGGTAGCCCCCAACTGAAGGGTTGCCTCATATTCCTTTATATTCTGTTGCAACGCATCAATCTGTTTTGTTTTTTTACCCGTACACACCACCACAACTCCTGTAGCCAAGGGGTCTAAAGTGCCGGTATGGCCGACCTTCAGTTTTTTCACTCCGAGATGACGGCATAGCAACCAACGCGTTTTACCCACCACGTCAAACGAAGTCCAACGATAGGGCTTGTCAAATGCCAGTATCTCCCCCTCTATGAAGTTCATCCCACAAAACTATATACAATAGCCAACGTACCAACCAACAAGCAATAGACGGCGAAATAGGTCAGGCGTTGTTTTTTTACAATCTGAATCATGAACTTGCAGGCAAAACATCCTGTAAGAAAAGCAGCCGCAAAGCCTACGATGAGCGGTACAATGCCTATTCCAGCAAAGAGAGAGGGATCTTTAATACCTTTCAGCACATCCAAGAAAGCCTCACCCAAGATAGGAATCAACACCATCAAGAAGGAAAACTGAGCCACACTCTCTTTCTTCACCCCGCAAAGCAGCCCCGTGGCGATTGTGGAGCCGGAACGGGACAATCCCGGCAGAACTGCCAAGGCTTGTGCACAACCGATGATGACGGCATCACGATAACTTACCTGATGACCTTCTCCGGCACGTTTTTTTGTCAGATACTCACTCAGCCACAAGAGGGAGGCTGTAATAATAAGGCAGATACCTACCAACAACAAGCCATTACCAAACAGTTGCTCCACATAATCCTTAAAAAACATTCCCACAATGAAGATAGGTATCATGGAGACTAAAATCTTAGCCACATAATCCTTTTCTGCATTCCACTTCAGCGTAGTGAATGTTCCACGGAAGAGAAGGGCAATCTCCCTCCACAAAATCACAATTGTGGACAAGACCGTTGCCACATGCACTGTCACAGAGAACGTGAGATTATCCTCACCGGCAGAGCCCAAAAGCGCCTGACCGATTTCAAGATGCCCACTGCTGCTGACCGGAAGAAATTCGGTCAGCCCTTGCACTATGCCCAACACCAGGGCTTGCCACCATTCCATACCTATTTTTTGTTTTTAGGTTTAAACAAAATGGCAAACACCATACATACAAAGCCGAACAAAGAAATCATGGGACCAACAGTGATTCGGCGGACGGAAAAGATGTCAGGGTTATACTCTTCGGCTCCTGTGGGTGCTCCCGCCATCAAAGCGAAACCAATGATGATAATAACAAGGGATCCCGCAATAAGCCACATATTCAATTTAGGTAAGTTGTATTTCATTTCAGATAATGATTACATATTACAAATTCAGCGTGTGCACTAGTTCGGATTAGATATAATACAAATCGTCAGTACGCATTCGAATATATCGGTTAGCCGCAAAAATAGAAGCAAACAAAGTGATGAATACTCCCGAGAACAGCACTACGCACGATAATATCAGCATATTCTTCGGAGTGAGCAGCAAAAGCGTGATATTGAGTTGTTCTTTACAATAGAACAGTGTAGCTATAAGCAGCAACATCGCCAACACAGCCGCAATCACTCCCATTGCCACGTTTCGGCGTATAATAGGTGCTTTTATCACATGCGGAGTAGCGCCAATCAACTTCATTGTATTGATTAAGAATCGTTTTGAATACACATGCAACCTAATAGTATTAACAATAAGAGCTATTGCCACAAAAAGCAAAATCAACGCGACACCTAACAGCACAATGGATATGCTATTCACATTGCTGTCTAACATTTTTACGACATCCTCCTGATAAACCATACGATTGATACATGCGAAACTTGATAGTTTGTTTTCAATCATCTTTATACTATCGGCCTGTGCATAGTCGGCTTGCAGTTTTACCTCATAGGAAGCAAGCAACGGGTTGAATCCCAGAAACTTGGAAGGATCTTCTCCCAAATTCTGCACATGACTTTCAAGGGCTGCTTCCTTAGAGACAAAAGTATGTTCCCTGCAGAAGGGGGCAATAGTCAGCAGATTGTCAAGCCTGTTGACTTCATCAGGATCTGCATCATCGTTAATAACCAAGGTAAGCGCCACATTTTCTTTCACCTGTCGTATGATATCATGGGCGGACAGAAGAAGGACAGTTTCCAATCCTATCAACAGAAGCACCAGCATCACAGAGATGGTGGTGGTGAGATACATATTAAAAAAATGATGCTTTTTTCTCATAGTTGCATGTATGAAACAAGAATCAAGCCGAGAATAGCCCCTTCTTGATTCTTGCTATAGCTGTCAGCATTGCTTAGTATTCCCAAAGGTCCTGTTCAAAAGTAAGCAGTTCTTCTTCGAGACGTTTTTGCTCGCGCTTGATTTCTTCCTCGGTTTTTGCATAGATAGGAATGACGCGGTCATACATATTCTCTTCACCGATAATATAGGAAGTGTACAAACGTTTCTGGAAGAATTCTTCGAAAGTGACACGTTTGTTACTATTGCGACTCACGATGAGATACTGATGTGACATGGTGTTACGCAAGTGTTGGAAGGGAATCCAGAACATAATCTCGCCATATAATCCTTCATAGGGGTCATCAGAGGTGCCTTGAGGAGAATACAAGGGAGCGATAGCAATAATCTCACGATACAAGCGGGAATAGTGCTTGTCAAAGAAGATAATCTCCTGTACGAGGAACTTGAGCTGATTCTGTACAAACAAGTCGTAGTACTCTGATACAGACAACTCATCACTTACAGAATCGTAGAGCAGCACGCTATGAGCACCTGTAAGAGCGGAGAGGTCGATTTGTTCTTCTTCCATGCCATCGTCCATCATACCACCATCCATTTCATCATCAGAAGCCATAGCACCAAGGTCGAAACCTTCATCTCCGCTGCTTTCTTCCTCCTTCAACTCTGTTACGGCACTCAAGCCGCTTTTGGCAATAAGCATAGAGGTGTCGTTGAAATGAGGAATAAGACCGTCAGTAGAGTTCAAAGGCTTGCTATATACAGGCACATTGTCTTGTGTGATACCGGTCAGAATAATTCCGAAGAAAGATTTGAACTTCGTATTGTTGTAGTTGGTGGGGAAATAGAGAGGATAGTTCTGCTTGAAGCGCATATCTATCACACTATACACGATACGCGACCACACAATATCATCACGACGGTGAGGCACAGTACGGATGGAGTCTTGTTCCAACTCGCGTGTTTCCATGTATGGCACACCATTAACGTCAAAGAAGGGATACTGGGCAGCCGATACTTGAGCATAACCGGACGTTATACCCATTACCAGCATCACTGCCATAATACTTAATTTCTTCATAAATATTTAGATTTATGTTATTGCAATTCAATAGAGAGACTACGCAAGTCACGCTCTCTTCCGTCAGGTCCTTTGGCTTTCACATCACGAATAGCAATGATATTACCGGGCTTCACTTTCTTCATCAAGTCGATAGCACCAGATGAGAATTTACCACCATTGCAAGGAATTGATTGACCGTTGGGGAACTTAACGGAGAAACTGGTGATGGTAAACTTGGCCTGAATGGCAGCATCCTTGCCATAGGAAGCCACGATAGAAGCCTGACCGGAAGTAAGAATACTCTTCTGCATTTTTTCAGCTGCACTCACCTGACCGCCGAAGCTTACGAAAGCCTCAGGACTCGGCAGAGCTTTCAATCGGAACTTCTGACTTCCCATCAGCGACACTTTGCCATTCTGCTCAGCACGAACAGTTATTTCAGCCGTTTTTCCTGACTTAGGAACAATAATCCACTCACCATTCTGTTTTGTGACAGATGCCCCCGGACATTCAATTTTTACCTTATCGGAAGAAACACCCGGAACAGATATACTGAAGCGGTTGTTATAACCGATATACATAAGGTCCATGTCAAGGTTAGCAATTGTTGCGCTTGGAACGCCAACAGTATATTTTCCTTTAAAATCATAGTGAGTAGTATCTCCGGGCATCAAGATATAGCCGTTATAAGTATGTTCTCCGACACCGCTGGCTGTTACTTCGTACACGCCGCCTACTACTTCCTTGCCGCCGATGAATACTTGAGGCAAGTTGAGTGTATCTACAGCACCCGATACGATTTTTGCGCTATAGCGTTGTCCTTGCATTACATATTCACCATTCTGCGGGAGCACAACAGCCGTGATTTGGTTAACCACAAATTGTGAAGCTCCGGCTGCATTAAAGAGGAAGTTTATCACTTCGTTTTCAGCAGTACGAATATCATTTTGATATTTGGTTAGCAATGCGCAAACAGCACTTGCAGGCATCTCGTGGAAGATTCCGGTAGCCCAACTGACAGACTCACCTTCTTGGTTTTTCTCTTCATTAGTAGAAAATATAGCCTCAAAAGTGATTTTCATCTGCTCCCAATTTTTCTTCATGGAAGCATCGTTTTCCAATTTTTTCACCAAGCAAGGTGACTCTGCTACCGTAATATACTCACGGAACTCATCCATACGTTTTTCCAATGCGTCAGCATGTGTAACCCCGTTTTCATCCGTTTCGTTGAAGGCATAGGCATGAGGTTTGTTAGTATCGCCACCACCAACAAGATTCTCGGGCATACCGGTTTCGCGTGTATAAGGTTCTTTGGGACCATCTACACGGTTGGCTATCTCCAATTTGAAGTCTTCTATAAAGAAGAAGAACTCATCACTTTTCTGCTGCACATCAGAAGCGACAGCCCACCACTCGCCATATTTAGCTCTACCAGCATCATCCTTTTCATATTCTGTTTTGAACTGTTTAAGGGTTTCTGCAGTACGTGCCTCAGTGGATTTGACAGATGCCTCCATACTGCGACGGATTGTGGTGAAACCATTGATAATCTCAGCAGACACGTTCAATGCGAGCATCGCCGTGAGTACGAGATACATCATACTAATCATCTTTTGTCTCGGGGTTTCCGGACAGTTTTTTGCTCCACCCATTGTTAGTTTAAGTTAGATTATGATTAAACGTGTTAAATTAAATAAGGTGTGTGCATTTTTATGCGATGGCGTTGAGCATATTGCCATACACATTATTGAGAGCAGCCACTTGCTCTGCCAATTTCTTTTGAGAAGCCTCATAGAGTTTTCCTGCCTCAAGCGCACCCACTGTAGCAGCCTGGAGTTCGGCAGCATTTTTACCTACGATGTCCAAGGTTTTGCCGGCCGCTTGAATTTTTGCAGTTTGCTCTTTATAGGCCTCGCTTTGAGCTTCAATGGCTTTCAGTTGCAATTCATATACAGAGTTAAGAGAAGCAATTTGTGCGTTGACGGCTTGAGCACCCTTGCCATACTCTTGTGTGGACTTAACCACGTTGTCCATATCTGCGATAACAGCATTGTATGATTTTCCAAGAGCATCATACTGACTTCCCAGATTCTTTGATGCTTCCAAGAGTGCGTCTTGCGATCCGGCAAATTTCTGAGCGGCCTCGCCTGCTGCAGCCATATTAGTGGTCAGTTTGGCAGTCTCGTCAGCCACTTTACCGAGTGACGCCAACTGGTTGGCAGTTTTGCCCAGAGCTTCAATTCCTTCTTTCAAGGATTTAACATCCTCATCACTTATCTGCGGCACAGCCGTGCGGGGCTTAGCCTGTTCACCACCTTTTAGTTGAGCGGCATCGGCAGCTTCCTGCATATCTCTTTCGCTGAGCAGAGTCGGACGCGGTCTGTCGGCATGGGATTCTAACACCTCAGGGTCAGCTCCATAAGCAAGCAGTTGGGGGAACACTTCTTCCCAGTGGAATTCGGGGTGCGGTTTATCCAATGCACCGATAGCAAAGAGGAATGCCTCTGTAAACATACCTACCATCAGTGTTTGGGCTGCACCGGGCCAGTGGAGAATTTTGAACAAGGCGCCCACAATAACCACAGAGGCACCTACTGAATAAATGATACCGACAACTCTTTTACCATTGTAGGACTCATACCAGTGCATAAAAGCACTTTGCTTTTTTGCTTTCTTAGCCATTTTAGGAAGATTTTATTAGTTAAAATTTATGATTGTATCAAATTATTTTGCTTTTTTGTAACTACTGTCGCCACCAATATAAGAGCGGACACAACGGAATCCGATGTAAGTACGGCTTTCATACTGATACTCGTAGGTTCGTGCACCGCACTGGAGATAGTCTGCAATATCCTTCCAACTACCGCCTTTGATGACTTTACGTTTCAAGATGTCGGGATCGTTTTTGCGAGCCATATACATCATTTGTGAGTTCAAGTCATGGGTAATAGCATTGCTGGAGGGGTTATAAGCATCAGCTGTCCATTCAGCCACGTTGCCTGCCATATCGAACAAGCCGAAGTCGTTGGGAGCGAAGCTTGCCACTGGAAGAGGAGCGGTTCCGGTATCGTCAACGTAGTCGCCACGATAGGGTTTGAAGTTGGCTTTATAGCATCCTTTGGCATCGCGTACATAGTTGCTACCCCAAGGATAGGTTGCCATTTTTCTTCCGCCGCGTGCGGCATACTCCCATTCGGTTTCAGTCGGCAAACGGAACTCTTGCACGTCAACTTTTGCATTGTTGAGGAAGTAGTCGGTTCTCCAACGGCAGAAGGCATGTGCTTGTTCCCAAGTAACACCTACAACGGGATAGTTGGCGAAACCTGTATGCTGGAAGTACTTGTGCATCAACGGCTCGTTGAAAGAGTAGTCGAAATCACTTTTCCAAACCAAAGTATCAGGATATACATTGATTATTTTGGAAGTAATCAAGTCGGTGGGTTTGAGGAGGGGACGGACCACCGTAGTGTCGCGGATAACATAACTTTGGGTTTCCAAGTTAACTTCGAGCCATGCGGTATCAACGCGTGCGGATGCCCCGTCCGGATATTTACCTTTTGCTACGTTGAAACGGTTTTTAGGCAGTACGGCCTCATCGTAGTTCATCCAGCTGTAGTGGTAGTGAAGGCGATTGGTGTTGAGCGTGACGGTATTGTTGTAAATCAGTCCGCCTTCGCGCAACTTGTCAATAATAACAGTGTTATTCCATTCTATCTTTGCTTTCCAGTTGATGGGATGGATTTCATGTCCATAGATATCCACGAAGGGTCGTTCTTCTCCATCATCACCAGTGTTGGGGCGTATCCAGTGATCAGATTCCTCATCCGGTTCCGAGTCTTCTTCACTTGGAGTAGAGCGCATCAAGATGGTGTGAGCGATAGAGTCACGCACCCAATAAACAAACTGTTTGTACTCATTGTTTGTAATTTCGCTTTCGTCCATCCAGAAAGCGTCAACAGTTCTTTGGGCGAGATTGTCGGGTTCGCCATAAAGCACACTTTGTGCATTACGTCCCATGAGGAAAGAACCGCGTTTAACGAGCCTCATACCATAGGGGTTAGCTTCGTTGAACTTACCGGGATTCTTTTCTACACCTGCCAATTCTCCCTTGGGAGCGCCGCAACTTGCGAAAACAATGGCAAGTAGCGCAATAGGCAAAATTTTTGTGATTTTCATACCTTATTTAAATTAGGTTTTTATTTCTTTATTACAAATATCTCACACTTTTATATTTATTGGTTCTTTTAGGCTTTAAAATATTGAAGCCATAGGCCAAATAAATCTCGTGAGTACCATAACTTTCCAACAACAACTTGCTTGTAGGCAATTCATAGGTATATCCTAATTGCAAGCCTGAAATGATATCAATTCCCAATAGCACTGCTGCTCCAGCAGCCACCCTGTAAGCCACTCCCCATCTATACTTCTCTTTATATTCGCACATCAGCGTCATATTCAAGTCCCAAGAGGAGAAGTCAGACATTAGCATTGCTGACGGTTTGAGTGCAAATTTTGTTCCTCTGATATGCCAATTATATCCGCCGGCGGCATAAAGTGTTCCTCTCAAGCGGAAAGTAGCATAATCGCCCCACTCCACCGAAGGCATTGTCAAGTGCGAGTAAGAGATGCCTGCCCACCAAGTGGGTGCAGAATAATAGACACCTACGCCCATATCAAAGTTCATTCCCGTTTGCTCCGAAGTAGGCACTTTCTGCTCCGACTGGTGATAGGACGAGATGCCGGACAATTGGTCCAGATTCACGCTATCACCGCGGAAACCCACACTTACAAATCCCAAGTCAACACCGATGCCCAAGTAACCCTTTCCCAGTTTTTGCCGGTAAGCATACTGCACATGCAGTGTTTGGTTGGAGAACAGACCGTATCGGTCGTTCATAAAACGGATGCCGGCTCCATGGCTTGTTTTGCCGATCCTAAAGGGCGATGCAAAACTGAAATAAGTAGTCATCGGAGCATTGGTAATTCCCGTAAACTGCATTCTGTGCAAGCCGCTCACCTTCATCAAATCTCCCTCTCCTGCCGCTGCAGGATTAAAAGCGGTCGGCATATATATATATTGGCTTATTTGCGGGTCAAACTGAGCTTTCAAAGCGGTGGCTATGCTCAATAACAGCAAACTTAGCGCAACATATCTTTTCATCGTTCAATTGTTTTATCGGTTGAATGCCTGAATGCAATCATTCCTCCCCTGTGCACTCAATCGCCAATCAAACATCAGTATTCTTCTTCGTTAAAGAAAAAGTCATCCTTGCTTGGATAATCAGGCCACAAGTCTTCAATCGATTCGTAAACTTCTTCCTCATCTTCCAATTCGTTCAAATTTTCGATCACCTCTATCGGTGCTCCGGTGCGTGTAGCATAATCCAGCAACTCGTCTTTAGTAGCAGGCCATGGCGCGTCCTCAATCTTTGATGCCAATTCCAGCGTCCAAACCATAATAATGCGATTTTAGTTATCAGTTAGGTACAATACATTCAAAATAGTGCGCAAAAGTACAAAATTATTTTGAAACTGCAAAATAGAGATATCAATTTTCCCATAAAAAAATATCACTTTTGTCAATTTGTGCTACTTTTTTTGCCAAAATAAACAAATAATCACTCATCCTGTTAATCCATTTGAGTGCTATTTCATCCTTTTCGGAAGGCGAGGTAAATAGTCGCACCATATTTCTCTCCAAACGGCGGCAAACAGTGCGGCAAACATGGCAAAGGGCGATACGCTCGTTACCTGCAGGCAATATAAAGTTCTTTATTACAGGCAATTCCGCTTGCATTGCATCTATCATTTGTTCAATTTTTTCGACATCCTCCTCACGCAGCAGTAAGTCATTTATCAAATGCATCTTCTCCGGTTCGGTAGCGAGATAGGAGCCGAGATTGAACAATTTGTTTTGCATCCAATGCAGTTGCTCATCGATTTCGGTCGGCAACTGTTTGGCACGCAACCAGCCGATAAAAGAGTTCAGTTCGTCGCTTGTCCCATAAGCTTCAAGACGCAAATCAGCCTTGCTTACGCGTGTCCCTCCCACTAATGAGGTGGTGCCGTTGTCACCTGTTTTGGTATAAATTTTCATTATGGTAAAAATTTTATATTCTGATTTTATACTGATGTTTTTCCAAATGGCGGTCGAAGAACAAGAGTCCCAACCCATAGAGATCCATAGATGCTGTAACTTTCTCGGCAGCACACATTTGCTGCCAAGCCCGATTCATTTGGACGGAATAGTGGATATCATCCGCCACAAGAATGGTTTTCTCATGACAAAATGGCAGCAACAGATTAAAATAGCGCATGGTAGCCTCATAGGTATGATTAGCGTCCATCACCACAAAATCAAGTTTATTTATCGTTTTAAGACAATCGGGCAAAGTGTTATCAATATCGCCTTCGATTGTTGTGATATTTTTGCATTGCAACAAATCAAACACCTTTTTAGCCTCTTTCAGCACTGCATTGCTACCCTCGAATGTAAGTACACGGGCTTGCGGAGCGGCGAAACTGAGATAAGAGGTGCTAATGCCCAACGACGTTCCGAGTTCGATAATTGTTTCGGGTTTCAGGTAATTGACAAGGCGGAACAGCAATTGTGCATCTTTCCGCGGCATTAGAGAAGAGGCGGCAATCTGATTCAAACGGCGTTTGCCCGATTTGCCGGTGCCGAAATCTTCCACCTGTAACTCTTTCGTTGCCCTCAGCAACCGGATTCGCTGTTGTTCTATAGAAGAGAAGCAATAATAAGCATTTTCGTCATAAAACAGGAAACGAACCATGTAATAGAGCGATGGCGAATGAATGCCATAGCCTAATGTATTGGTGGCAGTAAGATAATGGCACGTGTATGAAAACAGACGATATAGTGCATCCTTCAGTGTCATGCAATCGAATCGGCGTTAAAACGACTCGCAAAGATAATAAAATTTATGAAAGCACAAAAATAAAAAAATAAAGCAGAATAATAACCCGTGGCGGAATGGATGGTATTTATCCGTCATGGGACGAGAGTGAGGGATTCTCAGTTGTGGAAAAATTGCCAAATTTTTTTGGTGATTTTTGGGGCAGGAAGAGAGCAAAAATCACCATTTTTATGCCTGTAACATTCACATAATAAAAGCATTACGCCTCAAAGTATGCACGATGTCCGCACGCTGTCCGCACGATAGGTGCTGTGAGGGTGCACTTTTTTGGAAAAAAAACGGAGTGATTTTCGAGTGGAAAAATTGCCAAATTTTTTTACTTGCATTTCGTCAATGAGTATGGAAAACGGATAAAACTACCTTTGGTCATTTTTTTAGTATCCCTGCACTCATTTTTGAAAGTTGCGAAAGAGGTGGAAATATCAGATTGACAGAATAAAAGGATGCTCAGAATGGTTTCAGCAACCATTGAGCATCCACAGAAAGGCTTATGAAGTCCTTACGATAGGCTTACAATAGCCCCATGGGGCATCATTCTTCAGTTTGTTGATAGAGTCCTTCGTAAGAAGTGGGATATTTGCCGCAAATCATATCCAGCGTCAGTGCTCCTGCTTTTCCGTATGCGTCAAACACCACCTTTCCCTTCAGCTGACGGATCAGAAAACGCGGATATTCGCCGAAAGCACCGGCATAAGGAATGATACTATCACCCGAGATATAACCCTTAGAATCGATATCGACAGAAGGAATCAACATGTCGATGGTAACAGGCATGTGGTTGGAAAAACAAACTTTATAGAGTGTGATATTATACTTACTTGTATCGGTTTCCAGACGGGTGAGTTCCGCCTCAATATTATTCCCTACATAATCTGAAAAAACAGTATCGTTTCCGTTTACTTCATAAGACCCGTTTTCCACCACCACCGTACCGATGATTTTGCCGGTCGGTGTATCCGGCACATGAACGCCGCCCTCAGGCGCACAACCGACAGCCAAAACCGCCATAAACCATAAGAAAATTCTTTTACTATCCATACTCAAGAGATTTATGTTATTATACTTGTATTATATTTCCAAAGAAAGTTTTGCTCCAAAGGTAATCGGTTTTCCGCTTTGCATAAAGGTGTTTCCCATACTGACATAACGGAAAACGTCATATTGCGTATTGGTCAGATTCTTGCCCCAAAGAGAAAGCGACAAATACTTCATTTGCAACGTTATGTTCGCATTGAGCAAAGCATAGAAAGGCTGTACCTCCTCATTACTTTCCTCCCAAAAGATGCGTCCTACCGCCTGTGTGTTCAAATTCAGGTTGAGACTCTGAAAAAAAGAATGTTTCAAGCGGATAGCATAGGTCAAGTTGGCAGACAGTGTATGTTCGGGAGCGAAGGGCACACGCTTTCCTGCAAAGTCGGACTTGCCATTGTTATATTTCACAAAACAAGCATAGGTATAACCATAACTGACCGCCAGGGTCAAATCGCGCCACCTCACCAAACCCGATGCCTCGCCGCCGAGACTACGAGACCTGCCGGCATTCGTCATAAAGCGTCCTGTACCTTTCTCGGGATAAGTGGTCAGTTGCTGATTAAACACCTCCAATTCATATAGCGCAACCTCGCCTTGAAGGCTCCAGTTTTCAATATGATACGTTCCGCCGACAATAGCCTCCACACTCAAGCACCGTTCCGGTTTGTAGGTAACCACCTCGCCCACCTCATAGTCGTTATGGGTGGCAAATCCCACTCCCATATCCGCCATCATATCATTCATCATGGTATTCTGCAAAATATCAGAAAACAGTTGCGTATTAAAACCGCCTGCCTTATAGCCCTCGGCTATGGTCAGTCCTGCCTTCCAACCTCCTTTTTCCGTGTTGCGTCTATAAGTAGCCGCCACTCGAGGCAGCGCCTCAAAATATGGCAAAGAAACCATTCCGGAAACTTTGCTGTGTACCGGTCTGTAATCAGCAATCGGTGTGTTTTCCACCTTATAATGAATCAGTCCGTCAGACAAATAGACAAATTTCTGATACTCGAAATCAAGTCTCACACCGGCTTCCAGCAACCAATTGCCAAGGGTAAAACAAGAGGTGTGATAAGCAGCCACATCGGTCACCTGCGTTGTAAAATCGGATGCTATTACGAAGTCATTTTCCTGCAGCACCAACGTTGCATCAGGGAAGGCAGTATGAATGCCGTTATTTGCATTTTTGAGGATAAGCGAATCAATACCCGTTTGTTTAAAATGAACCGGTGCCGAAAGCCGATTATGTTTATAACTTATCTGGACTCCGGTAAGCGGTTTATAATCAGCCTCGATTGCCGATTTCCCATGAACAGGTATCGCATTCTTGGGGCGGAAAGTAAATTCTTGGCTCACAGAATGCTCTCGCTGAAACTGCTGCAACGTAAAATAGGGCAGTGGCAAAAAGTCCTGATCCATCTGCATCAAGTCATTCAGATACTGATAAGAGGTGGTTCCGCTTAACAAATAGTCGTTTATGGGAAAAGTATATGAAGTACCAAAGAGCAAATTATGGCGGTTATAGCCGCAATAGTCGTTATGATTAACAGGCAGCCCCGGTTGATGGTAGGCAAATCCGCCCTGTTGGACGAAATTATAACTCAAAAAAGTGGTATTCCGATATCCACGACTATTTCTTCCGTCCACTCTCACCCGGGCTCCTGCTTCGTGAGAGGCATCCACTCGCTCTCCGTCATAAACATTCAAGAAACAACCGTCAGTGTGCCGGTAATAAGCAGCCGCACCCATACCCCATTCGGGTGAGGTTGTCCTTTCTGCATCAGTATTATAGGAGAATTTGTGATAATGCGACACCTTTCCCTCAACAGCGTTATAGTTTCCGTAACCGATTGTTGCTCTCGTGCCTTGCCAATCAAGAGGAGAAAGGGTTTCTATTTGCAGCACCCCTCCGATGGTATTTCTTCCGAAAAGTGTTCCTTGGGGTCCACGATATACACGCATAGAACGTATATCAAAAAGATCAAAATCATAACTGTTCTTGTTTGCTATCCCCACCCCATCAATATAAACTCCGAGAACAGGATTGTCAATGCGCGCCCCCAACCCTCGCATATAAATAGAAGAGGTCATCTTCGAGCCATAATCGGGAACATAGAGATTGGGAACCAAGGCAGACAGTTCTTTGAAGGTAACTCTGTTTTCCTGCTCCAACTGTTTAATACGGACTGTCGTAACAGGCGAGGACAACGATTGTTGTTGCGTTTGCAACCGCGCATTAACCACCGTTACCTCCTGCAAAGTATCTTCCCATTGTATCTCCTCTCCGGCATAAACAGGAGAACAGACGATGAGTATAAAGAAAAACAATATAGTCGAAAATCTCTTTCGCATTGGGGTGCAAAAGTACACAAAAAAAATCACACCGACAATCATTATTTATTGTGATTTTTGTGTATCTTTGCAGTCGGTTATGGAGATTCAACTGGATGATATATCGATTGTGGCGGAGTATCGACGCGTACGCAACATGCGACTGACTGTTTACCGTAGCGGCAAAGTTATGTTGGTACTGCCCTACCTCACGCCCATGCATGAGGCAATGCGATTTGTGGAACAGAAAGCAGATTGGATACGCAAACACCACAAAAATCGTTTTCAGCCAAGCAAGAAAGAGCCATTCCACTATACCGACGGAGAACGGCATTTGTTGTTCGGAGATTCGCTCATTTTGCAGGTAAAGCAAATCAGTAGCGGACATCAAACAGTAACAAAACAAGAAGACAGACTTGTCATGCTCTGCAAGTATGATACTGACGAGTCACATCGTGAGGCATTGCTCTATAGTTTCTATCGAAGAGAATTAAATCGGTATTTAGAACAGCGATTGGCCTACTACACCTTATTATATAAGGAAGAAAATGTTAGTTTTCATATTCGCAGGATGAAGACAGAATGGGGAAGCTGCATAGCACGGAAACGTTCTTTGCTATTCAATTTAGACCTTGCTTTGGCGCCGCCTCATCTGATTGACTACGTGATTGTTCACGAGTTATGCCACCTGCAGGTGCAGAACCATGGTCCCAAGTTCAAAACCTTGCTCGGCAGCCGTATGGCAGACTGGCAAAAAAGGAAACAGGCATTAAATGAATATGCCGGATAATGCACTCATTCCGAAAGAGATTGCGGAACTTACATTATTTCTGTCAGGAAAGTGTTCATTAGAGTTTGTCGCAAATCGGAGTTGAGCAAAAAACTTGCTTACCCCGTTGGCGAAATTCAAATAAAAAAATTTGGCAATTTTTCCACTCGAAAAACACTCCTGTTTTTCGCAAAAAAGTGCACCTTCTGAGCGGACATGTAGCGGACATACAGCGGACATCGTGCATACTTTGTGCCATAACATTCTTATTATATGAATGTTACAGGCAGAAAAATGGCTATTTTTACTCTCAATCGGCAAAAAAAATCATCGAAAAAATTTAGCAATTTTTCCACAACGGATAATCTCTCACTTTCGTTGCATGACAAAGGAATATCATGCACTCCGCCAACGGGTACTGCTTAGTATTTGATATTATCAATCAGCCTGACCGGCCCACAATAGACTGTCACACAACCTATGGCATGCGAAAAATCGTGAGCAGGTAATAGTGTCGTTTGGTCAACAATCTCATAGTATTCCACAGTCAACCCGGGCACCCGATTAATCTGCTCTATTACCCAATTCTGCACCTGTTCCACCGACTGCGACTGCGTCAGCTGCCGACTCTCAAACAATACATGCGATATTTGAACGGCGGTTTGTTTTTCTTCTGCCGACAATCGCTCATTACGAGACGAAAGTGCCAAACCTGATGCTTCACGAACAATCGGACAACCTATAATCTGAAGGTCGTCAAAATGCATCACATCTTTCATGCGGCGAATGATAGCCAGTTGCTGATAGTCCTTCTCACCGAAATAAGCACGGTCAGGCTCCACCAGACGTAACAGTTTGCTCACCACCTGAACTACACCGTTGAAATGTCCGGGGCGCATCTTGCCTTCCATTACCTTGTCCAATCCGCCAAAATCGAAAGAAAAAGTCGTGTTCATCTCATCGGCTGTGTACATCTCCTCAGGTGTAGGAGCAAACACAAAATCAGCTTTCAATGAAGCCAGCAACTCGGCATCACGCTCCAAGTTTCGAGGATATTTCTCCAAATCTTCTTTGTTGTTGAATTGCGTGGGATTGACGAATACCGACACAAATGTAACATCGTTTTCACTTACAGAACGACGAACTAACGAAGCATGTCCTTCATGCAGTGCACCCATAGTGGGAACCAAACCTATGGTTTTCTGCTGACGTTTCAGCGCACTGACTTGCTCCTGAATTTCTTTTTTGGAAGTTATAATCTGCATATAATATGATTTTATTATCTCTCAATCGGGCTGCAAAATTACAATATTTTTTTAAGAAAAACGCATCTAAAATTTTGCATATTTCATTTTTTTTTGTAATTTTGCAGTGCATATTATTGATATTGCGGGAATAGAGCGCTAAAAAAACGGAAGAAAAACACATCGTATCATTAAAAACACCTTTTTTTAACGTTGTCCGCCTAAACAAAGCACGCCTATGAAAGAACCTGTACGCATTTTGTTTATCTCGCAAGAGATTTACCCTTACCTTTCTGAAGAAACACCGATAAGGATGCTGAATAGAAAGTTGCCTGAATTATGTCAGGCCAACGGGTTCGAAACACGCACATTTATGCCCAAGTTCGGAGAAATTAACGAACGAAGAAACCAGTTGCATGAGGTGATTCGTCTTTCAGGCATGAATGTCATTATCGATGATACCGACCACCCCTTGCTCCTCAAAGTAGCATCCATTCAAAATGCACGCATACAAGTGTACTTCGTCGATAATGACGACTACTTCAAACGTCGTCGCGGAGTCGTGGACGAAAAAGGCAAAGAATACACCGATAACGATGAACGCTGCATTTTCTTTTCAAGAGCCGTAATCGAAACAGTGAAAAAACTACGCTGGACACCCGACATCGTAGTTTGCAGCGGATGGATGGCTGCTCTGGTTCCGGTCTATCTGCGCACCGCTTTCGCCGATACACCCTTCTTCCAAAACCTGAAAATTGTTTACTCACTTTATGAACAAGGGTTCAAAACTCCGTTTGGTACAAAGTTTGCTTCCAAATCAATGATGGAAGGAGTTACCACGCGTGACCTGACGCGCATCATGAATAAACAAATTGATTATGTTGACCTTATGCGCCTCGCCTTACAATACAGCGATGCCGTCATTCAGTCTTCTCCATCTATAGATAAAGATTTGACTAAATTCATTAAACAGGAACAAAAACTTTTTATGCCCTACACGGACGGGGAAACAGAACATTATTTGGACTTCTTCCGTTCTCTGTTGGAAAAATAAGGATTGTGAACAACGCAAACACAAATAATATTGGAAAGAGCAAAGGCTATACGCAAATACAAGGCGTAAGAAGTCTTTGCTTTTTGTCAGTGGCTTTGTTCGTGTTAGCCATTGCCACATTGTCTTGCAAAAACGATGTCATCAACAGCGGAATGTCGGTACTTCCCCAAGGAGATTATATTGATGTAACGGTTGACACCTTCGGTATGAGCTCCGTTTTGAGGGAGGCAGGCAGCATGATTTCGGCACCCGATTCGCTTTTGTTGGGCGAAGTGGACAACAGATATGGCACTATTCATGCCGATATCCTCACACAAGTGACCTGTCCTGAAGGCTATAGCTACCCCGAAGGCGCGGAAGTTGACTCGGTTTGTATCTTTCTGACCTACAACTCATGGTTCGGAAACGGCACCAGCCCGATGGCTATCAACATCTACGAAATGGACAATGCCACGTTTGCTTTCTCACAACCCTATATGTCAGACTTGGATTTGTCTGACTATTGGAGCGGCGACGAGGACACACAAATCCTGCCTGAAGAAAAAATAGTGGTCGCCGCCCACCCGACCGACTCCTCTTACATATCCGATGATGAGGGTTATCAATACTACATCCGGTGCCGAACCAGCGACGACTTTGCAAAGCGTTTCTTCGCTATCAATGATTTCTCCTCACAACAGAGTTTCAACGACAACTTTAAGGGACTATACATCACTTCCACCTTTGGAAGTTCCACTATCCTGCATGTGCAGGAAATAAGTCTCGCCGTTTATTATCATTTCACCTATCAGAAGGCGGACCGCGACACCACCATCAGCACTTTCAAAGGATTCTACGGTAATAGAGAAACAAGACGGGTAAACAGAATAGAATACATCAATGGCACCTATGAACAGTTGCTCACCAACCCCGACACCAATTTCATTGTTTCTCCAGCCAATCTATACACACGCTTGAGCATTCCCATGGAGGAAATGAGCGAGAAAATCAAAAACGGGCTCGGAGACAAACGTCCTTACGTCAATCTGGCTCAACTTTACATCGAAGTGCTGAATGTATATACGGGTCAAACCAGCGAAAAAACTCGCGACGACTGGGCACAACCCGCCAACTATATGATGCTGATTAAAGAAAACGCCTTCGAACGATTCTTTGAGAAACGTGAAGTTCCATCCGACACCTGCGCCATTATATCATCACTGAAATCAGGAAGCGACACGGACGGCAATACGGTATATTACTACAGCTACGACCTTGCCACCCTTCTAACCCGACAACTGCGCAACAAACAAGAGAGTGATACGCTTAATATGGTGTTGGTGCCGGTAAGCGTAACAACCGGCAGTACAGGCAGTTCAAACAGTTCCGTCATTTACACCTCCGCAAAACTCCTCAACACCATCACGGCAACGGTCATACCCAGTGCAAAAAACAGCGTGTATCAATTTGAATTGGAAGTGGTATGTTCAGGGTTCTAAGTATTGAGAAACCGTGCGCCCCGCGGGCTAACTGAGGATTGAAGAATTATTCATGTCTTGCAATTGTAAGCAACATAAGATGCTTAAAATAGCGCTACCGATAGTCACTCTCACGGTAGTGCTGTTGTTTATAGCCGGCCGTCTGAACAGCACAGAACAACAAAAAACCGACTATCCCTGCTTCACCGAAGTGGACTCACTCATGAAAGACGCAACGGACAAAGCACTGATTCCCGGCGGAGTGGTGTGTATTACCACCTCGGAAGGCATTATCTATAACAAAGCATTCGGGTACAGGCAATTAACCCCTGATACTCTCCCGATGACCACGGATACGGAGTTTGACATTGCTTCTCTTAGCAAACCTGTAGGTACGGCTATGGCACTGATGCAGTTGGTTCAAGACGGGAAAATCAACCTCAACTATCCCGTACAAGAATATCTTCCCGCTTTCAAAGGAGATGCACATGTCATTCATCTACTCACTCACACCTCAGGACTACCCGCCTATATGAATGTGGCGGCATTGGAAAAACGGTTTGGAAAAGGCAATAGCAAAGCCTTGATAGACACTATTGCAAGATGTCCGCGTATAGCAGCTGCCGGAGAGAAAGAAACCTACTCCTGCCTGAATTACATAGCGCTGCAACATATCATTGAGGCAGCAAGCGGAATACCATTCGACCAATATGTAGAGACACACATATTCCAACCTCTGGGAATGTACTCCACGCACTACGGAGCAAGAAGCCGGAATATTGCAGCAACAGAAATCCCGCCGGGCGATACTTTACCGCTTGTAGGTATTGTTCATGATCCGCTGGCACAAAAAATGAATAACGGGATAAGCGGTAATGCAGGGCTCTTCAGCACCGCTTCCGATTTGGCACTGCTGGGGCAGTTCCTACTGCGCAACAAACAAAAAGAGGTTATCCGCATGATGACCTCTGTTCCCGATTCATTGCAGTCTGTAACCCGCCACTGCCTCGGTTGGGGAAAACAGGCGGTAGATATCACCTACATGGGAACCGAGATGAGTGAGAACGCTTATGCACACACAGGCTACACCGGTACTTTAATGGCGGTTGATCCCGACAGGGACATTGCTGTCATTCTGCTCACCAATCGCGTACACCCGCAACCAAAAGGAAATATCAATCCGTTACGGGCTGCGGTTTGCAATGCCGTAATCAAACAAATAAAAGACTGATTTTGTCCAATGAAGCACAGGAAAATCTTGTTGGGCATAGTTTTTGCAATAATCAAAGAGCAAGAAAAGCAAGAAAAGCATGAAAAGACAAGTAAGCATACTTATTTTTTTAATCGGAACTTTAGCAGTATGGGCTGACACCTCTTCTGATGTGCAGTTTAAAGCCAGTGCACCCGGACAGGTTATAGTGGGCAAACCGTTTCAATTAACATACACAGTCAATCAGCGCAGTAAAGATTTGCGTGCTCCCGAAATGGCTGATTTTGACATTCTGGCAGGACCCTACACCTCACAATCAAGCAGCACAAGTTGGGTGAACGGACAACGTACCTCTTCTTTCTCACAAACCTATACCTACACCATCGTAGCGCAAAAAGAAGGCACATTCAGCATTGCTCCTGCCACCATATCGGTTGGCGGAGAACAATACACTTCCAATGGTTTGCGCATCAAAGTGCTTCCTCCGGATGAAGCAACTGCTTCTGCCAATAACACTCAAAGCGGAGGTCAAGCCAATAGCGGAGGTTCCGCAACCGGCAACAATGTTTCCAATGAAAATATCTTTATTAGAACTGTGGTGAGCAAAACTCACGTACAAGAACAAGAATGTATTCTTCTGCAATACAAACTCTATTTTGCGGGAGTGGATGTCACACAGTTCACCAATAACACCAAGTTGCCCGAATTCAAAGGTTTTCTCAAACAAGAGTTGGAACAGGGAGAAATACAAACCCAGTTAGAGCACTACAACGGGCGCAACTACAACACCGCCGTACTCTATCAAACTCTTCTATATCCCCAACATAGCGGAGAGATAAAAATCGACCCCGCACAATTTGAAGCGGTACTACGCGTTCAAACACGGGCACAAGTACGCAGCATTTTCGACGATTTCTTCGGTTCTTATACCAATGTAACACGGGCACTATCCGCTCCGGGGGTAAAAATTACGGTTGATGCTCTGCCCAAAGGCAAACCTGCCGGCTTCAGCGGAGGGGTTGGACACTTCAAAATGAATAGCACCCTACAAGGAGAAAATACCGGCGAATTAAAAGTTAATCAAAACGATGCCGTCACACTCAAACTTGACATCACCGGTTCCGGCAACATGAAACTAATCAAGACACCTGCCGTTGATTTTCCTGAAGGCTTTGAAGAATACGACCCCAAAGTTAGCAACAACTTCAAGACTACCGTTAATGGCATGTCAGGTACAAAAACGATAGAATACCTCTTTATTCCCCGTTCCGCAGGAGATTATGTTATTCCTCCCGTACAATTTATATACTTTGACACGCAAGAGCGGCAATATAAAACATTGCTGACACCGGAATATACACTCCATGTCAAACGGAGTGCGAGCGATACAGACAACACGGTTGTCAGCAATTATGTAAACAAAGAAGATATCCGGCAATTGGGAAGTGACATACGCTATATCGTCACCGATCCAAAGCAACATCACACACGTTCTTCCTTCATCTCTTTCGGAAGCCTTGTTTATTGGCTCTGCTATCTTGTCCCTCTCTTGATTGCCATCCTGCTCTTCATTATTTTCCGCCGACAAATTAGAGAGAATGCCGACATTAGAAAAGTGAAATACAAAAAAGCCAACAAAATGGTGCAAAAACGTCTCAAACAGGCAAAGAAACACTTGGATGCCGGTCAAAAAGAAGCTTTTTATGAGGAAACAGAACGAGCGCTCTGGACCTACCTAAGCGACCGCCTCAGTATTCCTACTTCTGAACTCAACAAAGAAAACATCACTCAAATCTTGCAAGAAAAAGGAGTGGATGAGCAGATGATTCAACGTGTGAACGATGTGCTCTCCACCACCGCATTCGCCCGATATGCACCCGCAACGGACGACCATGCTATGCAAGACCTGTATAACCGAACCTCCGAAGTATTGGAAAACTTGAAAATTTGATTAGTTCAGGACGCATATCAGCTCGCAAAAAAATACAGCAAAGATGAAAAAATTATTCACCACTATAGCCATAGCGATTGGTATATTAGTTCCTTCTGTGGCACAAACAACTCTGGAAGAAGCCAATCAACTCTATGCCGATGGCAATTATACCGATGCCATCGCTGCCTACGAATACCTGTTACAGGAAAATGCTTCTGCCGAGTTGCACTACAATTTAGGCAATGCCTATTTCCGCCAAAATGAGTTGGCAAAGGCTATTCTCAACTACGAGAGAGCACTCCGCATCCGTCCCTACTTCAAAGATGCACGATACAATCTGAAGTTCGCACAAAGTAGAATAACAGATAATATCGAAGACAAAGATGCTTTCTTCGTAAAACAATGGATTACCTCGCTTCGTAATCTCTTGGACGAGAGCACATGGGCCATCATCAGCATCGCTCTATTCCTGCTTACACTGACAGGCATCTTCATTTTCGCTTTCACTCACCCCGTTGCACTGCGCAAAGCCGGATTCCATACCGCTTGGATTACACTCTTGTTGTCTGCCGCCTGCATGGGCTTCGCCGGTTCACTCCACCATAGAGACCAGGTCCGTGCCGAGGCCATTGTAATGCAAGGCATCGTGAATGTAAAAGCCAGTCCTGACAAAAGCGGAACCGACCTCTTCACACTCCACGAAGGAACCAAGGTAACCATTCGTTCCACTGTCAGCGATTGGGCTGAAATCACCGTTGGAGACAACCGCGGATGGCTGCGGCTCAGCAATATTGAAAGAATATAAAACCATTCACTGCTAACTATTCAACCCACATGTCATTTCATAGTCCCGCATATTTATTTCTGCTTCTACTGCTCATCCCTATCATCGGATGGTATATCTGGGAAATACGCAAGGCGGATGCCAGTCTGCAGGTTTCTTCTACCGATACTCTGCGCCGACAACCCAAATCCTTACGCATCTATTTGCTTCACCTCCCTTTCCTGCTTAGAGTAACTGCCGTCATCTTGCTTACCATCGCCTTGGCACGGCCGCAACTTACCAACTCATGGAAAAGCGAGTCCACAGAAGGTATCGACATCATGATGGCTCTCGACATATCCGGTACCATGCAAGCTGAAGATTTGCGACCGAACCGCTTGGAAGCAGCTAAAAATGTGGCATCTGAATTCATTCTCTCGCGTCCCAACGACAATATCGGACTCGTGGTTTTTGCAGGCGAGAGTTTCTGCCAATGCCCTCTTACCACCGATCATGCCGTACTCATCAATCTCTTCAAGTCTGTCAAATTCGGCATGATAGAAGACGGAACCGCTATAGGGCTTGGACTTGCCAATGCCGTCAACCGGATGAAAGACTCTGAAACAAAATCAAAAGTTATTATACTGCTTACGGATGGAAGCAACAACCGTGGCGACATCGACCCGCAAACCGCTGCCGAAATAGCCAAAACCTTCGGCATTCGCGTCTATGCAGTTGGCGTGGGAAGTTATGGCAAAGCACGCGTTCCGGTGCAAACGCCCATTGGCATTCAATATATGACCTTGGACTCTGAGTTTGACGAAGCCACACTGCGTAATATAGCCCATACTACCGGCGGAGAATACTTCCGTGCCACCGACAACAAATCGTTGCAACAAATCTATGAGCAAATCGACCAAATGGAAAAAACAAAAATTCGCGTTCGGGAATACTCAAAACGAACCGAGAATTTCCAACCCTATCTCATAGCTGCTCTCATCTGCTTGTTGCTTGAAATCCTGCTACGCTACTTCGCGCTGAGAAGTGTTGCAAACTGATTTCGTAACGTTTCGGAAAAACAACACACAAAAGAAACTTATTACACTGTAAAATAAATTCTTACATAAAAATATGTCGGATAGCATATTCCTTTTTTAGGAAAAAATTGCTATCCGACATTTGTCAATATAAGTGATTTATTACCTTTGCATGCAGTATTTTGGTGTTTGTAGCTTGATAACATGGAAATATCTGACAATAACTAACCAGTTGGCGGAATTATGGCGCATATATATTTCTCCTCATAGCTTTAGTTAGTAACCATAGCACGTTGAAGAAAAAAATAGAATCAAAAAAGATCAAACAGATGTATTAATACTTTTCCGCTCCTAACCAACTCATTTACTATACACATAACACGGACAACAAGAGGACAAACTTAGGTGATTCTTAGGTTATTCTTAGGTTATTCTTAGGTTATTCAGCGGACATCATAACGATATCACGCCTGTATAAACAGAATCCCGACCGCAATCGAATTCTTAAACACAAAGAGTTCTGCTAATATATTCAATTAATTCCGCCAATCCAATAAAAAATATATTAACTTTAAATATACCTGTTATGAAAAAAACGGTTACCCTTTTGTTTTCATTATGCTTCTGCCTATTGGCAAGTGCAAGTACCGTTACTTATACGGCTGACAACACTTCCATCTTCCGCAACCCGGAACGCGGTTTTACCGAAGAGATAGGAGGAGAAACTATGCTTACCGATCAAAATAACCATATTTTGGTTGGAGATGCTGCTGATTGGTATTTCGACGAATCGGGCGAACGAGAAACACAAAGCTTGGTCGTGTTAATATATTATCTTGGCAATTATAGAACATCCTATCTCTCTAATGCCATTTTGCAAGGGTTTGACGAAGATATGCAAGTGTTGCGCGACAAAGGGTTCAAGTGCGTTCTCCGTTTTGCTTATGACTGGAATAGCAAAACCGATGCATCCTTAACATGGGTACAACGGCATATCACTCAACTTAAGCCACACCTGACATCAAACGCAGATGTCATTTATGTGCTTGAGACCGGATTTGTAGGACAATGGGGAGAATGGTATTATAGTTCAAACTTTGGAAATGAAACACAGCACATGAACGATTCCCAAAAGGCGGGCTCTGAAAATCGACCGGCTGTAGTTACTGCCATGCTGGATGCATGTCCGCAGGATCGTTTCTTGTTAGTTCGCTATCCGATGATTAAAACGGATTATCTCGGCACTTTGAGTTTAAGCACTTCTACGCTGACCTCTTCTGAAGCATTTACAGGTTCAACACGCGCTCGCTTAGGGTATCACAACGATGCATTTCTTAACGATTACGGAGACAATGGCACCTATGCCAGCGACAATAGTTCTGACGATCAAAATGTAAGAAATTATGTTGCAACTGAAACATTGTATGTTCCCAATGGTGGAGAAACAAATGTAGAAACAGATACACGTGCAAAAAAATATTACACGCAGGCAGAAACTCAAATGGCCACCTACCACTGGTCATTTTGCGGCTCCACCTACGCAGAGGCTATGACTAATTACTGGCGCACTAAAACCAGTAATGGCGACAAAATATTCAACAATATGGATCGGAATCTGGGGTACCGCTACCAGTTAGTAAGCGGAACCTATTCCGACAATGCAACAGTGGGCGGCACTATGTCTGTGAATATACAGATAAAAAATGTGGGATATGCACCCCTATACAACGAACGTTATGCCTATATCGTGCTGAAAAATGGAAATAACACCTATCCTATTCAATTACAGTCCGACCCGCGACGTTGGGTTCCCGACGAAAATACGCCCACCACTATTAACGAGACACTGACAATACCATCCAACATACCTGCAGGAACCTACCAACTCTATCTCCACATGCCTGACAAATACAACTCGTTGGCATCTGATCCCCGTTTCGCCATCCGTTTTGCTAACAAATTGTCGGGAAATGACATCTGGGACTCCACACTGGGTATGAACAACCTCGGCGCTAACATCACCATCACGAACGGCGGCGTTGCAACGCCAACCCTGACACCCTCTGTATCGTCTGTTGACTTCGGGAATGCAACAGTGGGAAATACTGCCACTCGTACTTTTACACTGCAAGCAAGCAACCTAAGCGGCAATGTAACATTAAGCAGTAACAACGCCGCATTAACAGTATCACCTGCATCCATCACCAAGGCAAACGCACAAGCAGGTGCTACAGTGACACTCTCACTTACTCCTGCCACTGCCGGCAGTGGTAACGCAACGGTGACTATATCAAGTTCAGGAGCCGCAAACCAAACTATCAATGTCACGTGGACAGCTGCAGCCAATAGTGGAGGCGGAAATTCAAGCATTGCCATCCAATTACCCGCTACCCTTGACAAAAGCAACTATTCGGCAACAAGCACCGGACTAACTTTCTACAATACTGAATATTTCGACCTTGGCCCCACCGATGCAACAAATACAGACACCTATGTGGACTGGAATGTGTGGCTCCGCTACCCGGGACAATACACCGTAACCGAAGACGGGACTTGTGCAAACGGACACCAATGGCAATTGCAATTGTTAGACGCACAAAACAATGTCATATCTTCACATAATTGTACGCGTATGAGCGCATATACCGGAACATATAATGATGGAACATGGGATCTTAGTTCAATCTCCGCCGGCGAATACACTATACGCGTAGTCAATATATACGAATGGTCACAACCCAAACTGAAAAGTATGCAACTTGAGTATGTCGGCGAAATTCCCGTTGAACCTGACCCTCTGCCGGACCCTGACCCATCAGGATCACAAATCACTTATGCAGCTGACAACTCTATTTTCGCCAACCCCGAACGAGGATTCTATTATCACTATGAGAAAGTCCTTACAACCGACTCACCCTATGCGGTCAAAAACAACACCAGCCAACTGACTACTCATGCCAACGACAAAGGATCGCTGATACTGATAGTCTATTATTTGGATAATTTCAAAAATACAGCCACGCTCCCTACTGCTATCATCAATGCCTTTGATGAAGATATGCAAACTTTGCGTGACTATGGAATGAAATGTATCGTCCGTTATGCATATACTGCATCCAACAGCAATGAAACCGGCGTTGATGCACCTTGGAGCATCGTGCAACAGCATATCAACCAACTGGCACCCAAATGGCAGGCAAACGCCGATGTAATATTCTGTTTCCAAATGGGATTTGTGGGAGCATGGGGAGAATGGTATTATAGCCAGAACTTCGGAAATAAAGTCACAGAGATGAACACTCAGAGACGAAATGTAGTAGATGCCATGTTATCGGCCGTACCAGCTGACCGTACCATATTGATTCGGACACCAAAATACAAAACAACCTATCTTAACAGCACTGCTGCGTTAACCGCTTCAG